>Ga0255783_10005278_pt1 | contig 11581 bp, 8 predicted proteins | sample 011ome_22_FD_179981 | JGI IMG/M metagenome (GOLD analysis project Ga0255783, IMG submission 179981) | Coastal salt marsh microbial communities from the Groves Creek Marsh, Skidaway Island, Georgia - 011507BT metaG (version 2) | ecosystem: Environmental > Aquatic > Marine > Intertidal zone > Salt... | reverse complement strand
CGCGGCGATGACGCTGACAATGGCCAGAGATCTGGGCAGTATGGGCGTTAGAGTAATGACAATCGCACCGAGCCTTTTCAGTACCGGCATCACCAAGGGCATTCCAGAAGCTGCTTCCCAAAACCTGGTTAAAGACGCCGCCTTTCCTAAACGCATGGGCCGGCCGATTGAGTATGCCAAAATGGCCATCGCCATTTACGAAAACTGCATGATGAACGGCAGTACCGTTCGTGTCGATGCAGGCGTTCGATTCGCACCCAAGTAAACTGGGTTTCCCGCGGGCTCAACAGTGAGTTGAGCCCGCGCTTCCACTAAGCCTGGCGCCACCAAGCAACACCCTTAGCGTCAATTTCCACTTTGAGCATCCTTCGCTCCAGGGCACAATGCAGGTGCGCTATGGCTTCTCCCGTTGCAGGAAAGTACGTCCAATCCGTGATCTTGCTGCGAAATAAGGCAGGAAAAACATCGACTGCCCGTTTAGGCTCTGCGCACAAATCATAGAGCTTCAGAAGCGCAACTTCATGCCAGTCGATCAGCGCGGTCAAGCGCTCATGGACGCCGGTATAAATACTTTCATGGGCCGGCAGCACCATCAGGTCTGGCGGCAAATACTCCCTGAACCGAATACAGGAATTGATCCAGTCTTTAAGCGGATTGGCTTGTGGTTCAGAAGGCTGCACGCCAACATTGGGCGTAATCTTTGGCAACAACTGGTCACCACCGATTATAATTTTGAGCTCTGGGCAGTATAAACAAACATGTTCCGGGGCGTGACCATGGCCAATCAACGCCCGCCACTCACGACCACCGATGTCCAGATATTGACCATCCTTGATTCGCCGGTAGCCTGCTGGCAAAGGCGTAATATTGGCACCAAATTGTCCAAATCGACTACGATATCGGTCCAAACGAGCATCGTCGAACCCAGCCTGGCGGTAAAACTTGATGGCATCATCTGGGACATCGGCCGGACCATCTGCAGCCATCACCTTGCACATATAAAAATCACTTCGACTCATCCAGAGCTCGCAACTCCACTGTCGACATAACCAGCCCGCATTACCGGTATGATCCGCATGAAGGTGCGTCGCAATGACTCGAATAACGGGTAGCCCGCCAAGATGTTGTTTAAAGATGGCTTGCCAGTCTCGCTGAACCTCCGACGAGTTCAATCCGGTATCTACAATTGTCCAACCATCATGATCTTTCAGCAGCCAAACATTGATATGATTGAGCCGTCCACCCATTGGCAAACGGGCCCAGTAACAGCCTTCAGCGACTTTTGTCACTTCTCCGCTACCCGGCGCCTGGTCTTCAAAATAATAGGTTAAGGGGTCATAGCCCCGGCGAGACATGTTATCAACCAAGTCAATCGTCCTTTCGTTATCAAACGCCGAAATTTGCACTAAGCGGCCAGCAATCACAACCGAATTTGGCCAATTGGATGGTCTGACGGTGGCATCAAAGGATTAAGCTGCAGCAAACTACCCATCCGCACTACCCATCCGCACTACCAATCTATAAAGGCATCAATAGCCTCTGACTCCACGAGACTGCGGCAATAGCCAGGAATAGTCTGTCAACGCTAAACCCGGCCTAGGCGTTCGCCTGTGGACGACTGGCCGCGAGGAACTGCAGGATCCAGCTGGCAATCAGTACTTGATCTGTAGCTGAGTTTAGAGACGCGATCCCTGTTGCAAATTTTTCAGCACCCAGAATTTCCTGCCGCATTTCCATTAACCCTCGAGAATACTCCTTCAGGAATTCCGGATGCCCCTGAAGCGCCAGCATGTGATCGCCGATCCTGAACATGGCATTTGGACAATGATCACTGCTCGCCAGCAAGGTTGCCCTCGGGGGTAGCTCAATCACCTGGTCCTTGTGGGAGTAGAGCAAAGAAAAGTGTCTCACGGCGGGTAACATAAAACTTGCGTCGGAAAGTATCTTTGCCTCATGTACGCCAACCCGCCAGCCCACTTCAGCTGGCTCGGTTTTACCGCCCAGGGCGGCTGCCAATAGCTGATGACCGAAGCATATACCTACCGTAGGTATTCGGGTCTGATCCAGCGCTATGACAAAATCACGCAAGCGAAGAATCCAAGGTTCATCATCATAGACACTTCTTTTACTCCCAGTGATGATGTAGCCATCACAGTCATTGATATCCTCTGGATACTGGCCTTGCTCCACATCGAAGGTGATAAATTCAAGATGATCATTGTTTTCTGACTGAGATGCCGCCTTCAGCACACGCGCCACCATGTCGGGATATTCGCCAAAAACGTCTTGAAACTGCTCGAGCACAGTGTCTGCTTTTAAAATTCCTATCTTCAATACTTACTCCGCTCGATAAGCCTTGGTTAGATGATTTCGAAGTAACGTTGCAGTTGCCAGTCGGTCACCTGTTTTTCATACTGCCTTACTTCCCAGTCACGACTAGCAACATAGTGCTCAACGAACGGTTCACCAAACAGCTGTTTTGCGGCATCAGATTGTGCCAAAGCACGATTAGCATCGCGCAAATTGGTCGGTAGCTGCGAATCCAAGGGTAAATGATCCTGAATGGCATAGGCATCCCCCACCACAGGATCGGCTAAAATCAACCTCTCTTCGATACCCAGCAAGCCAGCACCCAGGATCGCCGCAGCAACAAGATAAGGATTCGCGTCAGCCGATCCGACTCTGAATTCAACCCTTTGGCTTTTCGCTGACCCAGGAATCACTCGTAATGCAGTGGTACGATTTTCCACACCCCAGGTTGCAGCTGTTGGCGCCCAAGCACCCTTAACTAGACGCGCATAGCTGTTAATCGTCGGCGAAGTGACTGCTAATAGCTGCCGCATATACTTTTGTTGACCCGCTACGTAGGACTTCTGCAACTGACTCATCGAATAGGCTGAGCTTGAATCGTGGAAAGCGCTTTCACCGCTACTCAGAAATTGCAGCGATTGATGACAATGTCCGCTCTGACCCGGATAGTCCATGGACCACTTAGCCATGAAAGTGGCCAAAAGCCCTTTGCGTTGAAAGAAGGCCTTAACGAGCGTCTTGAATAATACGGCTTTGTCAGCTGCAGCAAGAGCATCATCGACGGTAATCGCACCCTCCCATACTCCAGGACCTGTTTCGCAGTGCAGGCACTCAAGAGCGAAGTCGTGATCCAGACAAAAATCCATCAACTCGTTAAACAGGTCGGCGTGTGTATTAGTTCTCAGTAACGAGTAACCGAAATTTCCAGGCGACAGTGGCACTAGATTCCGATAGTTCTTTTCACGTATTGAATGAGGCGTTTCGTCAAACACAAAGAACTCATATTCAAATGCCAGTTTTGCTCCGAAGCCTGCTTGATTCGCTCTATTCAGCACGCTCTTGAGGCGACTACGCGGACAAATAGGATGTAACTGCTGCTGGTCCTGGGTGACAAAATCACCAAGAAAGAGTGGTATATTACCCTCATCCTTCAGCCTTCTTTCGGTCGTTAAATCTAATCGAACCAAGGCATCAGGGTAGGCGGTATGCCAGCCCGTAAAAGTTGCATTGTCATACAGCTGATCCGCGACGTCCCAGCCTAAAACGCAGTCGCAAAATCCGGAAGTACCAGCGGCGATCGAGATAAATTTTTCCAGGCTGATGTACTTGCCGCGCAAGACCCCATCGATATCACAAACTGCAAACTTTATACGTTTGATACCCTCGGTCTGATACTGGGCGATAAGATCAGATATCTTCTTCATTAACTGACGTGCCTCGCTTGTGGAACTCGAATGTGCTGAACCAGGTCCTGAACTTCCTGAGGTGGCGGTGGAGTTAACCGCATGACGACCAGGGCCACAATGAAGTTTAGAATCATGCCCAGACTGCCAATGCCCTCGGGAGATATGCCAAACCACCAGTGGACTGCATTGTTACTTTCCGGGCTGACAAATTTGAAGTAGACAATATAGCTGAAGGTAAATATCAAACCTGTGAGCATGCCACTGATCGCAGCTTCCTTGTTCATTCTCGTTGAAAAAATGCCCAGAAGAATTACCGGGAAAAAACTGGCCGCAGCCAGACCAAAGGCGAAGGCCACCACTTCAGCGACAAACCCCGGCGGATAGATACCAAACAGTCCGGCAATGGCAATGGCAACGGCCGCTGCCAGTCGCGCGTAACGCAACTCCTGACGCTCGGTGATCGCAGGTCGAAAGGTCTTTTTCAACAGGTCGTGGGCTATGGCTGTGGAGATCACTAACAATAAGCCTGCCGCCGTCGACAAAGCCGCCGCCAGCCCTCCTGCTGCGACCAAGGCAACGACCCAGTTGGGTAATTGGCTTATCTCAGGATGGGCTAAGACAATTATGTCGCGGTCGATATAGAGTTCGTTGTCGCTCGAGGTCCATTGGTTTGTAAGTAGACGCTCACCGCTCGCCCCTCGTCCAATATCATACACTGGACTCTTTTCCACGGCAGCGCCGCCGCGGTACTGAATTTCTCCGTCTTGGTTCTTGTCTACCCAGGCAATTAACCCGCTATTTTCCCACTTGCTAAACCATTCCGGGGCGTCGGCGTACTGCAAGCCATCCATCGCATTGATAATATTTATTCGAGCAAATGCGGCGACAGCGGGGGCCGTGGTATACAGCAAAGCAATCAGTACCAAGGCATATCCAGCCGATATTCTTGCATCCCTGACTCGAGGTACCGTGAAAAAACGCACAATAACGTGGGGTAAGCCTGCCGTACCTGCCATCAACGCGGCGGTAATAAAGAACATATCAATAGTTGACTTGTTACCGGCGGTGAATGCCGTCATGCCCAGTTCCTGCGTCAAACCATCGAGCTTATCCAGCAGATAAACTGGTTCGGAGGCGAGTGTGCTGCCAAGACCCAACATGGGCAAGGGATTGTTAGTCAGGGTCAGAGATATAAAAATCGCAGGCACCAGATAGGCGAAGATTAAGACACAATACTGAGCAACCTGGGTGTAGGTGATACCCTTCATGCCACCTAATACCGCGTAGAAAAATACAATGGCCATACCTATGACGACACCTGTGTTGATATCGACCTCTAAAAAGCGCGAAAAGACTACGCCCACACCGCGCATCTGCCCTGCAACATAGGTAAAGGAGATAAAGATCACGCAGACTACCGCTACCAGTCGTGCGGTCTGAGAATAATAGCGATCGCCGACAAAGTCTGGCACCGTAAACTTGTTAAATTTACGTAAGTAAGGAGCAAGTAACAAAGCCAGCAAGACATAACCCCCAGTCCAGCCCATCAAGTAGCGAGCACCGTCCGCACCCTCAAACGCAATAATGCCAGCCATCGACAGATAAGAGGCCGCGGACATCCAGTCTGCGGCGGTGGCGGCACCGTTCGCCAAAGGGTGAACGTGTCCCCCGGCAACATAGAACTCTCGCGTGGATGACGATCTACTCCAGATCGCGATACCGATATACAGCGCAAAAGAGAGTCCAACGAACAGATAGGTCAGTACTTGCGCACTCATGGCTTACTCCTGCTCGTCCACGCCGTACATTTTGTCCAACCGGTTCATCCGCCAGGCGTAGAAAAAGATCAGAGCAACAAAAACAAAAATGGATCCCTGCTGAGAAAACCAGAACCCTAATTTGAAGCCAAAAAAAGCGTACTGATTAAGCGCATCAACCCATAGGATGCCGCAGCCAAAGGACACGAGGAACCAAATGAGCAGCAGACTCAACATCAGCCGAATATTAGCGCGCCAATAGCCGTTATTATTACTCTCAGGCTGCTTGACGAAGTCTTTATCACTGTTCTTGTCGCTACTCTTGTGAACCACGTAACCCCCTGTTTTTATACCTGCGGACGCCCTTCAACCGCCGTTTTTCGCCTTATTCTACCAAACCATGTAGTTCTTCATTTTCGGCCACAATCCCTATTCACCAACCCATCATTTCAGCCATTTGAAATGATGCTGTGCAACAGAGATGTCCACATTTTCTGTGGATAACTCTGGGGATAGTTTATGACTAATCACAAAAACCTCGACGTTTTTGCAAAAAACCTGACTGTATGTTTTTTGTACACACCCATAATATTCTATTTATTCAATACCTTATAACGCTTAGATAATGCAGAAGTTGATCTTTTAACGCCAATTGCCTGTTCTTTATATTTGGGTCAGGTTGTGAATAACTTAATGACATTGTAAGTAACTACCAACGCCACAGTCCCCCACCCACCGACGAATAGGAACCCTTGATATCAATTTCGACCCTTTGGAAGCTGGTTGTTATGTTCGTCGGGCGCAACTTCGGCATCGTTTTCAATTTCGCGTATTGAAGGTTTGGCACTCCATCTGTTCTGCTCCTGCACAGCTATTTCAACCAGGTTAGCAGGTAAGATCTTCGTGACTCGCGCACCGAGCTCGCGCATGTTTTCCGCCCTGGTCACCAGATTGCCCTTGCCGGATGTTAGCTTATTATGCGCCTTAGCATACACAGTCTGAACCGACTCTAGCTTGGCACCTATGTCTTCTAGGTCAGCAACAAAGTTCACAAACTTGTCGTAGAGGGCACCTGCTCTGCTGGCAATCTCTTGCGCATTTTTATTTTGCTGCTCGTATCGCCAGATATTCTGGATGGTACGAAGGGTTGCCAACAACGTCGAGGGGGCCACCAACACAATGTTTTTATCGAAGGCATTCGTAAATATTTCGTTATCTTGTTGAACTGCCAGGGTAAAAGCCGCCTCCACAGGCACGAACAACAACACGAAATCCAGAGTTCGAACGTTCTCCAGGTTTTGATAATCTTTTTCACTCAGCAGCTTGACGTGTTGGCGCAGAGACAGAATATGGGCTTTTAGCGCGTCTTGTTGGGCCGCGCCCGGTTCCGCGCTGCAGTAGCGCTCATAGCTCACCAGCGAGACTTTTGAGTCGATAATCACGTCCTTACCTTCAGGCAGGTGGACGACAACGTCAGGTTGAAAGCGTTGACCCTGTTCATTTTTGAGATTTACCTGAACTTCATATTCACGGCCCTTTTCCAGCCCTGACTTCTCCAGTACTCGCTCAAGAATCACCTCACCCCAAGTACCCTGAGTCTTGTTCTCACCCTTGAGCGCATTCGTCAGGTTAACGGCGTCTTGACTGATGCGAACATTCAGGGTCTGCAGATCACGCACCTCTTTGGCAAGAGAGAATCTTTCCTTACTTTCTCGGTCATAGGTCTCTTCAACTCTTTTCTCGAAATCTTTGATCTTCTCGCTCAGTGGTTTTAGCAAACCATCCATCTGCAGCTGATTCTGTTCCTTAAAGCTCTTCTGCTTGGCATCAAAAATATCGTTAGCCAGATTTTTAAACTCGGCGTTCAGGCTTTCCCTTGCCTGCTGGAGCAGCGTCAACTTCTCTTCATTTTGCTTCTGCTGCTCCAGCAGCGTGGTTTGGAGGTGGCTGACTTTTTCTCGATGATTGGCGTTATCGGCGCGCAATTGCTCGGCTTCACGGGCAGCCAGTTCAAGGCGCGTCTCCACGCCAAGGAGTTGCTGCTGACACTGCTCAACCTGAGACCTCAGGCCTGCCTCAGCTATCAGAGCACGTTCCAGTGCTGCTGATCGGTCACTGACCTGCTGTTGCTCTCGCAGCAGCCGCTGCATCAGATCTTCTCGATCTCGTTGAGCGGTCGTGATACTGGCTTGCATCAGCGTTTGCTGAACTAACGCTTCCGATGCCCATCGGTCTCGCTCGACGCGCATTCTGCCACGGACCAAAAGCCAGCCTATCAAGACCGTAAAAAAAACACCCAAGACCATTCCAACGGTCACTGCAATGTTAGTTTCTATACCCATGCTACGAAGCTCTTGACTGCGATAAACTCGACCGAAACCATCAGAGTCTAACGTCTGGCTTGGAATATATATAGCCAAATAACCCAGGAAATCTGCACACTGCTTTGGTAGTCTAGGCTTTTTTGACAGGGTCAAATATCCAAATGAACGCGTCCCCAAATATCCTAGAGGTCTCTGTAAGAAGTTTTCAGCAAGAGGTTGTGGAAAAGTCCCGCCAATTGCCTGTGGTTTTAGAGTTCTATGCAGTGGATGCACCACCTTCTAAAGCGCTGGCACCTGTCCTGAGGAAACTCGCCGATGAGTTTGTCGGCAAATTCGTCCTTGCTCGGGTGAATGTTCAGGAAAATCAGCAGATCGTTCAACAACTTGGAGTAAGGACGCTACCGACAGTCAAAATCGTGGTGAATGCCCAAATCGTTCAAAATTTGGAAGGCGAGCAATCAGAAGCCCGCTTGCGAGAGGTACTGCAACCTCTGGTTATGAGCTCTATTGAGCGCATACGGGAGCAAATAAACCAGCTATTGCTCAACGGTGATCGTCAGAGTGCCATTCAAATGCTTCATGAAGCGATCATCGAGGAACCAAAAAATACGGCATTACAGTCGAACTGGCTGACCTGCTGGTCATGGAAAGCCGCATCGATGAAGCTCGGCAGATTCTTGCCAAGCTGCCTGCCGATACAGTTGGTATTAGCAAGCCAAAAAATCGTATTGAGTTCATCGAGCTATCTGCGAATTTGCCTGCGCAGCAGACGCTCATGGAGAGCATCACAGAGCAGCCGGAAAATTTGTCCTTGAAGTATCAATTAGCTATCAGGCTGGTAGCTAATGACCAGATTGAGGCTGCCTTGGAGGTATTGTTGGAGATGCTGAAGCTCGATAGGCATTTCGAAGAGGACCTTGCACGACGAACCATGGTGAAGGTCTTTGAGCTACTGGGTAAAGGCGATCCCACAGCAACGGCCTATCGAAGGAGAATGTTTACCTTCCTTCACTAACCGGGCAATCACTAACCGGGCAATCACTAACCGGGCAATTTGGCTTTGAGCCATCGCCAAGGACGAAGTCAAAGCCAGTGCCAGAGCCCAGAGACCAGAGACCAGAGCCCAGAGCCCAGAGCCCAGAGCCCAGCAAACTTACAGACTCCAGGAAGGGTTAAAACTGAACAGCCCTGCTTGAAGGCTTGACTCTGGCGATCCTGGCCTAACCCTGATTGGCTATCCCTTTCCAATCCTAGATTGCTTGATCCTAGATTGCTTGATCCTAGATTGCTTGATCCTAGATTACTTAATAGGTCGCTTAAGGAGTTCCTAACTGTCAGCTGAAATTTAACAGCATCTCAGTGTCTCTGCTCTCGTTAGCCTTCAGACCGAATATTCAGACCGAACAATGAATCATCAAATGGCCTCATCAAAATATTGGGAATTAACCAAAGTACCGAAAAAATTTACCCTCGTTTTTCAGCACGGTGGCTATGACACCGGGGGACTTCCAAGGATTGAGCTTACCCCGATAGAGCACCTTGTCGCCTCTCGTCAGCAGCCAGAGATCCATGGATCGTATATGTTTGATTTTCATTTTGACCTGCCCTCACTTGATGGGGTGTGCCCCGCCGAGTACACGTTTACTGTATGCAAGTACAGTACTGTATATTAAGACAGCACACAACAGGTTTTAAGAGATTTTAACTGGGAAGTATTTCGAGCCAATCGAACCCAGTGTCTTGCTGCGCAACCTGGAGCTGCCCTTGCCAGCCACTGGCATTCCCCTGCAGAACTTGATTGACCGCGTCCAGTGCAAGGTGGGTAGCATTATTCTTTTCGCTAATATGGGAGATCACCAGCTGCTGCAAACGGGGTAACTCGATTTTTTGCAGCAGACCAGCCGCTTGTTGATTATTCAGGTGCCCAAGCATACCGCCAACCCGTTGCCTGAGTGCGTAAGGATAGGGGCCATCCGCCAGCATCTGCAGATCGTGATTACATTCCAGAAGCAAAGCATCGCAACGCTCGTAGTGACGCTCAACGTGGGGCGTGATGTGCCCTAAATCGGTTAGCACACCGATCGCGACCCGCCCAGAGGAAATCACGTACTGACAGGGTTCACGTGCGTCATGAGGGACCGCCACGGGTTCAATTGACAGGCTGCCTACTTTAAACGGGCGGTGACAATTGACCTTGTGGAGATCCTTCACCTGGCCTAGCCGATCACTGGCCAGCGTGCCGGGGGTCAGATACACAGCCGTTTTGTACTTTCGAGCGAAAGCACCAACGCCATTGATATGGTCCGAGTGCTCGTGGGTCACGAGCACGCCACTGATATCCTCCGGCTTTCGTCCGGCTCTGTGCAGGCGTTTTTCGATCTCTTTCAGAGTAAATCCAAGATCGACAAGTATGCAAGTATTCTCGTCCTCGATGAGCGTACTGTTTCCACGACTGCCACTACCCAAAGATGTAATACGCAAAATCGACTTAGCCGCCCTAATTTAGCCGTCCTAATTTAGCCGTCCTAGCTGGAGTGCTCTTTAATAATTTTCAGCAGCCGTTCTGCCACCAAAGGCTCAGCAAGACTGGAAGCATTTTTGTAGACTATCACATGCACACCATCCTCATGGTCCTCCAGGTGGACCTGATATTTGTTCTCCTCGCCTAAGGTTTCCTCGTCTGAGAAGAGCCGTCTAAAAAAATTCGGCTGGCGATTCACGGTCGCACTATAAAGCACATAGTAAATCGCCGAGCTACGATCCCTGTCGTCAATGTTAATCGACGCATCAGACAAAGCTTTACCCACCGTAGCCCACGTGCGATCAAAATCCAGCTTATAACGCAACACTGGCTTGGTTTTATCAGGCAGCAATTCGACACGACTGCTGCGAATATTCATGGCACCTTGAGATATTGAATAACCCTGAGGAATAGTCTCACCGAGAAAAAACGCCAGTTCTGACAATAACTTATACTCCACTTCGCCATCGTCCGAAGTACCGTTCCAGTTAGCGGTATCCTGTCTGACTGGTGCTCCGAGCGGAACTTGCTTGTGCTCAAGATGCACCTCAGAGCTACCTGAGCGAATACCGGCTTCTATGCTCAAACGGAATTTATTTTGTACCGTCGCTTTCGAATCTGCCCAGGCAACTCCACTCTTCAGACTTTGGAAAACCTCATCAGGATCGCCAGGAACGGAAGCCAGCCAAGTACTCTCCAATATTCCGCGACGGGCATCGGCATACTGCAGCTCCATGTTGTTCACTTCCCAGAAGAGTCTGATTTTTGGCCAGACGGCAGCGGGCGGCGTATCGATAAATATCCAACGGTCTTCGCCGAGGCGACGAATCACGATCTGCTCAACACCTGTCGCGGTACTCAACGGCTCAGGCAGTCCTACCTTGAGCTTTTCACCCATCAAACCTCGAGAGTCATTAATCTCGGGAATCACGAGCGCGTCGGTAAATTCTGGCGTATCAAGACCCTGCGGAATAGTGACTCGAGGTATCGACTCAGACTCAAGGTAATCGTCAGAATTATTCTCGATACCGAGCCAGCTGCACCCAGACATCAGCAGGGAGAGAACGACCAGTATTCCACTGTGGCGTAGCACACGGGAACTGTTTACATGACATCTAGAGTTAACGCTCTGTATCACTAGTTTAGTACTCCAGCTTGTCGCAGTGCATCTCGAACAGCGTGATGGTATTGCGGTGATAATTCAGTCAGCGGTAAGCGAATGCCCTGGTTAATTCGCCCCATTTCCCGCAATGCCCATTTGAC
>Ga0255783_10005270_pt1 | contig 11594 bp, 8 predicted proteins | sample 011ome_22_FD_179981 | JGI IMG/M metagenome (GOLD analysis project Ga0255783, IMG submission 179981) | Coastal salt marsh microbial communities from the Groves Creek Marsh, Skidaway Island, Georgia - 011507BT metaG (version 2) | ecosystem: Environmental > Aquatic > Marine > Intertidal zone > Salt... | reverse complement strand
CGAAACCGCCATGGCAAATTATGGTGCCAATGTGACCCGGGTGAGTGGCAATTACGAGGCGTCATTGGCCGCCTGCAAGGCCGATGCCGAAGCGCATGGCTGGCATATCGTGTCCGACACTTCCTGGACGGGCTATCGGAACATTCCGCTGTTAATCATGGCTGGCTATACGCTGATGGGGCAGGAAGTGATCAAACAGCTTGGCGCAAACAAGCTGACACATTGTTTTTTGCCGGTTGGTGTTGGCGGCCTCGCCGGCGGTATCGTTGCGCCAATATGGCAGCAGATGAACGCCGACTTACCATGTATGATTTCGGTTGAGTCACATATGTCGGCATGTTTTCTCGAAAGCATCGCCGCGCAAACCCCGACATTGGTCGATATTTCCGAAGAAACGCTGATGGCTGGCCTGTCATGTGGCGAGGTTTCGGCGTTGGCATGGGAACTGTTACAGCCATCGCTGAGCCATTGTCTGGCGATTGATGACGCGGCGGTAGCACCGCTTATGGCAAAATTTGCCGATGGCACAATTGGCGGTATGCCAATTGAGGCTGGCGAATGCGCCACCTCTGGTCTGGCCGCGCTGCTGGCCGCCAAACAGGATCCACAGCGCTGGCAGCAACTCGGGCTATCGGCTGATTCGGTGATCTTGCTGATCGGCACCGAGGGCGCGACCGATGCCGATATTTATGCGGAACTCACCGCTGCCGGACAAAGCTAAATGCACCGGCCGCCACGCGCTTTTGAAGAGGCTGAATTTGCGGCCCGCTGCGCCGCGGCACAGGCGGCGATGCAACAGGCCGGCGTTGCCGCAACATTGCTGACAAGCGAAGCCGAGATACGGTATTTTACCGGCTTTATGACGCAATTCTGGCAAAGCCCGACACGGCCATGGTTTGTCGTTATGCCGTTATCCGGCAAACCGATTGCGGTGATCCCGTCAATCGGCGCGCCGTTGATGCGGCAGGGTTATGTTGGTGACATTATCAGCTGGGCATCACCGGATGAAGATGATGATGGCATTACGCTTGTCGCTGATGTCATCCGGCAACATGTCAGCAAGGATGCGGCACTTGGCATGCTCATGGGGCGCGAAACAGCGGTGCGGATGCCGCTTGCCGATCTGTTCGCCCTACAAAAAATTTTGGGCATGCCGCTGCGTGACATGACGGCCGCGATCCAGAAAATCCGCATGGTCAAATCACCAGCCGAACAAGCAAAGCTGCGTTATATCTGCGGCATTGTTGCCGATGTTTTCGAACATGTGCCGGAATGGCTACGGCCGGGCATGCCGTTGGATGCCTGTTTTCGCCGGTTTAAAATGGATGCGCTGGAACGCGGTGTTGATGATGTCAGCTATCTTGTCGGCGCTGCCGGGGCTGGCGGTTATGATGATATTATCGCCCCACCCACCTCGACGCCGGTTGCCGCTGGTGATGTGGTGATGTTTGATACAGGCTGCGTCTGGGATGGGTATTTTAGCGATTTTGACCGGAATTTCAGCATCGGCCCGCCCAGTCAACAGGCCGCCGACGCGCATAAAACATTATTTGATGCCACCGAGGCGGCGCTGGCCATGTTGCGGCCCGGCATCACCGCTGCTGATTTATTCACCACGATGGACAAAATATTACGGCCGGGCGGGTCTGCTGGTGGGGATGCTGGTGGGGATGATGTTGGCCGCTATGGTCACGGGCTTGGCATACAATTGACCGAAACCCCATCCCATACAGCCTGGGACAGAACCGAAATCACCGCCGGCATGGCGCTCACCATTGAACCATCAATCAGCTATGGCAACGGGTTTGTGATGGTTGCCGAGGAAAATCTTCTGGTGCATGACGATCATATCGAATTGCTGTCACGTCGGGCGCCACGCGATCTACCGGTGATCTGATTCCGCTGCCAGCAAAATTGACGAATCGACCTTGCGCAATTCCGGTTGCCCGCACAGACCCATGGTTAAATCAAGCTCTTTATGGATAATCTCCAGCGCCTTGGTGACGCCAGCCTGACCGCCGGCCCCAAGCCCATATAAAAAGGCCCGTCCGATCAATGTTCCTTGCGCCCCCATGGCGATGGCACGCAATACATCCTGACCCGATCGTATGCCCCCATCCATCCATACCTCCGCTTTATCACCAACAGCATCAACAATGGCTGGCAGCGCTTTGATCGCCGACAACGCCCCATCGAGCTGGCGTCCGCCATGGTTGGATACGACAATCGCATCAGCCCCGACATTTACCGCAGCGCGCGCATCTTCCGCATCCAAAATACCTTTGATGATGACTTTGCCGCCCCATTGTTTGCGGATTTCTTTTACATCATCCCATGACAGCGACGCATCAAACTGGCTGACTGTCCAATCGGCCAGTGATGACATGTCTTTAACACCTTTGACATGCCCGACAATATTACCAAATTGTCGCCTCTTGGTGCCAAGCATACCCAGACACCAAGCCGGCTTTTGCACCAAATTCATCAGATTGCGCAGCGTTGGTTTTGGCGGCGCGCTCAACCCATTACGGACATCCTTGTGACGCTGGCCCATGATTTGCAGATCCAGTGTGATCATCAATGCCGAGCATTTCGCCTCGCGCGCACGATCGACCAACCGCCTGATAAAATCGCGGTCACGCATCACATAAAGCTGGAACCAGAATGGCGTGCTGCTATGCGCCGCTACATCCTCAATCGAACAGATCGACATTGTCGACAAGGTGAAAGGCACACCAAAATCGGCCGCCGCCTTTGCCGCCAGTATTTCCCCATCAGCATATTGCATGCCGGTCAGCCCGGTTGGTGCCAACGCCACCGGCATGGTGGTGGTTTCGCCAAGCATCGGCATTTTGGTGTCGCGGGTGCTGACATCAATGGCGACACGCTGACGGAATTTTATCGCCTGCAAATCATCTTCATTTGCCCGATAGGTGGATTCAGACCACGAGCCGCTATCAGCATAATCGTAAAACATGCGCGGCACACGTTTTTCGGCTTTTTTCCGCAAATCTTCAATACAAGCAATGGCCGTCATTATACACCTTTTTGGTCAACGCATTCTCCGCTTACAATCTCAGCATTGCCAGTGCAAGTCAAAGACTAGCGATAGCGGCGCAGCATCGCACTCATCAAAATCACCGGAATCAACCCGGTTAGCACAATCATCAATGCCGGCAAGGCTGCCTGTTCAAGCATCTCATCCTTGGCAAATTGGTAGGTGTATGTTGCCAATGTTTCAAAATCAAACGGCCGCAATAACAGCGTCATCGGCAGCTCTTTCATAATATCGACAAACACCAGCATCAGCCCGGCGAGGAACGAACTTTTGAGAAGCGGCAGAATAACCTGCCGTAAACTGGCAACATAGCCATGCCCGAGAACGCGGCTGGCGCTCATCAGATTTTTCGGCAACCGCCGCACCCCGGACAGCATCGCGCCATAGCCAACCGCCTGAAACCTGACAACATAGGCCAGTAACAGCAAGCCCATGCTGGCTATCAGAAAGCTGCTGATCATGCCGCCTGACAGAAACCGTAACCCATGGTCGATATAGCCAGCATAGATCAACACACCAATCGCCAGAATCGTTCCGGGAAAGGCATAGCCAGTTGACGACATCAATGCCAGTTTGCGTAATTTTGGCCCGGCCCGAAATGCCGCTGTCAGGACAATGAGGCTGGCAATCAGCATGATCACAATGGCGGCAGCGATGGCAACCATCACACTGTTGGTGACAATCGGCTGGATGGCGAGAAAATCTGCCGCCAGATCACCGCGCAATACAAACCGCAGCAACACGCCAAGCGGAATGAAAAATCCAAATAGCAAAGGCACCAGACATACCAGCCAGCAGACCAATGTGCCGACCGGCGTTGTTGGCAACGCCGCCGGACTGTTTTGCGTGCGGCTGGTGCTGACATATTGTTGGCGCGAGCGGGCATACAGCTCTAGCCCCAACAATCCCAGAATGAACAGAAACCCAACCGAGGATATTTGCGCGGCAGCCACCAGATTATTCATCCCCAACCACACATTAAAAATGCCAAGGGTAATGGTCGGTACGGCAAAATATTCAACCGTGCCAAAATCGGAAACCACTTCCATCATCACCAATGCCAACCCGGCGACAATGGCTGGCCGCGCCAATGGCAGCCCGACATGCCAGAATTGCGATTTATTATGCACCAGTGCAATTTCAAAAAGGCTTGCCGGGGTCAGCCGGAAAGCGATACGTGTCACCATATAGATATAGGGATATAGCACCGATGCCATGACCAGCATGGCGCCGCCAAGCGATCGAATTTCCGGAAAATAGTAATCGCGCGGCGTTTGCCATCCAAATGCTGTGCGCAATGCGGTTTGTAATGGCCCGGCATATTCAAAAAAATCGGTATAGCAATAGGCAATGATATAAGCCGGAATAGCCGCCGGCAGCAGCAGCATCCATTCCAGAATATTACGCCCGGTAAAATCATAGCGGCTGATCACCCAGGCTGCACTAACACCAAACAGCACAGCCACAACGCCAACCCCGCCCATCAGCGCCAAGGTATTGACGACATAGGTGCCAAGAACGGTATCGACCAAATGCGTCCATAGGCCACCGCTATCGCCAAAAGCTGTCAGTAGCAAGGCCGCGACAGGCCCCAGCAAAAAACAGCATAAGACAACAGTCGAAGCCGACCATTTGTCAATCGGCTGACGCGATGCCAGCGACCAGTTCGATAGAAATGTTGCTACCATCCGACGCGGTCTATGATCATTTGCGCTTGCGGCGCCAGCTCGGCAAGCCGCTCGATTGGCAGCTTGTCCCGCTTAAACGGCCCCCAGCTGGCAAGCTCTGCCGGGGGTGCCACGGCCGGATTGACCGGATATTCGTAATTCACCGTGCCATAGAGTTGCTGCGCCACCTCGCCCGTCAAAAATTCCAGAAACGCAACAGCCTGTTGTTTATTCCGGCTATGTTTGGCAACACCGCCACCGGAAATATTGATGTGATTGCCGCGATCAGCCTGATTGGTAAAAACCAGCCGAATGGCATCTGCCCAACTGCGTTGTTCGGCATCATCATTAAATTTCATATTGCCATAATAATAGCTGTTCATGATGGCAACATCGCAAATGCCCTGAAAAATAGCTTTTGCCTGCGCCCGGTCATTGCCTTGCGGTTTGCGGGCCAGATTGGCGACGAGCTTTTCCGCCCAGCTTTGCGCCGCCTCGGCCCCATGCGCGGCAATCAACGACGCCATCAACGCGCGGTTATAAACATGGCTGCCGGGGCGCGTGCAAATCCGCTGCTGCCACTCGGCATCGGCCAGATCTTCAATACGTTGAATGGCATCAGCCGGCACCCGGTCACGCGATGTCACAACGATACGCGCCCGTTCAGACAGGCCAAACCAGCGGTTGTCCGAGGCGCGTAAATGCGCCGGAATATTGGCCGTTAAAACAGCCGATTCAACTGACGCGAGCAAATCAAGATTTGCATATTCGGCCAGCCGCGCAATATCCACGGTCAAGATAACATCTGCCGGGCTGGCGGCACCTTCAGCTTGCAGCCGCTGTGCCAGACCTTTCGACGCATAGACAACTTTCGTCTGAATGCCGGTGGCCTTGGTAAATTCATCTAAAAAAGGTTGAATAAGAATCTGCTGTCGATGTGAATAAATATTGATGGTACCGGCGGCGAATGCCTGAACCGGCAACCACAAACACACAGCAACACAGCCAGCCATCAGCCAGCGCAAAATCACGGGACTATTCGCGAAGCTATTTCTCAAGCGATTTCTAAAGCCATTTTCAATGCCAGTTACGCGCATTTTTTCACTCACTCCTGCCCGGCTGTTGTGCCGCATTTAATTCCGCCCACAGCCTTATCAAGATATAGGGTGGCCGGTGCCGAAAAAAAGAAAATTCAGACAAAAATAAAAAGAAATCGCTTCTAGTTGCGAATGATTATCATTATTAATAAGAAAATGCAAGCGGTTTCATTTTTGCCTTTAAGCACCTTCGACAATCAGCTATCAACACGCGCGGCACGATTATTTTAAGCACGCATGTATTTTAAGTACGCATGTCTGACGCACGGGATATCATTAAGGGGCATAATTAATGGAACTGTTCAGCGACGCCTGGATTATCGCCGTTCTGCAAATTGTTGCGATTGATATTGTTTTGGGTGGCGACAATGCCATCATTATCGCCTTGGCCTGTCGAAATCTGCCAAAACACCAGAAACGGGCTGGTATTTTATGGGGCACTGCCGGTGCCATTATTTTGCGCGTCATTCTGGTTTTCTTTGCCACCTCTTTGATGGAAATACCCGGCTTACGATTGATTGGCGGTGTTCTGCTGATCTGGATTGGCGTGAAGTTACTCACCGAAGCCGACTCGCATAGCCTTGATGGCAAGATTGATCAGAGCAGCAATTTGCTGACCGCCATCCGCACCATCATTATTGCCGATTTTGTGATGAGCCTCGATAACGCATTGGCCATCACCGCTGCCGCAAAAGGTGATATTGGCCTTGTCGTCTTCGGTTTACTGTTGAGCGTCCCGATCATTATTGGCGGAAGCGCGCTGATTTTACGATTGATGGAGCGCTTTCCGCTGATCATTACCGCCGGTGCCGGTCTGTTAGGCTGGCTTGGTGGTGACCTGATTGTCAATGACAAGCTTTTCACGAATTATAATTTTGCGCCAACTGTTGCTGACCCCACCATTGCGGCAACCGTGGGGGCTGTTTTCGTCATCGCTGTTGGTGAATTTTTGGCCAGACGTCGCAAAAAATAACGCCAAAAGAAATAACGCCACTGAACATTAGGCCGGGTTTGCGTTGCGCCAGACAGCGTTGTTTTACTTGGCAGGCAGGCAATTCCTGTTAGCCTGACCATGCCATGTTTTGTTTAGGGAGGCTGTGATGATCGCCAATACACCGTCGATCACTGTTATTGGTTTTGGTGAGGCTGGCGCATCACTGTGTATCGGCTGGAAGCGTGCCGGCGTTCGTAGCTTTGATATCAAACAGACACAGCCGCAGACGCAAGCCGCTATGCTTGCCGCGATGCACAAGCTGGGCGTTGAGAGCGCTGCCGATGCAGCCAGCGCTGTCAGAGACGCCGATCTGATTTTCAGCACGGTCACCGCCGATCAGGCATTTGACGCCGCGTCATCAGTCGCGCCGGGGTTAAAGCCGGGGGCATTTTTCTTTGATCTGAACAGCTGTGCGCCGACAACAAAACAAAAATCGGCAGCGGTGATAGAGGCCGCTGGCGGGCGCTATGTCGATATCGCGGTGATGGCAACCATAACGCCGCATTATCACCAAACGCCGATGCTGATTTGCGGCGATCACTGCGATGCCGCCATGACCGCATTGCAGGCGCTGGAAATGACCCCGACGCTGGTGCCCGGGCCGGTGGGGCGTGCCTCGACAATCAAAATGCTGCGCTCGGTTCTGGTCAAGGGAATCGAAGCACTGACGGCTGAATGTTTTCTGGCAGCCGCACGGGCGGGCGTTGCTGACGAGGTCGCGCATTCGCTGGACGCGTCACAAACCGATATGGGCTGGAAAGATCAGGCGCGGTACAATGCCGAACGGATGACCACGCATGGCATCCGCCGTGCCGCAGAAATGCGGGAAGTCGCCAAAACCCTTAACGATCTTGGCATCGCCGCCGAGATGACCCGCGGCACCATCAACCGGCAGCAAGAGCTTGGCGGGCTCGGGCTGTCATTGCTTGATCTTGATAGTTTTGATGCCCGCATCGCGGCAATTGAGACGGCGCTTGAAAAGAGCCCGGACTGATCAGGATTCTGCCGCTTTTTCGGTCAGACCGACAAACACCCCGGTTCCCAAAATCGCCAGCACGCCGGCCCATTGCGACAGGGTTAAGGCCTCCTGCAAAAACAACCAAGATGACAATGCCGCAACCAGTACCTCGGACAACATCAAAATGCCAACCAGCCCCGGTGATACATATTGCATAATCCGAAAAATCAATAACACCGAGGGCAAAAACACCACCGTCGAGGCCAAAAACGCAACTGGCAAGACCGAAATCAAGCGATGCGTTTCCGGAAACATGTCACCCATCACAAAGGCCGCCGTGCCAGCCAACAGCCCGCCAACAGAATATTGCATAAACGTGATATGCAGAAAATCGGCATTTGGAAAGCGCCGAATCACCACCGAGCCCAAGGCCCAGGCCATACCCGCCGCCAGCCCCAAAAGATCAGCCTTATCATAATCAAAGGACAGCGGGTTGACACGCATCACCAGTAAACACCCCAGCAACCCACCAGCAATCGCCAGCCAGCGTCCCAGCCCGACACGTTCAGACAGCGCCACATAGGCAAATAACGTCGCCCATACCGGGGTGAGATAAAATAACACCGTGGTTTTGGTGACTGATGCGACCACAAGGCCAAGACCGTATAGCACAAAGCCGATGCCCATCAGCCCGCCAGCAATGAGTGACACCAGCCGATGCCGGCGGTCAGCGATATAGGCGCGGGCAATAAACGGCAAGATCGCGATGGCTGGCAACAGATGGAACAGGGTCACCACCCACAGCCCGCTGATGCCAAAGGATTCGGCATAGCGCATCGGCACCCACAATACGCCCCAGATTGCCGATGACAGAAAAACAATCAACAAGGCATGATGATGCGCATAACGTCGCACAAAGATATGGGTCAGCATCGACATCATTCACTCAACTCCGGCCGGGCAAAAACTTGCATTATGGGTGGCATTATTGAAGATCAGAAAAGGCGTCTTGCAACCGCGCCACCGCATCATGAACATGCGCCCGCCGACAGGCGATGTTAAAGCGCAAAAACGACGCCCCGCCGGTGCCGAATGTGGCGCCATGATTGGCGGCGATTTGCGCCCCCGCCTCGACCCGCCGGATAAACTCGTCGCTCGACATGCCGGTATCAGCAAAATTGACCCAGCACAGATAGGTGGCATCAATCGACATCGCTTTGACCCCGGCAATCTGGTTAACGCCATCTTCAAAGATACGCCGGTTTTCTGCCAAATACAGCAAAAGCGCCTGCAACCACGCATCACCGGTACGCCATGCGGTTTGCGTCATCATCATGCCAAGCCGGTTAAATGAGGTGCCATAGGCGGCGGCAACTCTGACAATTTTCCGCCGCAGCTCGGCGTTGGCTGTGACCATGCTGCCGATCATCGTTCCGGCCAGATTAAAGGTTTTGGTGGTGGCAACAAGCGTCACCAGACGGTGGCTGATATCCGGCACCGCTTTTGCCAGAACCGTATGTTTGGCAGGGGCAAAAACCAGATCATTATGCACTTCATCACTTACCAGCAATAAATCATGCTTTTCACAGAAACCAGCAAGCTCAGCCAACTCCTGCTTGTCCCAGACCCGGCCACCGGGATTATGCGGCGAACAGAACAGCAGAATTTTCTCATTGCCTGTCAGCATTGTTTCCAGTTTGGCCAGATCCATATGATAGCGCCCATCACGCTCGACCAGCGGTGACTCAACCAATTGACGGTCATTCGCTTTGATAATCCGGGCAAAGGCGTGATAGACCGGGCTGAAAATGATCACCCCGTCACCAACCGCGCTAAATGCCTTCAGGCATATACCAATGGCATTACACAGCCCATGTGCATTGATGATCCAGTCCGGCTCAACATGCCAGTCATGCCGCCGCTGCATCCAGCCGATCAGCGCCTGCCGGTAATCGGTATCATCGCCAAAGTACCCATGCACGCCATGCAGCGCGGCTTGCTGCACAACTTCATTTACCGCCGGCGGTGGCGGAAAATCCATATCTGCCACCCACATCGCGATACCGGTGTCTGGCGACACCCCGTATTTCGCCTGCATGGTGTCCCATTTTGACGAATATGTGCCAACCCGGTCAATTACCGCGTCAAAATCGAAATCCATTTTGCTGCCTCCCATGTCGCGCTTATTGCCCTTAATCGCATGCCGCTAGGCGCCGGCGTTACGCAAATCATCAATGCTCAACCGCGGTGTTATCGCCTCGGTTGCCACAATTAAATTGAGAACAGCACCCGTTTTCGACTGCATCGCCCGCTCAAACGCAGCGGCGAACTGATCGGTTGTCTCGACCGTTTCGCCATAAAACCCGTAGGATCTGGCAAGCCCGGCAAAATCCGGGTTCTGTAGCTCGGTTCCCGACACCCGGTGCGGGTAGTTTCGTTCCTGATGCATACGGATGGTGCCATAGCTGCCATTATTCACAATCAGCACAATCGGGTATAAACCAGCCTGCATGCCGGTGCCAAGTTCGGCGCAATTCATCTGAAAATCACCATCACCGGCGAAACATAAGACAAATCTGTCAGCATCATGGGCCTTTGCCGCCAATGCCGCTGGCAGCCCATAGCCCATTGCGCCACTTTGCGGCGCTAAAAGCCGCATATCTTTGTTATATTTAATGAATTTGCTTGGCCATGTGGCAAAATTGCCAGCCCCATTGGTGACGATGGCATCATCCGGCAGCACATCGCGCAGATGCGCCAGTACCGCCCCCATATCAAGCGCGCCGGGCTGTGCAGCGACGGTAAAACTGTCGTCATAGGCAGCTTTCGCCGCACCGCACCAAGCTTTTCGGTCGGTATTCTGCGCAAGCCTAATCCCCGCCAACGCCTCGGCCATAGCGTTCGGGCCAGCCTGCAACGGCAGATCAGCGATATAGATTTTGCCAAGCTCGGCATCTGATACATTGCTATGGATCAGCGTCGCCGCCATTTTCGGCAGATCAAACAAATCATAACCGTCAGTGGTCATTTCCCCAAACCGGATGTTTAGGGCAACAATCATGTCAGCGTCGCGCAGCAGGGTTTTGATATAGCCAAGCATGCCCACACCAGCGTCACCAACAAAGCAGGGATGGTGATTATCACAAATATCATGATATCTGAACGCCGCAACAAGCGGCACATCATTGGCCGCCGCAAAGGTTTCGAGCTGACGCGCGGCAGTCGCTGTCCAGCCACTGCCACCATAGAGAACCACCGGCCGCTGCGCGGCGCACAGATAGTCCTGCAATTGCGTTATTTGCGCAGATGACAGCGCCGGTTCCGGCACCTTTACCGGCCCGCATGGTGGGCGCGCGCTTGCCGCCCGCAACATGTTTTCCGGCAGCGCGACAATCACCGGCCCGGGTCGCCCGCTGAGCGCGGTTGTCCATGCCCGTGCTATCAGTTCGGGAATACGATCGGCGTCATCAATCTCACACACCCATTTCGCAACTTTGCCAAAATAATGCGTGTAATCGATTTCCTGAAAAGCCTCACGGCCACGCATATCGGTGCCAACCTGCCCGACAAATACCAGCATTGGTGATGAATTCTGCATGGCTGTATGGATGCCAATCGAGGCATTTGTGGCACCCGGCCCACGTGTCACAAAACAGATGCCGGGTGTGCCGGTCAGTTTGCCCCATGCCTCGGCCATATAGGCAGCGCCGCCCTCATGCCGGCACAAAATCAGCTCGAATTTATCCGCCCGGTCATACATCGCATCCAGCACCGCCAGATAGGATTCGCCGGGCACGCCAAACGCCTTATAGGCACCAAG
>Ga0255783_10005260_pt1 | contig 11603 bp, 4 predicted proteins | sample 011ome_22_FD_179981 | JGI IMG/M metagenome (GOLD analysis project Ga0255783, IMG submission 179981) | Coastal salt marsh microbial communities from the Groves Creek Marsh, Skidaway Island, Georgia - 011507BT metaG (version 2) | ecosystem: Environmental > Aquatic > Marine > Intertidal zone > Salt... | reverse complement strand
GAGGATCTCGTCCTACTTTCTTCTTTTCGAGACGACGACGAAAACAACGAAAACTTCGTCTCCTCAAACCCTACCGCGGAATCTCTCCGAGCCGCCGGTGTTATCTTTTAAAAGAAGACGTTCATCATAGAAAAAAACTCGCCTTCGCGAGAACGGAAGAACAACGCGCGTATTAAAAACGTGCGCACAAAAGGTGCTCGCATTCATTTTTGGAACGTTCATATGGGTTGGTCGTAAAACGCCAGAGCAACAAGAAAGAACGGTATGTTGTTGTATATTCTTCTTAGAAGAAAGTATGCAAAACGTATTTTCGGTTTTCAAAAACCTTATTTTCTGCTGTACTCTCAGCGCGTTCTGCTTAGAGAGAGAGAGAGAGAGAGAGAAACAGCTGCATTATTCAATTAGGGTTTAATACCCTAAATAATACTGCACCACGAAAATTAAAATTTTTAACGCGCGCGCTTCGTCAGAAGGCGGAACGCATTCAAAAGCAGTATTACTCGTCGCACACATGCCGTTAACGCCCTCTGCCCAAGAATTCGTGCCTCCAAAAGGTGTTGTTCCTTCCACCACCGTTGCGACAACGAAAGCAACGAATGCGACAACGAAAGAGGACGACGAAAAGAAGAATTCGAATTCGAACGCGAACGAGAAGAAGAAGAAGACGACGAACAAAGACGACGAAGAAGACTTGAAACAACTCCCGTTCGATTTAACACCACACGATGCGTTTAAAACCGATTTTCAAATTGGGCAAAAACAATTAGGCGTAACGCCAATCGTTCACGCGAAGAAGTTTTCGAAAGCGATCGCGATTAAAAAGCCTTCAGTTGTTTTGGGAGTCAAAGAGAAGACAAAAGCGAATACGACGGAAAAGGACGTCGAAAAGGAAACGACGAGTCAGAGCAACAACACACAGTTTCCTCCTGCGCCTCCTCCTTTATCGAGCAGTGGTGGTGGGAGTACTAATACTAACAGCATCAAAATTGGTTCGGTGTTTCAGAAAGGCGGTCGCGTCCCGACGAAGACGACGAGCGAGAGTCTCGAGGCGAAGCGAGCGAGCGAGGCGACGAAGACGAAGGACAACAACAACAACAACAACGCTTCTTCTTCTTCTTCTTCTTCTTCTGCGAGTGTCAAGGTCGTCGCGCCGGAAGAGTCGCCGACGCCGGTGAAACAACCACCACCGCGACCGTTACCAAGGGAGAAGGATTTGAAAGCAGAAGAGGCGAACGACGACGGTAAAACGAACAATCGAGAGAGTAAAGGATTATTCGGCATGGTTGGAAGCGTCATCGGATCGACGGCGACGTATTTGTTCACCTCGCCGCAAGGGAAGAAGAGTAATAAAGAAGGCGGCTCGCAAGAAGAGTTGCTCTCTGATGCCACCGATGCTGACAATACTGGAATAAAAAAAACGGAAGAGAAATTGAGCGAGAAGAAGAAGAAGAAGAAGAGCAACGACGACGACGACGCGTCGACGAAATCTGGGAAATCGAACACCTCGGAAACCGGGTCTTTTAGCGGCGCGAAGAAGAAAAATGACATTAACAACAACAACAACAACAACAAAGCGACTTTTACGACGCCAACAAAAGGAGGAGGAGGATCGAAAACGACGCCGACGAAAGAGAGTAAGAAGAGCACGCCAACGCCGTCGCCAAACGCCAAAGGCGGGGCCGCCGCTGCTGCGAATAATAATAATAAAAATGATAGTAATACTAAAGACAACAACAACAACAACAACAACAACAGCAGTAAACCGAGCGTGTTCGATCGATTAACGCCGTCGGGAGACGATACGAAGAGTAAGAAAGCGATTACCACGACGACTCCGGAAAAAAGCGACGTGTTTAGTAGACTCCAACGCAAAGATGGGACGCCGGTTTCTTCGCCTTCTTCGCAATCTCAGCCGCAAAAGAAGAACAACGGCGGTACGCCCGAAAGCAGCAGCAACGGCGGCGCTAAATCGAAAACAAAAATCGATCGAACCGTGTCGCAAACGGTGCAAGCTCCAAAAGCGCACTCGCCGATGAAGCAAGAGAATTCGCCGACGCCGACGAAATTAAAAAATCCGCCGAGCGGTTTGATGCCGAACGCGGCGGCGAAAATCAACAACGCGAAGGAAACCATCAAAACGCCTTCAAAATCGAACGACTCTAACAACGACAACAACAACAACAACAACAACAGCAAAAACGAACTGAACCAAGAAATCGAACGTTTACGAACCGAAAATCAACAGCTTAAAGCGGCGGCAGCGACGAGTGGTCGTTTAGCTGTCGCCTTGGGACGCGCGGATGAAACCGCCGCGCAAAGATTGAAGAAAGAGAAGGAGGCCGTGAAAGCGGAGAAGGAATCGATAGAAAAAGAAAAGACGAAATTGCAGAAAGAGAAAGAGTTGATCGAAAAAAGAACGACTGAAACGGAATCGAAGACGAAAGACGAGATAGAGAAGGCTTTAGCGGTGGCAAAGAAGAGCGCGGACGAACGGGTGGCCGAGGCGGAGAAGAAAGCAAAGGCGGAGGCGGAAGCGTCGGTAGCGAAAGCGCGCGAATACGCGAGAATAGCGGTGGAGAAAGCGGAAAGCGATGCGAAGAAAGTCATCGCAGACGCCGCCGCTGTTGCTGCTACTGCTGAGATAAAGAAACAAGAGGCGACGTTACCAACATCACCACCTGTTCTTGTCGCCGCTCCTACTCCATCATCAGTCGTCGACGAAGAAGAACTCAAAGCCATGCGCGACGAGCTCGAGAAGAACCGCTTGGCGTTGAAACAAGCCAAAAGCGAAGCGCGTATTTCGCAAAAAGAAGCCAGCCGATTGAAAGACCGATTAGAAGATGCGAAAAAGGACCCGCAAGCGTTCGCGGAAAGGCAATCGGAAGGCTTTAAAACGCCAGTTGGAACGCCGTCGAAATCGTCTTCGTTCGACTCCTCCGTCAACGACAACGAACTCTCGGCGAGTAAAAGTCAGCAAGAATTTTTCACGAATTTGTTGAGGAAATCACCGTCGGGGACTACAACTACAACTACAACTAATGCCGCCCCTAAAAACGAATCGGAATCTTTAGCCTTGATCGAAGCTCGACAAGAGCGCGACGAAGCTCGAAAAGCGAGCGAAGAGCTCTCGAAAAAAATAGCGGATGTTTCCGAGGAAAAAGACAAAGTCATCGCAAAATTGAGAAAAGACGTGAAAGAGTTGAACGATAAGAAAGCGACGGAGACGTTAACTCGAGCCGCGGAACAGGAAGAGACGAAAATGTTCTTAAATGCCTCTCTAGACAAATACAAAGAAGATATCAAGAATTTGAACGAAGAACTCCACGAGTTGCGAGACGCCAAGACGACGGTGAAGAAGTCGCAAGACGAAGCGTTGGAGGCGTGCTTGAAGTTGAAAAAAGCCGAGGAGGAAATCAACGAGTTTAAGAGGCGAAAGGACGAGAGCGAGACGTTTCGTGCTGAACGAGAGGAAATGTTGAAAACAATCGAAACAGAGAAAGAGAAAGCGGCGAAACACGTTGAGACGATTCAGGTGTTGAAGAATATGGACGACGAGCGAAGGATTTTAATGGAGACGAACAAGAAGCAAATCGAAGGATTGAACGAAGAGTTGGAAAAAGAACGAAAGGAGACTGAAAAAGCGAAAGACACTGCGGCGTCGATGAAGAAAGAGTTGAAAGATATGCTGGTCAATGCCATGGAAAAGCAGAGCAAACTGACCGCGGCGGAGAAGGAAATCAAACAGTTGATGGAGCAGCGTCGCCTTGCATCTACCGACGAGAAGGACGCGGCGGAGGAACTTCGCGTGAAAGAATTGGAAGACAAAAACTCGCAGTTGATGGAACGAAACGAAAAATTGAAGGAAGAAGTTTCGTCGGCGTTAGCGGACGCGAACGGTGTGCGTGCGGAGATGACTAAAACGCAATCCGATGTGAACGTTGAAATCGAATCGTTGCGATCGAAGCTTTCGCAAGCGCTCGCAGACGCGGAGACGTTTCAAATTCAATTGTCCGCCGCAAAGAAGGAACACATCAACGCGGATAAACACGTGGATGAGATGTTGATGCAGTCGCAAAAAGAGTGCGAAGCGTTGAAAGCGGAAGTCAAAGACATCGACGGGTTAAAGAAGCAACTCAAACTGTTGGAAGGCACGAAAGCAGAATCGATTAAATTCGCCAAGGAAGAGACGAAGAAGTTTGAGATTGAATCCAAGAAATTCGCCGCGGAGAAGAAAGCGATGGAAAGTGAAAAGAAACAGTTGATGATGCAAGTGGAAAGTTTAACGAAAGAAATCAATTCGCATTCGGAGAAGAACGTGGAGACGACCGCGCGCGTTAAATCGCTCGAAGCGTCGAAAACGATCGCGGAAGAGGCGTCCAAGAACGCGAAAGAGTTGCAAAAAGAAAACGCTCGGTTACAATCGAAGATCATCTCGTTGGAGGCAAAAACGCAAAAGTTGCAAAAAGACGTGGAGAAAGCGGAGAGCAAGGCAAAGAAGGCTGCCCCGTTACCTCCACCTTTGTCGCCGTCTTCATCCGATCCAGTTGCAACAAAAGCGTTGCAAAAGCGCTGCGAAGACGCCGAAAGAAAACTGAAGCTGTCGAAAGCGAACGCGGCAACGTTGGAACTTCGCGTGAAAGAGTTGGAAGAGAACGCGATGGCGTCGCCAAAACAGTCTTCTTCGATTCCTTCACCGAAAAATTCGTCGGCCAAGAAGGGCAACAACAAAAAGAGCGGGAACATCTTGGAACCAAGCAACGGCGGCAACGTGCTTTCGACACTCTCTGGGGGCGACCAACAGCAATCTTCATCGGCTCGAGAACGTGAACTCGTCAAGCAGCTCGAAAATGAAAGACACGCGAGAGCGATGTACCAACGCGACAGTCGAGACAAGCAAAAGCAGATCGATGAATACAGGAAAAAGTTGTCGACATACGATAGATCGACGCCTTTTCGAGGAGGAGGAGGAGGAGGAGCGCCTTCGACTGCCATGGGAGGACTCCCGCCGCCGCCGCCGTCGTCTTCCAAAGGAACGTCTTTACTCGGTAACACGTTGAACACTTCCGCTCATCATCATCATCATCAACAACAACAACAACAACAACAACATCAACATTTACCGTCGCCGTCGTATTCTAGCATGCAAACCCAACGCGGCGGCGGTCAAACGTCTTTTGACGTTCCAACGTCGAATGGCAAGAACAACAATACCCCCAACAACACCGGCGCGAACGAGCGACAAGGAGGCACAGGAGGAGGAGGCTTACTCTTCACCGGCACCCAGCGACGCACGCAAAGCTCCGCCTTACTCTCTTCTTCTTCGAGAAAATTCGGGAATTCGATGAGCGCTTTACGCGGAGGAACCACGCGATTACCACCACCACCACAACAACAACAACCATCCATCGTCGTCGGCCTCGACGACCCGCGGAACAACCCGTTCTCTCGCGGCAGCGCAAACAACACCGCGAGTAGTAAAGTCGTCAGCACGCCCGCCGTCAACAAGTCTTTAGAAAGCATGTTCGCCTCGCCGACTACTCGGCAAAGCTTCGAAAGAAGTAAACAACATCAACACCACCGATTTTAAAGACGAGGAAAAAAGACGCAAAAAGGCGCATTAAACATTCAACACTGATACACTAGATAGGTTCTTCTTCGGTTTTGTGTATGCTATGAGATGTATGTACTTTTATTATTCTATTATTCGCAGCGCTTCTTACAATATTTAGTAGTATTTTTACTCGTCTGGTGTTGTGTGTCCTTCTCTTATTAAGAGTTTAGGGTTTTGGCATTAATTTCAAATCTCTCCTTCTTTGGATAAAAGTGACACAAAAACGGCGCACAAACGCTGCTTACTTGGAAGAAGAAGAAGACAAAGAAGAAGACAAAACCGGAGTTTCAATCGCGCTCTTCTTACTTTTGTCTGATTTTTGCATTTCTCGTCGGCTTCTCTTCCATCTCTCTTACTTTATATCGTTCAGATCTGCCTGCGAGGAGCGTTCGTATTCTCATCATTTCGTCTCTCTGTTTGACGGTTCGAATTTGATCAAAAATCCATCTCATGGAGGGAGCGAAGAAGACGTCGAGACGATCCCCAAAGAACAGCGGGAGAGATTCGCCGACGTCTTCGTTAGCGGCGCATCCCGGTGGGAGATCTTCTTCCTCCTTTTTTACTAACGAGAGTCACGACGAGGATGATTCCTCCTCGGGAGGAGAGTTTGAAACCGAGAAAAAGAGGAAAACAACAACGAGGGAAAAAGACGCGAAGAAAATGGAACCAGCGCAAGTGGCGAAGACGTTCGAGCGTCGGTGGGTGAAAATTGGCGACCTGGAATACGACGTGACGGATATGAAGCACCCTGGAGGGTCGGTGATTTATTACATGTTGTCCAACGTCGGCGCGGACGCGACGGAGGCGTTTCGAGAGTTTCACTATCGATCGCGAAAAGCGGAGAAGATGTTGAAGTGTTTGCCGCAGAGGAAGTACGACGCGAAGAGTCACTACTCCTCTAAATATAATAATAATAATAATAATAGCAATTATCAGCCGATTGATACTAGCGATAGCGCGATGTTGAAAGACTTCGCAACGTTTCGCCTCGGTTTGGAGAAGGACGGGTACTTTACGCCGTCGCTGGTACACGTGGCGTATAGAATCGTCGAGTTGATGTTTACGTTCGCGCTGGCGACGTATTTGATGGCGAAAGGGTACACGACGTTATCTGTGATTACCTACGGCGCGTTTTTTGGCGCTCGATGCGGGTGGGTGCAACACGAAGGCGGACACAACTCCTTAACCGGGAACATTTGGATCGATAAACGCATCCAAGCGTGCTTGATGGGTTTCGGTCTCGGTACATCCGGCGACATGTGGAACGTTATGCATAACAAACACCACGCGACTCCGCAGAAGATTCGACACGATATGGATTTGGATACCACCCCCGCGGTGGCTTTTTTCAACACCGCGGTGGAAGAGAACAGAGATCGCGGGTTTTCTCGGCTCTGGTCCAGATTCCAAGCGTGGACGTTCGTGCCAATCACCAGCGGCGTGTTTGTCATGGCGTTTTGGTTGTACGTCTTGCACCCGTCCAAAGTCTTCAAGAAGAAGAACTGGGAGGAAGCGTTTTGGATGTTGTCTTCGCACGTCGTTCGAGCGTCGTTGATTCAATTCGTCCACCCTTCGAACGTCTCCTTCGCGCACGCGTACGGCCTCTACGCTCTTTCGCAGTGGATCGCGGGCATGTATCTGTTCGCGCACTTTTCCACTTCGCACACGCACACGAAAGTCGTCGAGTTCAAGGACCACCCGAGTTGGGTCCGATACGCCGTCGAGCACACGGTTGATATTAGCCCAGACCGCGCGTACGTAAACTGGCTCATGGGTTACTTAAACTGCCAAGTCATCCACCATTTGTTCCCGGATATGCCGCAATTTCGTCAACCGGAAGTGTCAAAGAAATTCGAACTCTTCGCCCGAAAGTGGGGTTTGGAATACACGGTGATGACGTACGGCGAGGCATGGAAAGCCACGTTTAAGAATTTGAACGACGTCGGCAAGCATTACTACGAGGAAGGACGGGTAAAGGATAAAGAGCGGAACAGCGAAGAAAACGCGAAGACAAAAAAGATCAAATAATATTAAAATAGTATTCATACTAATACACGAGTAGATATTATTACATTAAAGAAGGATAATGCTTTGTTGTAAGTACGTTGTTTTACTACCACTCGTTGTTGCGCTCGCGTGTATTGGTACACCTATCTATATTTGTTCGATTAAAAAGTTGACAAAACCACACAAAAACGCATTTTCGGGAAAAAGAGAAGAAAGAACGTTGACTTTAGAAGAATAATAATAATGGGGAAAAAGATGTCCGGCGCGCAGAAAAGGAAGAAGAAGAAGGAGAAAGAAGCGGCCGTGAAGGAAGCCGTGGCGGATATGGAGCGTTTAAAGCTTGGACCGACGAAGTTGTGGACGGGGTTGGTGTTGCATCATAAGGATGTGTTCGTCTCGCATGTGATTCCGAAATTGAATAGGACAGATCAGTTTTTCTTTTCGAGAGTGAATAGAGAGAGTTGGGAAGTGCTTGCGTATGCTGGGGTAAACGTATCGCGTTTAGGTGTAATTGTTCACGAATGTTCATCGATTTCGACGTTGGAATTGGCGTGGAATCACTTTCCCTGGGGAAAGAAATTTGAAGATGGAGATGTGATGGATCAAACCTCGTTTTGCTGGCAAGTTGCTGCAACGGAGAAACTCGAGTTGCTCGAGTGGGCGAGAGAAGTGAAACATTGCGAGTGGGATGAAAAGACGATTACTGGGGCAGCAACTATAGGTAATCTCGAGATACTAAAGTACTGCTTCTCTAATGGTTGCCCGTGTGATGAAGAAATGTCGTGTAAAATAGCTGCTGTAAGAGGACATCTCGACTGTGTTCGATTTCTTTTCGACAAAGTGAAACCTTCGCGAAAGACGGTAGTGGAAGCGGCAGGACAAGCAACAGCTAGTGGTCACGTGGAGATCTTGAAATATATCGTCGAAGAAAGAAAGATATCTGATTTAGCAAAGTTCGCCTGCGCGGGAAACGCTACGTGGAATGGCCAACTTGATTGCCTCAAATACTTGGTCGAAGAGGCGAAAGTGCCTCTCGACAACACGCGATACGTCTCTTTCGCTCGTTACAAAGAGCACCACGACTGCCTGAACTACGTGCGAGAAAAAGGGTGCCCGGAACTAACGGACGAAGAATACGCCAGATTTGCCAAAAGTCAAAGAGAATAATGGTCACCACTGAGAAGATAGATAGATATACACGTATTCCATCCTGCGTATATTTTTGGGGTTAAAAGTCCTCTCACAAAACCACGAACGAAATTCCTCAAAACTTTTGCATTCAAATTCAAAGCTTTTACATTCATACGATGACGACGACGACGATGTTTAAAGCGACGACGACCACCACAATCGTTACCAAAACGACGCTTTTACTCGCGTGTCTTCTTCTGAGCTCGATCTTCTGCGCGTTTGCACGCGCAACAAAAGAAACCCCGACGACGAGTAATCGTCTTCAATCCGTTTTCAAACACCAAGCGGAGAAGAAGATTATGGAAAAGGAGCACGTTGGTGCGAGTGTAGCACGAAGAAGACAATTACTCGAAGACGAAGAGCAAGAGGAATACGAAGAGAACAACGACACGAACGAAGTGGACGAATCTGCAGTCATGGACGCGATCGAGGAAGCGGATTCAACGTCAGATGAGATGCAACATCCGACCGATTTCGAGGCCACCGATCACACGGATTTGTACACCGCGAAAAGAGACCGCGACCGCGCGTGGGAGAAAGCGAGGAAAGGGTCGGGATTTTTGGACGAAAATCAAGGCCATCGAGTGAAAATTGTCACCAGGCGAGCGTCGGAGCGGAGGAAAGCGACGAGTGGGAACAACTACGAACACGGGACGTGGGTGCAGATTGGACAGAACCACGCGTTTGTGAGCAAGCACTCGGAGGCGTTTAAGAATCCAGAGTCCGGGTTGTATACGACGACGGTGGCGGACGATAACTTGAGAGCGGCGTTAGGGCTCGGTAAAGATACCAGCGACGCAGAAATGATGCAACAATCGACCAACGAGAGACGATGGGGGAGGAACTCGGATAAATCGTACCGAGATAAGGTGTGTTCCGGGACGAGGCACGACATGCCGAGGTGGTGTAAAGGCCCAGCCGGGAAAGGCGGCGGCGTGGCGAATAAGTTGGACGATGCCGAGCAATACTGGCGAGAGATGGCGCGGAAGAGACAGGAGGCGAAGATGACTCTGTTGACGGCGCACCAGGCGTTTTTGAAGGAGGACGCGATTCAAAAAGAAGCCATGGTGTATACGAAGAAGGCGTTGGAGGCGCAAGAGAAGGTGGACGCCGCGGCGAGGTTGGCGCAACAGCGTGAACAAGCCGAAGCGGACACGTTGAAAGAAGACGAGATGAGCGAACAACAAGCCTGGCATCGATTGTCGTCGTTGAGGCACCAAGTCGTGAAATACCGAACGATGACGAGAGAGCAAGTGGAAGAGATGGAACGAGAACAACGCGCGTTGGACAGAAGAATGGGACAAGAAGAGCGATTACGCGCGAGCGGCGAGAGAACTCGAGTATCCGGGGATGCCGCAAGAGTGACGGATGAGGTCGATAAAGCGAAGCAACGGTTGCGACGGGCTGGAGAGAATTTGAAATCCTCCGTCGTCGCGCATAAAAAGTTGGAGCAAAACCGATTGAGTTCGTCTTCTTCCAACGACGACGACGAAGAGGATGGGGACGTCGAGGACGAAGAAGCCGACGATAACGATGGTGGAGGACACGAAGAAGTGAAGTGATTGACTTCTTCTTGAAGAAAATATTATTATTTTATCTACATCATTAGCGGCGTGTTTGTGTTTGTCCATTGTTATATTCTATAGTCCTACGGTAATATCTACGAGTCGATATCTTCTCACTTTGTGCGCTCTCTGCTCTGCTCATTCAATTGCCTCAATCGATCGGGGGCCTCGATCGGAGGGATCGGAGGCGTCTTTTTCTTTCGTGGCGTTCGTCTCTTTCTCGTTCTCTTCGTTTTCTTCACTGTTGTTGTTGTTGTTGTCGTTGTCCATATTCTTGAGCTCTAAGTGCACCGCGCAGTGGTCGGAGCCGAAGAATTTTTCCATGGGCATCTTCATCGCCTCGGTATCCGGTAAATCGTCCGTGGCGTGATAACATCTTTGGATTTTACTTTTCAAGTTCTTGGAAACAACCATCAAATCGAGACGCATCCCGGGGTTCACGGTATTAAAAACCTTCCCGCCTACTTTATTCACGGTATACGCCCTCCACGTATACGATCGTCGCTCGCCGTTCACCACTCGATACGCGTCGCTTGCCTCCGACGCCTCGAGAATTTTTTGAAACCGTCTCTGTTCGTTCCTCGTAAATCCCGCCACGCCGTAATCTGGATCCGACGCTTTCTTATTCTCCATCGCTTTAATATCGTCGAACTTCACGTCGATTCCGTCCGGGGCGACGTTCAAATCTCCATTCCATATAAAATCCACCCCTTCTTTTCTCAACTGCGTCAACCGTTTCAAAACAGAATCATCCCACCTCCGCCTTCGTTCTCGCGATTCCGCTCCGCTCCCGTTATTCGGCGAATACGTCGAGAGAACGACCAATCTGTTCGCGTCCTCGTCGTCGCCGAATTGACACTCTATCACTCTCCCAGGCCACTCTTCTTCTCCTTTATCTTCGTTCGTAAAACGTAAACGCACTCTGCTCGGTTTCTCCACCTCCTCCGCGTTCACCAGCGTCAACACGCCCGCGGATTTTTGATGGAAACAGTTATAATATCTCGCGTATTTTCGTAAAAATCCGTTCGAATCGAGCAAAGATTCGATTCCGTTCGCGCTTTCCCGGTAGCTCTTATTCGTGCCGTCGTTTGAATACGGCTGCGTGCATTTCTTGCTCGACGACGACGATCCATTTCCTGGAATCCACGTCTCCGTGATTGAAATCACGTCCGCGTTTGCGCTTCGTAAATACGAGAGCAACGCGTGCTTTTCCTTCCATTTGTCCGAAG
>Ga0255783_10005252_pt1 | contig 11615 bp, 6 predicted proteins | sample 011ome_22_FD_179981 | JGI IMG/M metagenome (GOLD analysis project Ga0255783, IMG submission 179981) | Coastal salt marsh microbial communities from the Groves Creek Marsh, Skidaway Island, Georgia - 011507BT metaG (version 2) | ecosystem: Environmental > Aquatic > Marine > Intertidal zone > Salt... | reverse complement strand
GGGCTCTGACGCCACCAATGTAAGCCCTAACGTTGGGCGCCCGTTCGCGCCACCAGCGCGTCACTCACGCACGCGCGCGCACCGCCGCCGCGACGCGACGCGACGCACCGCGAGCGCGTATTTTTTCGCATTCATTCACCGCGCGTCAAGCCCCGTTGGCGCGGTCGCGACGACGGGAGCGATGACGCAAGGCGTGACGACGATGACGACGTTGGAGACGTGGCGCGCGACAGGTGTCGCGCGGCGCGCGCCGCGACGGGGGGCGCGACGCGCGGTGCGTGCGCGCGGCGCGGCGGGTGATGGTGATGTTCCGAGTTCAGACGTACGTGTGCGAGGCGAGGCGAGGCGAGGCGAGGCGAGGAAAGGGTGGCGTTGGGAGCACGATGACGCGATGGGTGGGCTGGTGACGTGGCTTTGTTTTTTTGTGTGCGTGAGACTGACAAGCGTGGGCGCACAATGTAGGACGTGGCGCCGGCTTTGGAGAGCGATTGGCGCGAATTCCGCGCGAAATTACTCGCCCAGGAAAAGAATGTCAAGTTGGAAGAGGAACGGGCGCGAGCTATGGCGGCGTCGGGGGAGAATTTGAAGGTTTTAGAGGCGCAAAATCCAAAACTCGCGAGCGCGGCGCCGTGGGCGCACGTCATCGCCGCGCCGGAAAAGGGGTGCTTGCTAGTCGCGGCGGATCATGAATTTCGTATGTCGCAACAGTATTTTCACCAGGCGGTTATTTTAGTGCTTGAGCATCACGAGAATGGTTCTATGGGGGTTATTTTGAATAGGCCAACGCAGTACGACATGGGGTACGTGAGCGGGGACGTCGACGGCGTCTTTGCAAAGAATGCTCTGTATTTCGGCGGTGACGTCGGTGATGGCACCGTGAGTTTCTTACACGGTCGCGAAGATGTCAAGGGAAGCGTTGAGGTGTTACCTGGCATGTATTTGGGTGGGTACGACAGTGCGTGCGCGCTCGTCGAAGAACAAGGAGCCAAGCCGGATGAATTTAAGTTTTTCGCGCGCTATTGCGGCTGGGCGCCCGGTCAATTAGAAAGCGAATGCGAACGCGGTGTGTGGTTCCCCGTGGCTGGCGCCAAAGAGTTAGCGCTCAAGCAAGTGATTCAGCTCCCCAAGCCGTTATGGCGTGAGGTTCTTGAGTTGTGCGGTGGCGAACTCGCTGAAATTTCCGCCAAAGCATACCGCGAGCAAGAGACTGGCCTCGCTTCGTCCGAAGTTGAAATAGACGTCGACGAGGCGTAAATTACTATGACCTTATGATTGCTTTGAGCACATCTCGTTTGATTTAACGTGCCTATGTGCGTATGTACGCTATGTCCGTAGTGTGTTTGTATTGAATAGAAATGAAACGATGTTATGGCCTAGTCGCCGCGCGTCTCGCTTCGTCGTCGGCAATCTTTGCCGCAATAAACGCACTTAAATTGAAATCTTCATCGTTTGCGTATAAGGCTTCAATCTCAGCCTTTTGTCCACGCTCGCGCATAGTTTCGAGCTCGCAGCGGTGGACGAACAACGGCGCGTTCTCCCCCGCCGCGAGCGCGTTTTCAATCAGCGACTCGTCCCGCGGCGTCAATGATTGAAACGCATTCTCAGGGACTAAATCCAAGTCATTCGCACGCAGACCAATCAACTCAAGTGGCACCGCGTAGGGCACAGAATCCATCAGCGACGCACCAGAGCCGCTCGAGTACGACGACCAAATCCAAAGACCACTCGGATTGAAGTCGGCGAGCATGTAAAACCGCGACGGAATCGGATTCAACTCCAAGGCGCGTTTGAGCAAGAATAAAAACTTACGCGTGGCGAGGTCAGGGAACCCTTTTGCGGTGATCACCACGCATGGAATAATGTCAAATATGCGTTCGTTAAGAAGTCGCTGGAACACGGCGTCTTTTTCCACCACGACGACGTACGCCGCGTCTGAATATAATTTCATCGCGTCCATTTCATTCATATCTCCAGTGATTGCGAATCCACCCGAGCCAACAATTGTGCAATCGTGCCGTGCCCCGAATGCAGTCTCGATGTGCACGCGTCCGAATACCTGTCCCTTGCTCGAAGCCGATAATCCCAACGCACTTCTCGGCGCGCCGATCGCCGCCGAGATGCATCGAATCGTATCCGCGAGCTTACCATCCGTCGTTTCTCGCGCAGCATCATCCCGGCGTCCGCGAGATAACATAACATAGTACAGTTCACGTATTGTCATGCTGCATTCTCGCCGCAACCCTTGACGGATGACGTCTAACGTGCTCCAGAATCGGTGATACGTCGCGCCTCGATCGCGCGCAAAGCAAAATCGAGCCGCGACGCTTCGCGCGATATCTTCTTCATCAAACACGCGCGTACCATTCCCATCGTCATAATCGACATAATCACCACGAATGATGCATTCGTCGTGTTCATCGTCGTTGCCATTTGGCGGCGCGCGAGCTATACGATCGTCGACAACCCATCCTCCGCGCGCGCGATCGAACCGCGTCTCGCGGCGTCTCGCGACGCCTCGCAATCCCAACACTTTCGGTGGCATTTCGCTCACGTCTGTGCCCGCAAACGCGTCACGCACAAAAACACACGCCAAATATTCGATGCGTGCGATGACGTCTCGACGCGTGGCGGCGTGGGTGGCCAAGACATCATCATGGACATGGCTGGCGCGCTCGGCGTCGAGCGCAAACGCCTCCATATATCGTCGGCGACGACGGTGACGACGACGGCGGCGGCCGCGACGGATGTGCGCAACCGAAATGCTCTTTGTCGTGCGTGCGTGCGCGGGCGTGCGAATACGCGCGATGCTTCGAGAGGCGTCGATCAATGAGGTCCTAATGGTATTGTGTCGTGATTTCAATTTTGTCTTGGTTTTAATCTAAATGTCACCGGTACGTCCTTTCCTTCTTTCCTTTGTGTGGAGTTACCACGGGTTGGGGTCGTGCCCGGGCGGGGGTTTCGCACAGTTCACCTTGAAGAAGGCTAACAGGCGATCGACGGTGGGGAATACCATTTTGCGGTACTTGAACCCAGCGGGCGTGAGCACGATGTACTCGTGATGGACGTTGCCGCTCGAGCTTCGAATGTACGACATGCAAAACATACCTTGGTATTCGTACGAGACGCTCAATGCGTAAGGGCGAATGGATGGCGAACGTGCGAGTTGTTGCTTCAACGCAGCGTCGACTTCGTCTTTGGTGCCACCCATAAACTTGCGGTGGCGAAGCATGTGCTTGACGAGCGATACTTGGGGCTCGACGTGACGCGCCATGACTTCATCCAAATCTTCGTACTCTTCGCCGTCGATGATGAGCGGCGATCCAAGGCCGAGATTGGACACCCCAGAGCCTTTGTTGCCCTCTCGGATGTCAATGTGCTTGTAAATGTCGTCGTACATTTTCATCGTGCACGACAAGTTACGCACACCCTTGCTACTCGGGCGGATGATCACCTCACCGATGTCGGCATCCTTGAGCTTGTCTTGCGCAGCGACGGGGTCAATGTTTTGAAAGTACGGGTGATCAATGTTGCGCTTGATGAATGCTGGCTTCTTCTTCTGCGCAGCCGACTTCTTCTTTGGCGCGAGTTCACCTTCTTGGATCTCCATGCTATAGTAAGGATTGCGTTCACCCGCGTGCATGTGCTCTTCCCACAGCGCGGTTTCCGCCGGCTTCAACGTCCTGCCGCTACACACGAGTTGCACGGTGAAATTGTGAATATCAATGCCATCCATGGCCACACGGGCGGTAATGACTTGACCGGGTTGGATCTTTTCCTCCAAACGGTCGACGTGGTTGTCGCTGACGTCGCTCTTGTCGACGTAACCAATCAATCCACTGTCGAGCGTGCACACGGCGCGCGCCTGGCGACCATCGCGTGGGCCTTCAATCTTCTTCACCGTACAGTGAATCAATTTACCTTGCGCCAACGTCTGCGGGGTTTCGCCAGTGAGCAACGAAAACAAGTTCTCCGGCGCGAGGGACACCCACGGTGGGCGGATTTCCTTGAAAGGGTACCGCATCTCCACGCGAATTTCACGCACGATTTCAAGCAACTTGCCCATGCCCGCTTCGGTTTCCAAATATCCGGCGTAATCTTCCAAAATCAGCGGCGCCACCTTGGTTTCCCACGTCTTGGGTTGAAAGCATTGCTCGATTAATCGCTCTTTGTCGTACTTGTCCATGGTAGTCATGTCGTCTTCGACTTCGAGGGCGTTTTGCACGATGGCTTCCGCCTTGTCGTAGTGTTCGGGGTGCGTCCGCGTGGAATCAAGGACGTCGCCTCCGACGACGCGCAAAAAGGCAGCCGCGTTTCTGAAGACGGTTTCCTTGAGTGCTGGCTTCAAATCAACCTTGTTGTCGATCACGCCACCTTCGTGCGAACGTACGGCGTTCACCACAACGGCAGCCTTGCGCGGGCCGAGACCAGCGACGTAGCGCAACAAACCAGCCATCCACGGGTGCGCGCACACCGCGTTTACATCAACACCAGCTTGGTTCACCAGAGTTACGAGCTGGCGTTCCATGATAGCCACACGGTCATCTTTACTCAACACGGCGTCTTGCAACGGACACATCGGAAGCGAACCGGCTTCTCCACCGGGCACGAGCGACGCAACAACGGCGGCTGGGTTGAGCATGTAGCGGCCCAACGCAACGGCGCGCAAGACGACTGGCGTCTGTTCTGGCATCTCCGACTTGACCACGCTCGCGGTTTCGCACAACTTGGCTACCGTGTCATCAACGTATTCTACTGCAATGACTGAAACTTCTTCCGGAATTGCGCGTGGTTGTTCTTCAACTATGCGAGCGACGGTGGCGGTGAGAACTTCGTACACGCGTCTGGCATCCATGCCAATGGCGCCCACAGCACACACGTGTGGACGGTGTTGTACGACAAAATCCATCAGCGCTTGAAGTTCATCTTGCTGTGAGTTCATTTGTGCACCACCGGCGGCACGTGGCCCACCAAGGTTGCGTCCAATAGTATGGCACTGAATGTAATCCACGAGCTCGCCCGCCGTGTCGAGCGCGACAAAGGTCGCGGGTGACCCAGCAACAGCAGCGACGACGCGTACATCGATTTCTTCTTCCGCACGTGATGGCTGCCACGGTGCGCAATAGATGTAACTCCACGCTCCTTCCGAGCACGTACGCGCCATGTGATCGCGCGCGTCTTGACCAAGCATGCTCGCAAAATCACGCGTCGCCGCCGGAAGCAAGTGTTCATTGAGTGCCTTTTCGAGAATCGACTTACGCACAGCGTTCCACTCATTCGCAAGCGCACTTTCATTTTCACTCAAGTAGCTTGTGTACATTTCTTGCAACGTGTGCTCGACGCGCACCTTAGAAAAGCCTATGTTCACCTTGAGTAAACCGCGGCGTTTGCCCTCCATCATGTACGCGAATTGTTCGCCAGTAACCTTGTATAAGGGCACATCCTTCAAGCGCTTAATAGGCGCGATCGGATGCCACGGGTCGACGATCTCGGTGCCTTGCGGCGTCGGATGCGTGCTCACCGTCGCGTGCTCAGAGAACTTGTCACGAAGCCAGTTGCGAATGGTGGGCTCGGCGCCGATTTCAGTCGCCGCCACCGTAACAAAGGCCTCCATGACGTGTTCAATCTTCGTAAAGCCTTGGTCCAAGTACACCTTTGCGAGCTCACTCGGTGGAACATCAGCCAGGTTATCGCTATCCTTGTAGTGAAACAAACTTTCGCCGAGAGTCTCCGCGGTGGGACCAGACATCTTGACGAGGTCACGGATACCCTTTGCAACGTGCAAATCGTAATCCGTGCGACGTTGCGGGCGACGAGACGTGCCATCCAACTTTTCTTTAAAGAACAAGTTTGCCTTGGCCTCAATATCATCCACGAAGTGATCCATCGTCGCGTAGTGCAAATGGTTGATCAACTGACGAGCTACTTGGCCGTGTTCGTGGTCGGCTTTAGCCTCTGCGATGGCGTTAAAGCTCGCCGCCAAACGCGATTTTCGAAGTTCAAGGCGTACGTAACGGTCATCCCAATCGAGAATGGCGTACATCACGTCGAATCGTCTCAAAAGTCGCTCGTAGTTTCCACCGTCTTCATCCAAGGCTCGGCGCGCCTCTTCGTAGCGGCCACGAAGGAGGAGCACCATGTCGTCTCGGCGCTGCGTACCAATATACGGCACCTCCAAATGCTCTTCAAACGTAAGCTTGAGAAACAAGACGATAGAGGAAATAATTGCCTCGGCTTCTTCTGCTGGTAACTCATTCATCGACTGCTCTAACATGTATTCTCGGTTCATGCGAGCTTCTTCTGATTCGTAATCCGCGGCGCCGCGCAACAAGAGCGCGCCTTCGGGTGTGGGTTGGCCCTTTTGCACCGACCCGACACCCATGAGACGATCGTAAATCCAACGCGCTTCATGTTCCCAGTCCATCGGTGCTGATGCAGGACGCGGCTTGAGTTGCTGACGTTCCGGGATGTCCGTTTCGCGAATCTGGTCATCCGCGGCGGTGAGCATTTGCTCCTTCACCACGGACGGTTCGAACGCCTTGGATGCCCAAGTCTTCGCCTCCACCGGGCCACCGACTGACTTTCGGGCTAACTTTTGCTCCACCTTTGCCGCACGACGCTCTGCGGCTGCCGCGCGGGCCCGTTCGTAATCCTCTGCGTTTGCATCATCATTTTCAATAAAATCATCCATCTCGCCATCCTCGCCGTCGCTACTGTCCTCCGCCAAATCCTCAACACTTTGCGACTCCGCAACGCCACCGACGCGGTTACGACGTGCGAACATGCGGTGGAGCTCCTCAGTGTCACCAAAGATATCCGCTGCGTCTTGGAGCTGGTCTCGGCGCAAGCCCGGAATGGAAGACTTGAGACGACGCTGGCGCTCCTCCTTAGACTCCTTGGGACCATCCGTTTCATCGCGCACGATAAAGTCGTCCATCTCGTCTTCGGAGTCGTCGTCGTCACTATATGCCACCGCACGCTTAGCGTCAGGGGCCTCCGGCGCTTGAACAGCCGCGGCGGGGGCCTCCCCTTCCGCGCCCGCCGCCTCTTCGTCGTCATCCTCGCCAAACAAACCGCGTTCCAGATCCGCAATCGTTCCCGCTGCGCGCGGTTCTGCCGTCGTCGCTCCTTCGCGCTCTGCCGCAGTCTGAATGCGCTTCTTCTTTTCTTTACGCTTAAACCCAGTGACTTGGTTATCCTCCAAAAGCTCGTAATCTTCCTCGTCGAGCGCCATGGCGCGTTTGCGGCGACGACGTCGAATGCCCTCATCTTCGTCATCACTATCCTCCTCTGCCGCCGCCGTCGCATCGCCATCAGCGTTCGCATCGGTCGCATCCTCCTCCTCCTGCGCATCCGCCGCGACCGTCGCGTTGACGTCCGCGGACTCTACCGCGTCGTCCCCGCCAGCCCCTCCAGCGGGTGCGCCCGCGTCCGCTCCGCGCTCCACCGCCTCCTCCGCATTCCGCACCGCGTTCACCGCCTGTACGTCATCACCACCATTCCCCACGTCTTCGCGTTCGTCATCCGACATCTCGCGTGCCTCGTGCGTGCGCAAACCGAGAGTGATCTATTGATACAAGATCGATCTGCGGCGCGCAAATTGAACGAAACAGCGACGCGGTTTTCGGTTCGGGTCGCCTTGCTACGCGCGGTTCGGGTCGCACGACGACGTCAGTGACGAGAGGTGTGCGCGCGCGTGCGTGCGGACACCACCCGATGGCGACGCGCCGAGGAATGGCGATGCAGTCAGAATGTAGGTTTGGGACGGCGCAAAACTGGTATTACAATTTTAGAGGTGTTATCGCCACGCTCTGGCGGCGTCGGCGTCATCAGCGGCACGCTTTGCGACGATGGTACCGATGACGAGAGCGATGAGGGTGAACACGAGTAAAGCGTGGGAAAAGTCGTCATCGAGCGCGTCGAAACTCTTCGACGGATTGAGCCGAGTGTAAAAGGCGTCCAATCCATACGCAAAGAATAATACACTGCTTTCCAGCGTGGCTGGGGCGGTGATGATACCACGTAAGCCACGAACAGTGTAGTGGTACGTGGCCCACGACGCTGGAAACACGGGGATGACTTCATTGTACGGAATTAGGCCTTCTTCGCGATCGGCGGGCGTGGGTTTATTCGGCCGCCGCGGGTCCAGAAACCGCTTGTCGATGGACGTGACTTGGTCCGTAGCCGTGGCGAGCAGCACAGCAGGTTCGGTAACGCCTCGCATTGAACGCGTGACGCTGAGCATTTTCGCTTCGGGGCGAATGTAATAGCTCTGTCCGATTATTCGTAAAGTTGGCGGCGCGAGCGAGCTCGACGTTTCATTTTGCGCGCCGCCAAAGATGGACTTGTACACCAAATCACCGACAGCCAACCCGCGTCGCTCTTCGCTATCGTCGTACATTTCTAACACACTCATCGCGTAACGCTGAGCACGAGTGTTGAAATAATGGTAAGCCACCCAATTCTCGCACATCACCGCGTGTACGGGCCCACGAGCGTCGCCGTGACGCACACGATATAATATCCGACCAGTCACGGCGTCGATCAAGTTTACGTGCACCGCCGCCTCGGTGCTTGTGGCGACAAAAATCGTGTTCGGGTTGAGGTACTTGAACATGGTCGACCGGTCGCCTGGCACGCGCACCCACGAGTTCACGACCTCGCCCTCCATGGGCTTTGACGCAAAGCCGACGATGTCGCCCGATTCCGGCGGAAACGCCACCGTCCACGAATGCAAAGAGCTGATTTCGGACCCAAACGCCTCGGGCGCTGGGTTGAACTTGTATCCACGAACTTCATTCAACTCTTGATCGACTTTGTAGTACGACATGTGACGGAGCTGCTCGCGCGCGCTCAACCACACCGTGTCGGCTTTGGGATAGACGGCGGAAGCGCCCGAGGCATCCACCAACACCAATCCCATAGCACCGCCAGCGACGTCGAAAGGCAACACGTGTGCGGTGCGGAATGGGAATTCAACGCGCTCCCCGACTATTTCGCCAGTGAATTGATCAATCACGACAAGCGATGTGGTGGAGACACCCTTGGCGATGGCGAGCGCGTACTTGGCGCCGTCTTCGCCGCCGAGCGGCTTCCATTCCATCAAGGCCGAAAATTCTAAGCCTGATGCGCCGAGGTACTGTCTCCACAACGCGCGTCCGTCGCCATTATGCATCGCGATGACCCCTCCGCGCGCAGACAACGCGATGATTGACCGCCTAAATCCATTGTGGTCTTTATGCGCCTCATTCTTTGTGCTATCCTTTTGACGAAGCGCGACGAGACGGTTCAAATCATTGCTCGTCGCGCGCCTGAAACGCATTTTAATAGAAAGCACCTGATACTCAATGCGTTCGCTTGACGTCAGCCGCACGCTTGAACCCACGTGCGCGGTAGCGCCTGCATCCGGAAGATGACCAAAAATCACGTACCGCGCCTGCGAGGACGCCTCCTCGCGTGTCCAGACCACATCTTTACCACGATGCAAGCTCATCGTCGCGTCGGCGTCGACCGTCAGTATTGAATCTTTAGATTTTGAAATGAATGCGCGCGCTAATGGTGCGTTGCGCAGGAATTCATCGCCTCGGCGCGTCTCGCCCAACGCGATTTCAGACGCATCCAAAATCGACACTGAGCTCATTGTGTACGCCATCACACCGCGCTGCGCCATCGTACGCGCGCGCACGACGCCGACGAACACGTCTTCGCCGTCCACCGATACGGCAGAGAACGTCGGACACGCGTCAGCGTACGTCTTGACGATTTCTAACGCCCCCGTCTCGACGTTGACGCGCGTCAACGCGCACGCCTCGCCCGACGCGAGCACACCAACACCGTGACGAATCGCCGCTAACGCGCCTCGCGCGTGACTGCCTACCACTGTTGTGTACGTCACGCGCTCTCCAGACGTAAACGCGAGCTCGGATGGCATCGCGAGGGTCGATACGCCTTTGCCTTTAACGAGCGCCGCGACGTCGACAGAAATCACGCGACCCGTCGGCGTCACGCCAATCATGCGTGCGTTCGTCCCTACGCCAAGCGCGTACGCCTGATCGGGCGCAAACGTCCCTTGACGTGCGCTCGCACATCGACCACCGATGACGGTCCCATCAATCGTGGTCATCGCGCACGCGCACGGCGCACCCGTCTCGAGCTCTCGGCCAACCGCGTACGTCACCTCACCATGCACGAATACGCGCTCCCAAATCGCCTTCTCCACAACGTCACGCACATTTGCTCGCCAATTCACCTCACCAGTGCGCAAAGAGCGCATAACAACCTCTCCTTTGGCTAAAGTCACGACGTCGACGTCGCCACACCCGTCGACGTCCCGTCTCGCCACAAACACGTCCTCACCAATCTGCACCTCACGCTCCGCTCGAGCCTCCGCACTCGGCATCGCATCGCTATAACTCACACCTTCCCACAACAATTCCCCATCGCGCGTGTCGTACGCTCGAATATGCTTGCCTCCGTCGCCGCTCGTCGCGAGCGCGACGTCGTCGTCGATCGCCGCGCGCGTCACCCCACCCTCGCTCGCATCATGCACCGCACGCCACGCGATCGCCCCAGTCGACGTATCAACACTCGCCACGCACTCTGCGCTCTGTGTGAACAACCGCGCGTGCCGCACGTCGAGATAGGCGTGCCGCACGTCCCCGATGTGTTCGGCGAGCCAGTCTCTCGATCCCAACTGCTCGCGACGCAACGCGCGCGCCGTCGGCGCGCGCGACGCGCACGACGCGACCAAGACCACCGCACACGCGCCCGCCATCGACCGCGCGCGCCGGCGGCGCAGACGCCCGCCGCGACGCGCGCGTTCGGACGTCATCATTGATGACGATGACGATGCGTCGCAATGTGTCGTCACTCATCCGCGCGCCAGCGCCCCCGACGCCGCACGCACGCGCGCGTCGCGCCCATCGAACCCGCGCGACGCGCACGCGACGATGGCGCACGGCGCGATCGACGACGTCATCGATGACCGCGCGCGCGCGCTGTACGTGAGCGCGTATGAACGCATCGACCGGGACCGAGGCGGCGGCGGAGCGAAGCTCGGCCTCCCGCGCGACGGCGACGGCGACGGCGACGGTGACGGCGACGGCGGTGCGTCCGCGCGCGGCGTGTTCGTGGTGAACATTGCGCGCGACGTGCGCGCGGCGACGCTGCACGGGACGGTGATGCGCGTGGGTGAGGGAGGTGAGCTCGCGCGAGGCGGCGACGCGAGGCTCGCCGACGTGGGTTCGAGCTCAGGGACGTTCGCGTACGATATTAACGTCGGTGGTAAAGGAAAGGGGGATGGGAAAGCATCGCTCTTGACGCGCGCGCGCGTGCGGTGCGCGCGTGAATTGGCGATTACGAGAACGTTGGAGAGCGTTCGGGACGAGTACGAACGCGAAGCCGCAAAGGCGAGGACGAAAGAAACCAACGACGGCGGTGACGATGACGACGATGCGCGCGCGCGTAAGCGCGAGAGGAAGGAGAAGAAGGAGAAGAAGGAGAAGAAGGAGAAGTCGGCGAAAAAAGCCAAGAAGGACGCGTCGTAGTTGAGATGTTTTTGTAACCAAAAAGTAAAACTGTGTAGCCAAGCCGCGCGTCTTCGCGCGTCACAACATGAC
>Ga0255783_10005250_pt1 | contig 11619 bp, 7 predicted proteins | sample 011ome_22_FD_179981 | JGI IMG/M metagenome (GOLD analysis project Ga0255783, IMG submission 179981) | Coastal salt marsh microbial communities from the Groves Creek Marsh, Skidaway Island, Georgia - 011507BT metaG (version 2) | ecosystem: Environmental > Aquatic > Marine > Intertidal zone > Salt... | reverse complement strand
TTGTTCAAATACTTGTTCAAGTGTTAAAGGTTGTTGTGATAGTGTTATAACATAAAAAGCCTTTCAATTTTATATGATTTACATACCCTTTTTCGATAAAAAATACACATACACCTTTTTTATTCACACACACCTACTTTTTTACAGTCCGCTTAACAACATTTTTCTTCAACCTTATGACGTATGTTTTACTTTTTTACTTTTTTACTTTTTTACTTTTTTACTTTTTAATATTAGATGTAGACATCCATTTTCCATCTACATCATAGTCGGTACACCTCCATCCGCTGACTCCATTATGTGTATAACTTCCATTTTCACGATGATGGGCGTTAGCAAACCCACTTAATGATTTATAAAATATTTCATTATGTAAAATTCCATTACGTGAAGAATCATATGTACCTATCCATGTTTTATTAATGCCAATCGTATGGCGAATGCGTTGTCCGTTTGTAAAACATTTTTTTATATCACGACAACCAGCTATGCGAACACATTTTTCTCCGTCTCCGTCTTCGTCTTCGTCTTCGTCTTCGTCTTCGTCTTCGTCTCCGTCTTCGTCTCTGTCTTCGTCTTCTATTTTTTTTTTATCTTCCCACATCGTGCCTTCCATTAGGTCAAAGAATTTCATAACTTCTTCGGGTGAAGTACGAAAGAACTCGCGACCAGGCATTCTGGTCGTATATTGCTCAAGTAGCAGATGGAGTGATGTTTCTTTTTTTTTAGGTTCGGAAACGAGTTTTGCAAACTCAATTTTAAAAGGTAAAGGCACTCCAGTTGTATATAGTTCTTTCGCTCTAATATCGGGTGTTCTTTCTGGAGACCAAGTCCCGCCAACTTTGACAAGCCCGGGCATTGCTTCATTTGAAAGACAGTAAATATATCCTTCTGTCATTTTGTATGATAGTTGGTCTGTGTGTAAATTGTTACTCTTCACTCATAGTTAAAAAAGCTTTTCAATTTTATATGATTTACATACCCTTTTTCGATAAAAAAATACACATACACCTTTTTTATTCACACACACCTACTTTTTTACAGTCCGCTTAACAACATTTTTCTTCACAGGAGACTTTTTATGATGTGAACCGAGTTGAATCTTCTCACGTTTTTGCTTATATACACCATATTCCTTATGAAGAGTATTCAATTCAGACAACCACATTGTTTCCAATTTAGTTTTCTGCAACGTCTCCAATTCAGTTTCTGCGTCACCCTTCTCCTTCAATATTCTTTCTACATTTTCTTCAGTTACGGAATCCATAGGCATTTTGATGAGGTATTTGAAATCACCGTCAATGGTCACAAAACCGTTTGTAGTCAACAAATCCGTAACCTCTTGTGACTTCTTCTTACGCAAATCGACCGTTCCATTGAGTGTTGCGAGAATATATTTCGCACGATTTGATAGCTTAATCAGTTTCTTCTGAAGAGCATCTATAAGGTAAGCCTTACGCTTAGCATACATCGCAATTCGCACATCATAAAATTCTTCTATAATTTCTTCGACTGACCCGTATTTATGAAGTTTACAGTCACGGTTAAACATATGCATATTGGTTGTCGAAACCGTTGTAGAGATTTTGAACAATTTTTCAATACCATTAATACCAGTGACTGGGTCTGTAGATGATTCTAATTCGGTTAATTTACCACGAGGTAACACAACTGTAATGTCTACCGACACTTCTGTGCAAATGGAAGTAAAATCGCGAATCAAAGGTGCTACCTTCTTACCTGACTTATCTGTTCGCCCGTCCATCAACCCCTCTAAGAATGATGTATACGGCATGGTCCATACACCTATCGGTAATTCTGTAATGCGAATTTTATCATCACCCATCTTCTCATAAACACCACGCACTAAATATTTATTTTCACTCAACAAACTCACAGTCCCCTTAAATCCTTCATAATAAGGTGCGAATTCTCCAGCCGCCTTTACATCATCCCCTCGTAATTTGAAACGGAGATAATCAATAATCTGTGTAGGAGAGAATGCAGGAATGCTACACGAAAATCCTGTTCCGATACCCGATATACCATTAATTAACGCAAACGGAATAATAGGAACGTAATATTCTGGCTCAACCATCGTCCCGTCATCGTTGATATAAGACAACACAGCATCATCGGCTTCCGGAAATAGTGACCTCGTAAGCGAATTCAACATCGTGAAGATATATCTCTCCGATGCACTATCGTCGCCACCATGAAGACGGGTTCCAAACTGACCATTGGGTTCCAATAGGTTAATATTATTTGAACCTACATAATTTTGCGCCATGTTTACAATCGCACCATTCAGCGATGCTTCACCATGATGATATGAACTATGCTCGGAAACATAACCCGAAAACTGAGCAACCTTCACTTCAGAAGTTAATCGCCTCTTGAACGCAGAGAACAAGATTTTACGTAACGATATCTTAAGACCATCTACCATATTCGGAATGGAACGTGCACAATCATATGTGCTGAAATGTATCATTTCATGGTCGATAAACTGTTCATAATTTACGCTCGAATTGCTGGTATCTAGATACGATTTTTTATCATAATTTTCCAACCACGTTTTACGGTCATCGGGACGCTTTTTGTTAAACACCTTATCGATGGTATCATCACTGGTCCCACCGGTATGCACAAAATTCACGATTTTCTTATTTGCGAAATATTCCTTGAATTCAGCAGAAGTTGATGTTCCGAGACCCTTGAAATATTTGATTGTCCAGCCTTGGATTCCCGCTTCTCCTAGCCCGTCTTTCCAGCTCGCATACTCTCCCTCATTGTAAAACAACTTCACTTGTGCACCTTTCTTTGCTCTAAGAATAGGTGTGTTCATGAAAGAGATGAATCCGGGAATTCGAACAAGAGATGACCACTCACTATGAAAGAGATTGATACACAAACCCTTAATATGTGAACCGTCTAAATCTTGGTCCGTCATTACCATAATTTTACCATAACGGAGATTCTTATGCACATCGTGAATGGAGTTATACTCATAACCAGTCTCTAATCCGAGAATCTTTTTGATATCAGTAATCTCCTTATTATCGGCAATCTTCTTAATCTGTTCGCCTCGAACATTTAGGAGTTTACCCTTCAACGGATATATTCCGATTGTATTACGGTCATCACTTGATAATCCTGAAACAATGCCGGACAATGCCGATAACCCCTCGCACAAAATCAAAATACAATCCTTCGAATTTACGGTTCCACTTTGGTTCGCATCAATGAAATTAGCAATACCACGAACATTCTTTGTTTTTGAACCATCGGTCTTTTTAGCCAACTTGTTGTCCTTTGCTTCCGTGAGAGAGCATGCTAAATCCATAACCCCCATTTTAGCAACCTTTTCGACGAAACTATCCGTCACCACACATGTAGATCCGAACTTCACACTCGGGGTGTTCATATAATCCTTAGTTTGACTGTCGAATGACGGATTCTCCACATCGCAACGCAAGAATAACATTAACTGTTCTTTAATCGATGTTGGTGATACTCTTATCTTCTTCTTCTTATCGATATAATCACACAATTTACGAGTAAGTTGACCCATGATATAATCCACATGTTTTCCGCCTTTAAATGTGCAAATACCATTCACAAACGATACCTGTGTAAATTCATGATTTGGTGCAAGAGCAACTGCATATTCCCAACGCTCATCGGTTGTTTCATATATGCGTTTTGTTTCACCCTTGCTTCCTACATATAAATCAACATATTGCTGGAAATTCTTCACAGGCGCTAATACGTCATTGTATCCAACCTTGACCTTTTTAATTGAATGGTCGGTGACCGCAGCAATATCGAAAACACGTTTCTTGAGTAATGCTAGCATATCGGGTGTAAGACCTTGAACGCCTAGACGACTATAATCCGGTTTGAAAATGACCTTTGTATATGGTTTTGTTGAACGAGGAACCTTTGTTATCACCGGAGGAAGAATTACGTCCAGGTTATCACGAAACTCCTGGACATATTTCAACCCACGAGTATGGTCAACTGTTTCAATACGACCATAGGTTGACCAAATTAGAACTAGTTTGAAACCAAATCCATTTTTTCCACCAACTATTTTCTTCTCAGACTTATCATAATTTGTCGATGTCCTAAGATGACCAAATATCATTTCGGGAATCCAAAGGTCATATTCGGGATGCTTCGCTACGTCAATACCGTTGCCGTCATTTGATAATGCAATTGTACCATCCTCCTCAATATGAGTATTGATATACGATACAAATTGTTTATCCAATATTGGCGATTGAATCATTCGCATCACATGGTCACGACAATTTACAATACCTTCATCAAACAATTTATACAATCCTGGAATATATTCCATTGTGCGTTGAACAATACGATTGGATTCATTGTCGTAAACCCATAAATCAGCATCTACATTTTCAACAGAACCAATATATGTATCGGGATTGTCCAAAATGTGCTGTTTATCAGTTTTACGTTGATACTGTTTTGCGAGAGTTGCCGAATTATTCATCATAATACGAGAGTTTAGATGATATACACGTAATCTATCTAGTCAAATCAATTTTATACTTTTTTATATCATAATAGATTATATCAATGACTGGTTGTAACTGTAATAATAATCTTACCACAGAAGACAATGTATATGTTACACCAAATATGTGGAATTTATACAACGTTCAAAAAGATACTTCAACATCAACCGCTACAAAAACAATTCCCATCTTTAATAATTCATATGTCGGGCGCGCGACACGTCATTATGCAAAAGATAGATTAGAATATCGTAAATGTAATAATTACAACCCCGCTTCAGGAAAACAATGCAAAACATGCGCCGCTGATTGTATTAATGGTAGTCCAAACACCGATTTTGGGGTTACTCAAAAAATGGCGTATTCGAAGGGCATTGTAAACAATCCCGAATGTATTACTGGACCTGCATGCACTGGGCGGTGTGAAATGGTATGTAATACAATCCCACAAGTGCAACAGAAGCATAACATAATGAAACATAATTCGAATTATATTGGTACAAGTAAAAAAATGGCTTATGGTAAATATATTCGCGCAACACCTGGTATGGAAACATTCGCGAGTAAAAAAGTGGAGTCATTACAACCATTAGTTGTAAAAAATCAAGCTTGTTGGAATGAATACTTGTGCAAGCTGTTATAAAGTCGTCTTTATATTATCAACCCTTCTTTTTTGGCGGGTCTATTTCACCGTCGCCGTAACAATGTTCGCATAAATCCCACGGCATCTTTTCAAGTCCCGTGGTAATATCTCTTTCGCGAGAATAATGTTTACATCCTTCGCAGTATTTTATTTCATATTTCACGAATCCGGTCCCTTTGCAAACAGAGCATTGTTCACGCATGACTATACAATGCACGCATACATTTCTTTTTACAAAATCAATATTTTTATTGTATTTAATATATTGTTGATATACAATATATTAACCAAATGTCTGGACAAATAATCTGGTTTAAGGATTGTTCCTACGAAAATAAACATCTAGTTGGCGGGAAGTGCAGTTCTTTAGGTGAGCTACATGCTATTTCTAGACGCATAGGTTTTTCTATAGGAGACGGTTTCGCAATTACTACCGAAATGTATGACGATTTTGTTGAAAACAACGATTTAGGTCCTAAAATTGAGAAAATGTTGGCTACAATTAATACTGAGAATATTAAAGAGCTTGAAGAAAAAACGAAGGAATTACGCGATGTTATATGCGGAGCATCATTAACGGAAAGTCAAATCGCTGCTATATCGATTGGGTATTATGATATGTGTAAATTATATAATCGTGAAAATATAGAAGTAGCCGTTCGTTCAAGTGCACTCGCCGAAGATTTACCCAATGCATCTTTTGCAGGACAACATGATTCCTATTTAAATGTAGTGGGTGAGCAAGCACTATTAACATCTGTAAAAGAATGTTTCGCCTCTCTTTTTAACAGTCGTGCTGTATCTTATAGAAAAACACATAATATTCAGTTATCTGACGTGAAAATATCAGTGGCTGTTCAAAAAATGATTCGTTCCGACATTGGTTCCGCAGGAGTAGCTTTTTCATTGGACCCTGAGACTGGTTATGATAAAGCTGTTGTGATTAACTCGGCATTTGGTTTGGGAGAATTAGTTGTATCTGGAGGTGTGAAACCCGATGAATTTATATTGGATAAGCGCGTCTTACGAGATATTGAAGGTGACCCCATTATTATTAAGAAGAAAGGCGATAAAAATACAAAAATTGTGTATGATTCTGATAAAGGAGGTGTAAAAGAAGTTGATACCAATGAATATGAGCGATTAAATTACAGTATGACGAATAATCAAATGATAGCACTTGGTAGATATATTTTACAACTCGAATCTACATATACTAAGTTATTGAATAAAAAATTAGGTGTTGACGTAGAATGGGCAATTGACGGAAATGACCACAATATTTATATTATTCAAACGCGTCCTGAAACAATTCACAGTAATGATGGAGATAATCTTGAAATCAGTAACTATGTGCTAGATGAAAAAAGTAAGGTACTAACATCAGGGGTAGCGGTTGGTGATAAAATTAGTCAAGGTCGTATTCGTCTTCTTAAAGATATTCACGATAGTGCTGAATTTGAAAAAGGTGATATTTTAGTTACTGATATGACTACACCTGATTGGGAACCTATTATGAAAATATCTTCGGGAATTATTACCAACAAGGGTGGTCGCACATGTCATGCTGCTATTGTTGCTCGGGAATTGAATCTGAATGCAGTTGTCGGTGTAGGTAATGCAACTAGCACACTAAACGATGTGGAAAATGTTACCATATCATGCGCAGAAGGCGAAACCGGTTTTGTATATGATGGACTTCTTCCATTCCATGTAGATAAGTTAGCAGTATCTAGCGATATGAAGCTACCAGTGAAGTTGATGTTAAACGTCGGTAATCCTGAATGCAGTTTTGAAAACTCGTTAATCCCTAATAGTGGAGTAGGTTTAGCGCGTTTGGAATTTATTGTTAGTAATTATATTAAAATTCACCCACTTGCCTTATATAATTATCCAAATGTAAGTAGTGAGGTTCGCGAACAAATCTATAATATTATAGGCAATCACGATAGCGGAAAATGGTATTACATTAAACGTCTTGCAAAGGGAATTGCTAAAATTGCCTCATCTTTTTATCCTAATGATGTGATTGTCCGCCTGTCTGATTTTAAATCAAATGAATATCGCAATATGATTGGGGGGGAATTATATGAACCAAACGAAGAGAATCCTATGATTGGCTGGCGTGGAGCGTCACGTTATTATTCTAGCGATTACAAAGCGGCATTTGCTCTTGAATGTGAAGCTATCAAATATGCTCGCGACGTAATGAAAATGACGAATGTTGTCGTCATGATTCCCTTTTGCAGAACACCTGATGAATGTAAGTTGGTTATTGAGACTATGGCGAGTCATGGATTAATACGCGGAGAAAATGGTCTGCGTATCTTTTTAATGTGCGAAATACCTTCCAACGTCATTGAAGCCGATTTATTCAGTCCTATGATTGATGGTGTTTCGATTGGTGGTAACGATTTGTTACAATTAACAATTGGTGTTGATAGAGATAGTGAACGGATTGCCTATTTATCGGATGATAGTAATACAAGTTACAGACGTATGATTAGTATGGCTATTAAAACATACAAAGAACACGGAGTGAAAGTTGGATTCTGTGGACAACAACCATCCGACAGTATTGAATTCTGTAAATTTTTGATAGACGAGAATATCGATACAATATCAGTTACTCCTGACTCTGCGTTAAAAACGATTAAGAACTTAGGGTCACTTTAGATTCATTATTATAATAAAATAATTATTCATATAGTATATATTATATGAATAACGGTAAACTGAGTTTACAAAATCCGGATAATATGAACACACAACGTGACCCTAAACCACACGCAACTGAAAATAAAATAATTAAAAATAGAACCGAATCGATAGACATTCCAGGATGGGATAAAATTCAAAATAGACATGAAATTCCTACCATGGATTTTTCTCCTATATATGACGAAAGCAGTCCTGAAGCACAAATGAGAAAAAAATCGCCTCAAAAAAATATACAATTACAAACACAATCACCAATAAGAGTCGGTAATTTGAATGAAAATAAGGGGATAATTTCGAAAATATATGACTGGTGGTTTGGAACAGATATTGATTAATATTGTTAAATTTTGTAATATCCATAATATATAAATTATGATACGCGTTTATTGTGACGGAATATTTGATTTGTTTCATGCGGGTCATTTGAAACACCTTCAACAAATACATGACTACTTTTCAGAACCGATACATTTAATTGTTGGTGTTATTTCAGACGATGTAGCTACTGATTATAAACGAAAACCGGTAATATGTGAAAGTGACCGATTGCGTATTATAGACGCATGTGTATACACATCATCATGTTTCATCACGAACGTTTTGACTATTACAGAACAATTTATGAATGCACATTGTATCGACTTTGTGGTTCATGCACTAACTGAAAAGGATAAGCAAATACAATCTACATTTTTTGAAATACCACGACAATTGAATAAGTTTATTGAATTGGATTATAATACGGGTATATCGACTACACAAATTATTAATAATCATTATCAGCCAAAATATTTACAGGTAGAAATTCTTCCTGTTTCAAGAACACAATCTGTTTTAGATATTTTAGAACACCGTATAGGACTGTGTAATACAAATACTGTTCTCGAAATTGGTTGCGAAGATGAATTATTTGCTAGATACGTAGGTAATGAAAACTATATGTGTTTAGACACAAATATATATAATGTGACTCGCTTTCTGAATGCGTCGTGCTACTTAGCACTACATTTTTCTCCGTCCATTCAATTATTTGCACCGAAACATTTTGACTATGTTATAATAAACACACCCTGTTTAGGTAACATATCTGATACACTTGATATATTAGAACCCGTATCGAATACATGCGTATATATATGTAATATTATAGACGATAATGATTTGAAAATTGAAAAACAAATATTTATTGACCGAGGATACACGGTGGTTGATAATGAATGTATTGGCGGCATCGGGTATGATGCATTTCTATTATGCGACCAAGACACTACAAATATATTCTAACTGAACATTATATAAGTCGTTTAGAATGGTGCTTATCATATTACGTCATGGTGAATCCGAATGGAATAAATTAAATAAATTTACTGGTTTAATTGATATCGAATTAAGTAATGGCGGTAAGCAAGAAGCTACAAGTGCTGGTGAGATATTACGCGGGTGTCGATTTGACCACATATTTTCAAGCAATCTCGCAAGAACTATCCAAACGGCTGAAATCATAGCCCATGTTCAAAATAATAAATCCGAAATTACACAAATACCTGATTTTAGAGAACGCGATTATGGCGATTTAACCGGTAAAAATAAAACAGAATTGGCGGAAGAGTTTGGTAGCACACAAGTAACAACATGGCGTCGCTCTTTTAGAGAATCTCCCCCAAATGGAGAAAACTTAGAACAAGTGACCAAGCGTGTAGGAGATGCCTATCAGACACATGTTCAACCATTGGTTTCTACCGGCAAAAACGTATTAATTGTTGCTCATGGGAATAGTCTGCGCGCTCTATTTGTGCATCTTGGTATAAAAAATCCCGTTACAATCGAAAAATTTGAAATTGGAACTGCTGTACCTATTCAAATTGACCCAGTAAACTTGAAATTTCGTTATGAGAATGCATATGAATTATCTTCTTATCAAATTATTGATAGCCGTGGATATCCCAGTTTAGAAGTTCAATGTGTAGACCGTCGAACCAAAAGGGTTTTAGGTAAAGGTTCTACACCAAGCGGTGCATCATGTGGGTCTACTGAAGTATGTGAATTGCGCGACGGCGACAAAGACTTATTTCATGGTAAATCTGTATTTGGTGCTGTAGATAAGGTTACCGAATTAAATGAACATTTTGTGTTATCCAAGAAAACAATGTCCAATCTTTCCAAGTGCGATGAACAATTTATTACATTAGATGGTACGGAAATGAAAACAAAATATGGTGGTAACACGAGCACCGCACTGAGTTTTTGTATGGCGAACACTGCTGCGAATTTAATGAACCAAGAATTATATGAATATATTACAGACCATTATGGGGTTCGAACGACAGAAGTTGGCTGCAATTTACCTACTCCATTTGTAAATATTATTAATGGTGGCAAACATGGTGTAACTGAAGATTTGAAAATACAAGAATTCATGATATTCGCACGCGAAGATTTATCTACTTCTCAACAAATACGTCTGTATTGTGAGATATATCACACTTTGAAAAATTTATTGGTAGAAAAATACGGCGAACAGGCAAAGAGTATCGGCGATGAAGGAGGATTTTGTCCTCCAATTTATAGCGCAGAAGAAGCATTGACCATTATTGAAGAAGCAATTGAGAAATCGAATTATAATGTCGGGAAAGACGTGTTTATCGCATTGGATTGTGCCGCAAGTGAATTCTATAATACAGAAACCAAACTGTATGAAATTGAAAAGGATAAATTTGTAAACAGTGCAGAATTGGTTGACTATTACGGCGATTTGATTGCTAAACACCCTGCATTAAAAAGCATTGAAGACGGATTTCATGAAAGTGATTACGAAGCATGGAAATTATTTACATGTAAATTCGCTGATAAACTTATGATTGTCGGCGATGACCTTTTTACAACCAATCCGAAACTAATTAAACAAGGTTTGGACGAACAATGGGCAAACACTCTCCTTTTAAAAGTGAATCAAATTGGAACTATTACTGAAGCAATCCAAGGCGCAAAGATGATGATGAATGCAGGAAATGAAGTGATTGTATCTCACCGTTCAGGTGAAACGAATCACGCATATATCATTGATATAGCCGTGGGCATTGGTGCAAAATACGTCAAAATTGGTAGCCCTTGTCGCGGTGAACGTGTAGCCAAATTCAATCGTCTTCTTGAAATTGAACATAAATTATTGAATTTACACGCATAATCATTATGTATTACTACAGAAATACATAATTTATATTGTTTTAAATTGTTCGGATTCCACTTTTTCTATACTTTCTTACCTTACGTGTTCCATGCCCCTTTTTCTTATTATGCTTCTTTCTACAGAAAGTGCGTTTCTTACCAGTGGCAACCTTGCACCCCTTAACTTTCTTGCACAGATTTGGTTGAGAAGTTCTTTTTCCTTTACAGAGACTGCGACCCATTATATATATCTATGAGAAAATATCCAATCCCGTCAATGTATCAAATGTAATATATTCAATGGCGGCTCCGCCTCCAGTCGAAATATGCGTAAAATTGTGTTCGTAATTGTTTACAAATCCACCGGTATCGCCCCCGCCAACAATAACGCGCTTCGATGGAACAAAACGCATTTCGTGCATAAGCGTTTTTACCAATAAATCAGAACCACCTTTATATTTTTCATCTTCAACTACACCTAAAGTACCATTCCAAAATACAATGTCGTGCTCCGTTATTAATTTATGCAATTGACTAAATGAT
>Ga0255783_10005249_pt1 | contig 11619 bp, 11 predicted proteins | sample 011ome_22_FD_179981 | JGI IMG/M metagenome (GOLD analysis project Ga0255783, IMG submission 179981) | Coastal salt marsh microbial communities from the Groves Creek Marsh, Skidaway Island, Georgia - 011507BT metaG (version 2) | ecosystem: Environmental > Aquatic > Marine > Intertidal zone >... | reverse complement strand
TTTCCTTGAACCAAAATCTCTCTAGATGTATATTAATCAGCTCAAAAGCGGGAATAGCTCAGTTGGTAGAGCGCAACCTTGCCAAGGTTGAGGTCGCCAGTTCGAACCTGGTTTCCCGCTCCACTTTGCTAACCTCTGAAACCCTCCTAAAATAAGCGATAGAGAGATATTGGTAAGACTCTATGAATCAATAGCAAGGTTTCAAATTCAAAAAAATAACGTGTGTCTGGCTGATTTCTCATATAACTTCAAATAACTTAGAAAAAGACCTAAACTCTTTGGTATGAAAATGAAGAAAATGATGAATACAATTACTCTTGACTCAATAATAAATTATGTGGACAAGCACTTTCCAATATTTTTGATTGTTGTATCTATTTTGATACTAACGTTTAACTATAATACCGTGGTAATGGATGGGATTTGGCCTTATTACCGTGATTATGCTTCGATTCTATTTAGTTTTGATAAGGCTTCAATTGATAAGGCTCTAGCACCCACATTTCCAATGTGGGGCTATGGTTGGGTTTTTAAGATTACAGAGAGTAGATTCTTCATCACAATATTCCAAATTACATTAGCCAACATAGCATTGCTTAATTTGATATCCATTTTAGCTCGGTTTAGCTTATTAAACTATTTTGGGGGTAAAATTTTTAAGGTCTTGGCTTTAACAGCTATACCTTATTTTGCTATAAACGCAGCCCTATCGCCATATGGCATTGCAAATTCTTTATTTGTGTTATCACTCAGCTTCCTTTTAAAAGGGATTTATGATCATGAGCTAAAAGGTATGTTATGGTCTGGTATCTTTTTTGGTCTCACTTTAAATTTTCGATCTGACTTCTTATATTTTGTTATTCCGCTATTTTTAGTGCTGGCAGTGCATCTAAGGAATGATGGAGCGACAAAGATTCTGGGCCTATTTATCCCCTGGGCTTTAAGTTTAATCTTGATAATGACGCCGTGGGCTTTGTATACAAAACATGTCACCGGTCATTATTTATTGGGTTCTACTAATTCAGGACATGTATTTTTTATCGGTTTAGGTCAACTTCCCTTTAACACTTGGGGCATTACTCCATCTGATTCCGATCCCCTGATGAGCAGTGAACTTAAGACCCATTTCGGTGAGGAGAAGTCTTCACTGATCTATGAATCTGATCTATTCCTAAAAGATAGCTTCTTAAAAAAGGTAAAGCAGGAGCCCATCGAATACCTTAAAAAATCATTCTACTCCCTGCGAAAGACTATGATCGATGGAGCATATTCGGGGGAATTCTATCTGTTCACTACTAATGGTGAATTGGAAGATAGAAAAAGAGAGATCAACGAGTTTAAACTTTGGAGAGCTAGCGTGCTATCGGATCCATCTGAGATTTTCAAAGATACAAATCTAAGTAGAGTATTTCAATTATGTATAGAAGTATTTATTGCCTTAATAAAATTATTTTCCTTAGTTTTATTACCTATTACTTTATGGTTTGGAGTAAGGTACAAAAATACATTGGCGCTTTTGGTATCAGCTATATTACTGTATCAAACAGCAATTTTAGTTTTCGCCTATAATATGCGTCTCTACAATGTAAATGTGTACATCTTTCATATGCTTAATTTGGCCATAGCGACGTCCTACCTGCTCTGCAAGTCTAGAGATACTAAAAATCCAATTTAACTTTGTGAGACATTTTCTGAGTAATTATATTAACCTAAAGAGTATTTAAATTAAGGCGAATGAAATTAAATAATACTATTCCGTGCGTTGTAGATCTGGACGGCACTCTTATTAGTACTGACTCATTACATGAGTCATTGCTCAAATTAATTTTGAAGAATCCTTTTACAGTCCTGAAATTTCCATTTTGGCTTCTTTCTGGTAAGGCCAGCTTTAAGGCTAAAGTTTCAAGTCTTATAGAAATTGATGCCGCCACATTGCCCTATAATTCTGAGTTGATCGAATGGCTTGAAGTGCAAAAAAATGGTGGGCGCTCACTCGTTTTATGTACTGCCGCCGATATAAAAATAGCTGATGCAATATCAAATCATATGCCAATTTTTGATGTAGTAATGGCCAGTGACGGAGATATCAATCTGGCTGGTGTAAATAAAGGGGAAGCTCTTAAGAATCGTTTCGGAGAGAAGGGTTTTGATTATGCTGGTGACTCTAATATAGATTTTGGGGTGTGGAAGTATGCGAGAAAGGCTATTATTGTTGGTTCCCATCCTTCATTATCTCGAAAAGTAGCTGATATTTGTGAGATCGATGTTGTGATGCCGAATAAAAATTCCAGTTTCTTATCAATAATAAAAGCATTGCGATTGCATCAGTGGTTAAAAAATATACTGCTGTTCGTTCCCATCTTGGCTGCACACGAGATCTCGAATGTTGGCTTGCTTTTAAATGTAGCTTTTGGTTTTGTGGCGTTTAGTCTTACCGCCTCGTCAGTTTACTTGGTAAATGATTTGGCTGACTTGGATAACGACAGGGGGCACCCAAGGAAATGTAGACGTCCTTTTGCAGCAGGAGATATACCTCTTTATTATGGAATTGCTCTAAGCCCATTACTTTTGTGTGCTGGTTTTTTTATAGCTAGCTATTTAAATAATGTGTTTTTACTTTTTCTCCTTGCCTATCTTTGTATTACAACTCTATATACATTTGTCATAAAAAAACTGGTATTGGTTGACTGTCTGACTTTAGCTTTTCTTTACACACTAAGGATTGTAGCTGGCGCAGCTGCAGTTGAGCAAGAGTTATCATTTTGGTTGGTAGCATTCGCTGTTTTTCTATTTTTATCACTTGCATTTATTAAAAGGTATGCGGAGATCAATTCTGCCAAAGTTATTCAGAATGGGCATATTAGCGGTCGCGGTTACATTGAGGGTGACGGCCTATTAGTCCTGGTTATGGGCATTGCTGCCTCTTATTTATCTGTAATGGTTTTTGCGCTATATCTAAATAGTGAGTCTATAACTCTGCTATATAAACTCCCTGAAATGATGTGGGCACAAATTCCAATTCTTTTGTTTTGGATAAGTTGGATGTGGCTCCAATCCCATAGAGCTAACATGCATGATGACCCCTTAGTCTTTGCGATTAAAGACAAAGTCAGTTTAATTTGTGGCCTGATTTTCAGTCTAGTAGGTGTTGCTGCAACAGTTGGAATGCCATTATGAAAGTGAGTTCTTGGGGGAATATAGAAAATGAAGACCATAATTGTGTTTTTATTAATTCGACGCGCCCTGATTTAAGCAAACTAGATCGTCCAATATTGGCCTATGGAATGGGTCGAAGTTATGGTGACGTTTGCCTTAACCCCAGCAGTACATTGATTAGAACAGAGAGTCTTGATAGATACATTGACTTTGACATAGAGAGTGGGGTTCTAACCTGTGAATCTGGGGTATTACTCAGAGATATTCAAAAATTAATGATTCCTCAGGGCTGGATTCTGCCTGTTTCTCCAGGTAGTCAAATTGTTACTGTTGGAGGAGCGATAGCCAATGATGTGCATGGAAAAAATCACCATGTGCATGGTACCTTTTGTGACCACATTACTAATCTTGTTATTGTTCGTACTGAAGGCGATGTTTTATCATGCAACCGCACTGAAAATAGTGGATTATTTTATGCCACCATTGGAGGGCTAGGGCTAACGGGAGTAATTGTGGAGGCAACCCTTCAGCTGAAAAAAGTTGCCGGCCCTTGGTTAGAGACTGAAACTATTCCATATTATAGTTTGGATGATTTTTTCCAGCTTGCAGACATGTCTGAGTCAGAGTGGGAATACACAGTGTCATGGATTGATTGTTTTTCACCTGAGGGAAGGGGTGTTTTCAGTAGATCTAATCATACCAGTAAAGTTAAAAACGAACCCAATCAAAAGAACACGCTAGTTATGCCGTTTACCCCACCAATGTCCTTGGTGAATAAACTTACATTGAAACCCTTTAATAAACTTTACTTTTTTCTTAATAGTTTAAAGAAAGGTAAACGTTTAATGTTTTATGAGGACTTTTTATATCCGTTAGATCACATTCAAAATTGGAACCGTATGTATGGGATTAAGGGCTTCTATCAATACCAGATAGTCGTACCACATAAAAATAGGAAAGAGACTATTTCAAAGATATTGAGCGAAATAACTCGGTCCAAACAGGGATCATTTTTAGCAGTTCTAAAAACGTTTGGCAATAAAAAAGCAAGTGGGTTACTGAGTTTCCCTATACCAGGTGTGACGCTAGCCTTGGACTTTCCTAATTTAGGGGTAACCACACTGGAATTATTTAATCGATTAGATGACATAGTGGGATCTGTCGGCGGACGAGTATATGCTGCAAAAGATTGTCGAATGTCTAAGGAAATGTTCCGGATAGGTTACCCTTTGATTGATGAGTTCGAATCTTTTAGAGATCCTGGTATTAGTTCTGCTCTATCAAGGCGGCTTTTAGGTAGTTAAATTAACGGGCAATACACATGAAAAAAATTGTTATTATTGGTGCTACTTCGTCCATTGCGGAGCACTGTGCCAGGGCTTGGAATCGACAAACAGATGTCCATTTTATTTTGGTGGCTAGAAACATCAAGCGATTGGAGTCAATAGTTAGAGATTTGAAAGTTCGAAATCCCAGGGTAAAAGTGGATTGTTGTTCGGTTGATTTTATGGATGCTTCAGCGATCCAAAATTTAGCAGATGATATAGCCAAAGAAGGCATAATAAATGTATTGCTGGTTGCTCATGGAGCTCTACCGGATCAAAATGAAGCTGTAAAAAAAATCTGGTTGATTAGAGAATCTATCGAGATTAATGCTATTTCACCAGTACTTTTTGCAGAGGCATTCGCGAGTCACATGATTTCAGCAAATAGTGGTTCGATCGCAATAATTGGATCTGTGGCTGGTGATCTTGGTAGAAAGTCTAATTATGTGTATGGGTCTGCTAAAAGTTTAGTCGAGCACTATATTCAGGGACTTAGACATCGGTTTGCTGGAACGGATGTTGATGCAATTATTATTAAGCCAGGTCCAACTAATACTCCTATGACAGCTCATTTAAACCTAGAGGGCCAAAGTTTAGCCTCAGTTAAATCTGTTGCAGAGATAGTGGTTCAAGGAATAGATCAAAAACAATCTTCTATCTACGCACCGAGGAAATGGGCATTTATTATGTTTATTATTAGATATTTACCTAACTGGCTTTTCAACAAATTAGATATCTAGCCTATCCATGTGCGGGGCTTATTAAACACTATTGGAAATTAAAAGTAATGAAAGATCAAAAAATAGTTTTACCTGGAGGCGCTGGTCTAGTTGGCCAGAATTTAGTTGCCCGCCTGAGGCGAAAAGGGTACACAGATATTGTCGTAATCGATAAACACCAAAAAAATCTTAAAATTTTGAAACAGTTTCATCCTGACATAACTACTCATTGTGCTGATCTGTCTGTAAGGAGTGATTGGATAAAGTTTTTTGAATCAGCAAGTACCGTTGTTATGTTACAGGCCCAGATTGGAGGGAATGTTCATAGTCAATTTATTGATAACAATATTGCCTCTACAAGGTTGATAATCGAAGAGATAATTAGAAATAAAATTCCTAATGTTGTTCATATAAGCTCGTCTGTTGTCGAATCAATAGCCGAAGATTTTTATACTGAAACTAAGACTGAGCAAGAGAAGTTGGTTCTTGGGAGCGGTATTTCATGTCCTATATTGAGACCAACTTTGATGTTTGGGTGGTTTGATCGAAAACACCTTGGCTGGCTTTCGCGATTCATGCAGCAGGTTCCAGTATTTCCCGTTCCTGGTAATGGCCAATATATGCGCCAACCACTTTATGTAGGAGACTTCTGTAATGTTATTTTAAGTTGTATTGAAAATAATATTCCATCAGGAATTTATAATATCTCTGGCCATGAAAAAATAGATTATATTGATATCATAAAGTCGATAAAGAGAGTTTTACGGTCGCGCACCCTCATTTTACACATACCTGTTAGTGTTTTTCGAGGATTGTTATCTATTTGGGCAATGTTTGATAAAAACCCACCTTTTACGACCAAGCAGTTGGAAGCGCTCATGATTAAAGAAGAGTTTGAAGTCATCGACTGGCCGGTCATTTTTGGTGTTAAATGTACACCGTTCTTAGAAGCAATAAATGATACGTTTAACCACCCAATTTATAGTAAAATTACCTTGGAGTTTTAGTTATGTCTAAGTCGATCGCAGTTCTTGGAGCCGGGCCTATGGGTCTGGCAGCGGCCTATGAATTAGCACGAAGCGGCTACAACCCTATAGTATTTGAAGCGGATGATCGTATCGGCGGAATGACAGCAGCCTTTGATTTTGGCGGCTTAGATATCGAACGTTATTATCATTTTCATTGCACATCAGATACTGGCTTTCTGCAAATTCTTGATGAGCTTGGTCTCGAAAAAATGATGAGGTGGAAGCGGACCAAAATGGGATACTGGTACAATGGTATGTTGCAGCCTTGGGGTAATCCAGTTGCCTTACTCAAGTTCAAAGGCCTGAGTTTCTTTGCAAAAGTCCGTTATGGTATATTTGCGTATTTGTGCACCAAGCGGAACAATTGGGCGCCACTCGATAATATTGACGCGACAAATTGGATTAGGCGGTGGGTTGGAAAAGAGGCTTATGCAGTGCTATGGAAGTCCTTATTTGATCTTAAATTTTATAATTATGCTGGAAATCTATCCGCAGCTTGGATATGGAGCAGGATAAGAAGAATTGGTCGTTCGAGGTATAATCTTTTGAACGAAAAATTGGGTTACCTTGAGGGCGGCTCGACAACGCTTCTTCAAGCCATGCGAAGTGATATTGAAAGAAATGGAGGTGAGATAAACCTTGATTCACCTGCAGGCAAAGTGGTTATCGAAAATAATCGAGTTATCGGTGTGGAGATATCCGGGACAGTGAAGTATTTCGATAGGGTTATAAGTACTGTGCCCTTACCATATGTTTCACGCTTAATACCTGATTTACCCAGTGCAATCATTCAAAAATTTAACTCAGTTAATAATATTGCAGTTGTTTGCGTGATTGTTAAATTAAAGAAAACCTTGACAGGTAATTTTTGGTTAAACATTAATGATCCCGAAATGGATATTCCTGGTTTGGTTGAATATACCAATTTGAGGTTGCTTGATAACCATATCGTTTATGTTCCATTCTACATGCCGGGTGAACATCCAAAATTTGGGGATGATGATCAGGTTTTTTTAGATAAAGTTCGTAGCTACTTAAAAGTAATTAACAAGGACCTCACTGATGATGATTTTATTGAATTAAGAGCAAGCCGTTATAGATTTGCACAACCAATTTGTGAACCAGGTTTTCTAGAAAAGCTGCCTCCTGTTAATCTACCTATTAAAGGGCTTTGGGTTGCTGATACTTCATATTATTATCCCGAGGATCGAGGCATTTCCGAAAGCATCGATTTTGGTAGATCTTTGGCTAGATCAGTGATTCAATGATTAAATTATTTTTTACACATCAGTTTTTAAAGTTTTTTATTGTAGGAATGACTGCGGCAATTTTTCATTGGGTCGCCCGCTATCTATTAAATACAGTATTTTCGTTTTCGGTCTCTATTTTGCTAGCTTATTGCGTTGGTATGTATGTTGCTTTTATATTAAATAGACTTTTTGTGTTTCCAGATTCTAAGTTTCCATTAAGGATACAAGCCAATCGATTTATATTGATTAATGCATTAATGCTTCCAGCAGTCTGGGGTTTTTCGGTTACAATTAATGAAATATTATTAGACTTATATGTGCCTAATAGTCAGAATATAGCACACGCTTTAGCTGTAATATTACCAAGCGTGGTTACATTCTTGGCATACAAATTCTTTTCTTTTAAATAGGTGTATTTTTGTGATTAATCAAGAACTATCGGCTTTATATAAAATTCGATTTAAAAATAGTGAGTTGCCCAGAAAAAATGCAATTTGGAAGGTAATCTGTGAGGATTTCTTGCAAAATTTTGTTGATCCATCAGATACTTTGTTAGATGTTGCTAGTGGATACGGAGAATTTATCAATAACATAAATTGCAAGAGAAAAATATCGGTTGATCTCAATCTAGATACCAAAGATTTTCTTTCAAAAGATGTTGAATTTCATAATATTTCAGCTACCAAAATTTCAGGGCTTTCATCAGAAGGAGTTGATGTTATGTTTACTTCAAATTTTCTAGAGCATCTTCCAGATAAAAAAGTCCTGGACGAATTGTTGAAGGAGGCTCTCAAGACCCTAAAGCCAGGCGGAAAGTTTCTGATTTTAGGTCCTAACCTTAAATACTTGGCGGCTGAATATTGGGATTTTTATGACCATCATTTGGGTTTAACACATTTATCACTTTGTGAAGCCTTGCAATTGAATGGCTTCTCAGTAGATCGATGTATCGATAGGTTTTTGCCATACACCACCCAGGGCTCGCTTCCAACTCATCCAATTTTAGTTAAGCTTTATTTACGGTTTCCTTTTGTATGGAGAATTTTAGGTAAACAGTTTTTCATCGTTGCTCAAAAGCCTGTCTAGATAGATACCTGGCTAATAATTAAATTTTTCAAAAACTGGTTATTTGTAAGTTTATTTTCTAAGATATCAATCTGGTTAACTGCTATGAAGAGATAGCCCGTCCGATTGGCATCGCTGCACTAGAATTAATAAGTTATTTTGGTCTCAAATATTGGGAGTTTTAATATTAAAAAAATTAGTGACAGATTTTTATTGATTGGATGTGGTTTTTTTCCAATATTGTATGTTGGGGCTTTAGTTTTAATTGACTTTAAAGATAACGTTTTTTCAGATTTGTCTGACTTTTTCTCAGCAACAATTCAGATTATGCTCTTGTCAGCGTTATCCTATTTTATCAGGTACATACGATGGCATTGGCTGTTATCAAGGGCGGGTCATAAAGTTGCTTTTCTTAAAGGCATGTTGGGTTATATCGCTGGGTTTGCATTTACTGTGTCACCTGGAAAAGTTGGGGAGCTATATCGTATTCGTTACCTCACAAAGCTTAATATTCCTTCATGGCAAGTAATTTCTGGATTTGTTTATGAAAGATCGCTAGATCTTGTGGTGGTTTTTCTGCTTTGTTTGCTTTTTGTGATCGATAGATCCGAGCTCACCTTAGTATTTGGATTTATTTTTTTAGTTTTTCTTTTGATCTCAATACTAATAAGGTGGCCTGAGCTCATTGAGCTTCCGTCTAGAGTTTTGAAATCAACAGGCCTACTTTTGCAATTTTCTCAGATATTAAAATCAGGTATATCTGGAATTAGAATTTGGATTAATTTTGTTGATATTTCTGTTGGGTTTGCGCTTGGTTTGTTAGCTTGGATGATCACAGCTTTAAGCTTCTTTTGGTTGCTTGAGGATATCGGTATTATCCTTCCGATGTCTATTGCGGTGTCGATATATGCTCTAGCACTTCTAATAGGCGCGGCTTCCTTTCTTCCTGGTGGAATAGGAACTACTGAAGCTGCTATAATTTTCTTATTAACTACGAATGGAGTTTTTTTCGACATAGCGTTAATCGCTGCTGTGACTATTCGTGTTGGCACTCTTTGGTTTGCTACCTTGCTTGGCTTGGCTTGCGTATTGCTACTAGATGCTAAATCCGCCATCAGGTGACTTATGGAATGTCGAGTTGCTTTTGTTAAGACCTAATTTAAGGTTTGCAGGCACTGCAACATCCATCATTTTTGGGTCTGCAAGTATTAGATTATTCATATGCTCGATGAAATCATTTTTGTCGGTAAGTAATAATCTTGGATTATTCTTCTGCTCTTCTTCAATGGCTGAGGAAGTCATACCATGATAATCATGCCCAGGATACACAGCTGTTCTAGGTGGAAGGATGAGCAGTATTTGATGCAAACTTTCATACAGGTTGTCGGGTGAGCCATTTTGAAAATCTGTTCTTCCTGTTCCTCTGATAAGCAGAGTATCGTCAGTAAATATCCATCCAGGGTGTTCAAAATAAAAACTGTAGGAATCGTTGGTGTGACCAGGGGTAAATAAGCATTTAAACTTGAGCCCAGCAAGATTGATAACCGCATTGTCTTCGAAGACAAAGCTTCCACAGCAAGCAGCTGATTCTTTTGATGAGCCTACCTCACAGGCTATCTCTTGTTGCAACAGACCTGAGCCAGTGATGTGGTCAGCATGAACATGGGTATCTAAGACCATTTTCAACGAAAGCCTTAACTCGTCTAAGAGCTTAAGGTATTGAGACACATTTTCTTTAACTGGATCAATAATTAGAGCATCGTTTTTTGATCCAATAATGTAAGTATAAGTCGATGAATTATGGTCAAATATTTGTCTAAGCAGGGAGGGTCAATTTCACCTCAGTTTTTAAAAATCTATTCCTCTGCGTCAATCACCGGCCTTGAAGCAACCAAAATACGTTTAATTTTGTTATTTTCTATTCGGACATCAAAAAACTCTTCATTCACCACTTTCTTGCCATCAATAAAGTCTGTCACTGTATATGAGGAAGTAACCCAGTGATGAATTGTCCCATCCGCTTGCGGGACATCATTTGCTATTGCATAGTTATATTCCCAAGTTGGATCAGAGGCAGCAAACCATTCCTTCAGAAACTCAGCATGTTCTTTAGGCCCATTAACAATAGCTCCGTTAGGTGCTCTGCCTTCAAAGTCATCAGCATTGGCGTTATCAATAGCCACGAGATCGCGCTGATTGTGAGCTTCTACATAATCAACCCAGATTTTTATATTAGAAGTATCACCCGCAATAATATCCAGTTTCTCACCATCATCTGATATCTCATAGCCAATCACGGCTCCATGTTTCATGTGACCTGATTCGTGATGACCAGCAAAAGTAACTTGAGTTAAGACACATAAGCTGATGATTGTTAGTAACTTATACATAGAATCTCCTTTACTATTTATATATATTTTTATTAACTAATGACAATAACTTTAGCATAGTTGATAGATGATTATTGTTTGTCTTTATCAGTTTTGTATCGTTCAAACCATGCAAGGATATGATCAACTTTTAATATTAATCTTGAGGGTCTGCTAGCTATGCCATGAGAGGTATCAGGAAGACGAACCATTGCACTATCTACACCTCGTAACCTGAGAGCTTGGTAGAATTGTTCAGTTTCAGAGATCGGCGTTCTTCGATCATTCTCACCAGTTATTAACATGGTGGGTGTTGTGACATTGCCTACTAGAGACAGGGGTGATCTTTCCCAATAATGCTCAAGATGCTCCCATGGAGGTCCTGGAAATTGATGATAGATTTGACCTACCATAGAGTCAGCCGTTAACGGTTTACTTAACCAGTTAATAACTGGTTTGGAAGCAACAGCCGCATTAAAACGATCGGTTAAACCAACCGCATATGCGGTAGCAATTCCACCGGCACTGCCGCCTGCAATGAAGAGGTTTTGATCATCTATAAAACCAAGATCAATTAACTTATCAATGCCAGACATATGATCGGCAAAGTCTTCTTTGCTTGAATACTTGTATTGTAATAGCAAGGCAAAGTCTTCCCCATAAGACAAGCTCCCTCGATAGTTATTATAAAAAACAACATATCCAGA
>Ga0255783_10005248_pt1 | contig 11619 bp, 10 predicted proteins | sample 011ome_22_FD_179981 | JGI IMG/M metagenome (GOLD analysis project Ga0255783, IMG submission 179981) | Coastal salt marsh microbial communities from the Groves Creek Marsh, Skidaway Island, Georgia - 011507BT metaG (version 2) | ecosystem: Environmental > Aquatic > Marine > Intertidal zone >... | reverse complement strand
GCCATTGTGTAAATGCCTACCTGGGTGACCTGTTGCCCAAACATGGCGAAACCCTTAAATCTCTGGGGTTTAACCCCAACAATGGATTAAGTTCTTTTTATTCCGCACTCGATTCCCTTTCTGCGGATCAAAAATCCGCCATCGAAGCGGACCTCGCCACGATTGTGGCTAAGCGCCCACCCCTGGCCATGGTCAATTCCGATAAAGGAATCACCAACCTTCATGTGCCCAGCGATGTGATCATCGATGCATCCATGCCCGCGATGATCCGGACATCCGGACAAATGTGGGGGCCGGACGGACAGCCCAAAGACACCAAAGCGGTGATCCCCGACCGCAACTATGCCGGTGTCTACCAGGCAACGATCGATTTTTGTAAGCAACATGGTGCCTTTGATGTGCCCACCATGGGCAGCGTAGCCAATGTCGGACTGATGGCAAAAAAGGCGGAGGAGTATGGTTCCCACGACAAAACTTTTGAAATCCCTGCAGACGGCACCGTGCGTGTGGTTGGGCCCACTGGCAGTGTACTGATCGAACACGAGGTGGAAACGGGAGATGTCTGGCGCATGTGCCAGACCAAAAAGGTATCAATTATAGACTGGGTAAAACTCGCGGTCAACCGGGCACGCCTGAGCAATACACCGGTGGTTTTCTGGCTGGATAAAAACCGTCCGCACGATGCCAATTTGATCCGCTATGTGGAAGCCAAGCTTACTACGCTGGACACCGAAGGCTTGGATATCCAAATTCTCGCTCCCATCGAGGCCACGCTGCACACCTGCCAGCGCTCCAAAAATGGGCTCGATACCATCTCTGCCACAGGGAATGTACTAAGGGACTATCTGACCGACCTCTTCCCTATCCTCGAGCTTGGTACCAGTGCCAAGATGCTCTCCATCGTACCCCTGCTGGCCGGAGGTGGCCTGTTTGAGACTGGGGCTGGTGGATCGGCTCCCAAACATGTTCAGCAATTTGTGGAAGAAGCCCACTTGCGCTGGGATTCACTCGGGGAATTTCTCGCCATTGCAGTATCCCTCGAAGACCTGGCCAATAAAACGGGCAATGCCCAGGCCCAGGTCCTGGCCGATGCCCTCAATGTGGCCATCGGTGTGTTTTTGGACGAGAACAAATCTCCCTCACGAAAAGTCAACGAGCTGGACAACCGGGGAAGCCATTTCTATCTCGCCTTATTCTGGGCGGAAGCCCTTGCTGCCCAGTCCGCCGATGCTGTGCTCCAGTCTAAATTTTCTCCCATCGCTCAGAGCCTGCGCGAAAACGAAGACCAAATTGTTTCCGAGCTCAATGACAGCCAGGGAAATGCAGTCGACCTTGGTGGGTATTACTTACTGGACGAGCAAAAAGCGGTCGCTGCGATGCGCCCAAGCCAAACCCTAACTTCGATCTTAAATTAAGATCGAAGTTAGAAAGAGTGAATGGTGAAAATTGAAGTTAGAAGTAGTTTCAAGGCATTACTTGAACACTTCCACCCAACACACATTTGAGACGCCAGAGGCAGCCCTCTTTAAAATAAAATAATTACGAGCAAAAGAAACGGACAGAGTTTATCATTTTACTCTTCACCCTTCACCCATCTCTCTTTTTCTCCCTTGGTGCAGGGAAACAATGGAAAAGGTAAGGGCTTTTGCCTGGACCTGAGAAAATCCCGCCTGCTCAATCTCCCGGCATAGACCGGCCCGGTCGGGAAACTCCGATATACTTGAGCCGAGGTAGAGGTAAGCATCACGATCCCCCGTTAACCAACGGGCTACCCAGGGAAGCAATCCGCGTAAATAAAAATAATAAAAGGGACGAAACCATAGGTAGGGCTGGCTAAATTCGAGCACAATCAAACGCCCGCCCGGACGGAGCACACGCTGCATTTCAGATAAGCCCTTTTCACGGTCTGCCAGGTTGCGCAGACCAAAAGAGATAGTGATCAAATCGAAACTCTCATCCGCAAAAGGGAGCTGGAGGCAGTCTCCATGTAGAAATTGGTTGTCCTCGGATCCAAGTTGTTTTTTTTCTCTTTTCGCCCGGGCCTGTTCAAGCATGGGTTCACAAAAGTCCAACCCGGTCAACCGGACCTTCTCCCCCAGTCCCCGGCGCAAGGCAAAGAGCACATCCCCGCTGCCAGTGGCGAGATCGAGAATATTAGTGGGCTGGCTTTTTTGGGCGAGATCAACCAGGCACTTCCTCCAATAAAAATCGATCCCTCCAGAAAGCCAGTGGTTGGCAAGGTCGTAGCGTGGAGCCACGCTGGAAAAAGTCGCCTCAACTGCGACTGGATCGGGCCGGCTCACTCTTCCAGGGAACTGGAAAAGCTCTCCACCACCCAGCGGGAAAGCTCCTTATCGGGATCATCAATCACTTTTTTATCTATGATAAAGAAATCCTTTCCGGTGCGTTGGGATATGATTTTCAGGCCATGTTCAAAGTCCTTAAATTTCTTTTCACACAGGGCGAGAACAGAACGGTTCTCAGCGGTGGCTTCCTTGACCACCGCCACCTTGGCCGCCTTGCGAAAGCGCAGCTCCAACCCATGCTCCCGCTTAAAGGCATCGACAAAACGGTCGACATCCTCGAGCATATTTTCATCGAGTAGGTCCTGGTTTTCTTCCATCAATTCCTTAAGGGCAACTGATGGATGTTTCACGGTTTCGGGATCGACCGAAAATTTACGAATCGATGTGGAAGGAAGCTCGAATTTAAAATCGCGGAAGATTCGTTCGAGGATGGTGACGAGCCCACGGGCACCGGTCTTTTCCTGGGCGGCCAGCTTCGCCACTTCATGGATCGCTCCATGGACGATTTCAAATTTTATCCCATAGCCCTCAAAATCTTTGCGGTATTGATCCAGGGCGTTTCCTTCCGAGGAGAGTAAAATATCTGCAAGGTCTTCCTGGGTTAATTCATCACAGGCTACACGCACTGGCAACCGACCGACAAACTCGGGCTCAAATCCATATTTGATAAAGTCCTGGGTCTCTGCCTTGTTTAAAAAATTGATCCCACTTTCGGAAAGTTCCTGTTCCTCCGAAGAGCCAAACCCGATCCGGTTGAGATCGAGGCGCTTGCGCACACTCTCGGCCAATTGATCAAAAGCACCACTGACAATAAAGAGTATATTTTTGGTGGAAATGGTGGCTTTGCGTGGTTTCCCCCCGCGCTGCATTTCCATAAAGGCTTTCATTTGCCCCATCATATCCTGAGCGGAATGCAGGTTGACCTCGGTTTCCTCCATCAGTTTGAGCAAGTTGATTTGCACCCCCCTGCCCGAAACATCGCGCCCGCCACGCGAGCCCTCGGCAGCAATTTTATCGATCTCATCGACATAAATAATTCCGTACTGTGCGAGCTCGACATTGCCATCGGCCTGCTTAACAAGATCACGCACTAGGTCGTCCACATCATTGCCCACATATCCAGTCTCGGAAAATTTGGTGGCATCTGCTTTGACGAAAGGCACCCCGATTAATTTGGCCACATTGCGCATTAAATATGTCTTTCCCACACCGGTGGGCCCGAGCAGCAAAACATTGGGCTTCAAATATTCAGCCGACTGGGCACGGGAATCCTGAATGCAACGGCGAACATGGTTGTAGTGGTCGCACACTGCCACGGAAAGCACCCGCTTTGCCTGCTCCTGTTTGATCACAAAACGGTCTAAATAATCCCGCACCTCCTTGGGCTTACGGTCAAACGATCGGATGGCATCCAGAGGGTCTTCTTCAGGGGTATTTTCTTCTTTTGGCTTCTTCCCTTCCCCCTTAGGCTTTTCGGTTTCAGCACCGTCATCTGCTTGGTTCATCGATTGCATAAAGGGGGCAAAAGCAACCTGAAGGTTTTTGTTTTTGAGAAGATCTTTTAATTGTTTTTGGATCTCTTCGAGTGGGTTGTCATCGTCTTTCTTAGACATAGGAATAAAAATAATAGTTTGACAGGTCGTTCGTGTATCGGAATTTATGGAAATTGTTACCCTAACCCCACTACCCTTTTCTTTCAAACTGTTTTCCCAATATGTCAAATAATCTGACTAAAAGGCAAATCGTCCAATCCATCTACGAGGGCGGCAACTACAACCACAAACATGTGACCGAAATCGTCCAAAAGACACTCGATCACATTTGCTCAGGTTTGATCAAGGGGCAAAATGTGGAGCTTAGAAATTTTGGGGTCTTTGAGGTGCAGGTAAGGAAATCCAGGGTTGGCCGAAACCCAAACCAACCGGAAAAAGATGTGGTTATTCCCCGCCGTGCCGTGGTCAAGTTCAAGTCAGGCAAGGAAATGAAGGCTGGGCTATCCAAGCTCGACCTCGACTCCGTGTAAGCCCGCCCCACTCCTCTGGGAGCTGGGCAAAAAGGACATAAGCACTTGAACAAATTTGATACCTTACCCGGATTTCGGGAATTCCCCCCCGATGCCTGTGCCCAAAGAAATCATTTATTTCGGGTTTTTCGTACCGTCGCCCGGGCGTTTGACTTTCAGGAATATGATGTGCCCGTGGTGGAACCTTTAGATTTATACCTGCAAAAATCGGGAGAGGAAATCGCCAGCCAACTGTTTCACTTTGAAGACAAAGGCGGTAGAAAAGTCGCCCTGCGTCCCGAGCTCACGCCCACCCTTGCCCGAATGATTGCGGCCCGCGCAAACTCCCTGCCCAAACCGGTCAAATGGTTTAATATTGGTGAGCATTTCCGTTATGAACGCCCGCAAAAAGGACGGGGCCGTTCCTTTTACCAATTCAATGCAGATATAATCGGGGAGCCAGGGATCGATGCAGATGCAGAATTAATCGCCCTGCTCTCATCCATTTTGGAAACCTTTGGTCTGAAAACAAACGATGTCGTCATCCGCCTGAGCGACCGGGTGACCTGGGTTTTGCTGCTCGATCAATTAAATATTTCCGAGGAGGCACGCCCTTCCACCCTTGATGCGATTGATAAAAGCGAACGCCGAAAACCGGAACAAACCATCGAGTCCTTAGACCAGGCAAACCCAGGCAGGGGAGAAGAAATTTTTGCCAAAATACAAGAGCTTAAAGGGCTGGAGAGCTTGGATGATATCGTTGAAAACCTGGAATCCTGTGGAGAAGAAGGGAAAAAAAGAGCCGAAGAATGGAAAGGTTTGATCGCCCGTTTGGAAGCCCACGGATGCGGAGAAATGGTCCGGGTGGACTTATCCATTGTTCGTGGGCTGGCTTACTACACCGGATTTGTTTATGAAGCGTTCGAAGCGAATGGAGCAGGCCGTGCCCTCGCTGGGGGCGGGCGCTATGATCACCTGATCAAAAAATTGTCCGGAAACTGCGACCTCCCTGCCGCGGGGTTTGCCATTGGCGATATGACCTTGAGCGATTGCCTGGATTCTCACAACCTATTGCCCCGCTATGTGATCGCGCCGGATCTCTTTGTTGTTTTCGGAGAAAACGAACGGGATATGGGACTGCGCCTATCTTCCCACCTGCGCAAGGCGGGCCACTCCACCACCTATTCACTTAAATCTTCCGGCTTTGGAAAACAATTTAAGGATGCAGGAAAATCGGGTGCACGGTACGCCATTATCCTGGGAGAAGAGGAAGTGAAACAAAGCTCAGTTAAAGTAAAAGATTTAAGAAGTGGTTCCGAGCAGTCCTGTAAGATCCAAAGCTTGGTGGAAAAAATAGAACACTGGGATGGTGAGGGGGGCATCTCAGCAGAAGGATGAGCAAGGAAACTTCGGACTTCCAACAGGAGCTCGAAAAGAAGCGGGAAAAACACCTCCAAAAAACAACCCGCAGGGAATGGATCAAATATTCCCTGATGGGAGGAGCGGGCCTTTTGGTATCTGCAGGCTACCTTTCCTTTGAAGCACAGTGGCTGGAAATTTTGCAAAAAGATATCCGGCTCAAACACCTACCCCCAAAAGCAAAGATTCGCCTGCTCCACTTATCAGACCTTCATCTTTCCCGAATGGTCTCGCTGGAATATCTCAAAAATGCCCTTGGGCTCGGGCTTGAGCAATCGCCTGATCTCTGTATGATCACGGGAGATTTCATCACCGATCAACCAGATCAGGGAGACCTGTTTGAATATGCAAAACTCCTGCGTCATTTTGCCGCCAAAGTCCCTACCTTTGCCTGCTTGGGCAACCACGATGGTGGGAAATGGTCGGCAGAACATGGAGGGTACCGTTCTACTAAAACCGTAAAAAACCTGCTCCAGTCCTCCAACATCAAGCTTTTGGAGAATGAAAAATATGAAATCTTTGTTCAAGGACAGCAACTTGAGCTCGTAGGGCTGGGAGATTTATGGTCGGGAAATTGCCGGCCCCATTCCTGTTTGGATAGAGTATCAAAAGAATCCCCCAAAACGAGAAAGCCCATTCTTCTGCTCAACCACAACCCCGATGCCAAAGAGGCTCTGAGTGAATATCAATGGGACCTTATGCTTAGCGGTCACACCCATGGTGGGCAATTTAAAGTACCTTTCGAAAACCTTACTCCATTTGCTCCGGTGAAAGATCAGTCCATGGTGGACGGCCTTTTTAACTGGAATGGACGAATCATTCACATCACCCGAGGCGTGGGCAACCTCTACGGTGTGCGATTAAATTGCCGTCCGGAAATTAGCCTGCTCAAGCTAAGTGGTATCTCCTAGCACCCTGTAGGAAACATTTGGTGATGGAACTGGTACTTCTGGACAACAAAAATCCGGAATCTTTTCCAGACCCCAACCAAGCGGATGAATCGGGCCTGGTTGCTGTGTCAATAGGGCTGGGCACCCGTCGGTTGCAGGCTGCTTACCAACAGGGAATTTTTCCGTGGATGAAACTGGATCAGCCTCCCCATCTTTGGTGCTGGTACTCCCCCAACCCGAGAATGCTGCTTTATCCGGACGAGTTCAAAATTTCGCGTAGCCTTGGACGGGCGATCAACAATGAGGTCTTTGAGATAAAATTGGACCATAATTTCCCCGGGGTCATCCATGCCTGTGCCACCATCAATCGGGGGAGCGAGCAAAACAGTTGGATCGAACCAGACATGGAGCTCGATTATACCAAGCTTCACCACATGGGAGTAGCTCATTCAATTGAGGCATACATCGATGATGTCCTTGTGGGCGGGCTCTATGGGCTGGCTCTGGGCAAGGCATTTTTTGGGGAGTCTATGTTTCACAAGGTTCCTGAAGCATCGAAGGTTTGCATGGCCAAGCTTGTGGAAATTGCCCAGTCCTCCGGAATACAATTTATAGACTGCCAGGTACCCAACCCATTTTTGGATAGCCTGGGTGCACGGGAAGTCGAGCGTTCCCAATTTCTCACCCTGCTTAAAAATGCATGCCAGGAAAAAGAATCTGTGGTCAACTGGGTTGAGTTGGCCAAAAATTATCCCTGACTTTGCCTTGCTCCTGCTGGCAGGAAATGAAATTATGACTCTTTTTTCATGAATACAGAAAACCCAGAACATGCCAACCTGACCGAACTGGGCAAGGGGGGCACCCAACCAAAACGCAGCCTGGAAACCTTCCCCAACCGCAACCCTGAGCGTGACTACCTGGTGGAATTAGAAACCAGTGAATTCAGCTGCCTTTGCCCTAAAACAGGACAACCTGACTTTGCCCATATTTTCATTCGCTACACCCCCAACGAAAAGATTGTCGAGTCCAAGTCTCTCAAGCTCTACCTATGGACATTCCGCGATGAAGGGGTATTTCATGAGCACTTTGCCAACCAACTGCTCAGCGATCTGGTAGATGCGCTCAACCCAAAGTGGTGCCGGGTGGAAGTTGATTTTAATGCCCGAGGCGGTATTGGTATTGTGGTTACTGCCGAGCACGGAACACCCCCTGATATTGCCCTGACATGATCGAGCAAAAAGCTATAAAAGTTGGGAGCCTGCAAGTATCCAACCATGCACCCTTTACCCTCTTTGGGGGAATGAATGTGCTGGAGTCCAGGGAATTGGCCTTAGAGGTGGCTGCTGCTTACCAGGAAGTTACCCAAAAGCTGGGCATCCCTTATGTTTTTAAGGCATCCTTTGATAAAGCGAATCGTTCGTCAGTATCCTCTTTTCGTGGACCGGGGCTGGACAAGGGCTGTGAAATACTTGCGGAAATTAAGGAGACTTTTTCCGTGCCCGTGATCTCCGATGTCCATGAGCCCTACCAGGCAAAGCCGGCCGCAGAAGTGATCGATGTGTTGCAACTGCCCGCGTTTCTTTGCCGGCAAACGGACCTGGTTGTGGCTCTGGCGGAAACTGGGAAACCGGTGAATGTTAAAAAAGCCCAGTTTTTGGCAGCCCATGAGATGGGCCATATCATTCAGAAATTTGCTGAAGCAGGCAACGAGCAGGTACTTCTATGTGAACGGGGAAGTTCTTTTGGTTATAACAACCTGGTGGTCGACCCCCTTAATTTTGGGATCATGAAACGCATGGGATCTCCGGTTATTTTTGATGTCACCCATGCCCTGCAAATTCCAGGGGGCAGGAGTGATTCTGCCGGTGGCCGGAGGCAGGCGGTGTTTGAATTAATGCTTGCAGGCATGAGTCAGGGTATCGCCGGATTGTTCCTTGAATCACACCCTGACCCATCGGTGGCAAAGTGTGATGGCCCCTGTGCCCTTCCCCTCAACAAGCTCGAGGAATTTCTTGCCCAGGCAAAGGCCATGGATGACTTGGTAAAATCTTTGCCTCAGGTATCCGTGGAATAATCCGCCACGCCTCAAGCCTAAAGCCTCTTTCCCTATCTCGCATATGAGTGCCCCCCCCGACCCGTGGCCAATTGTAAAAGGTTGGTTTCCTGATCTGAGCACAGAGGTGTGGGAAAAGTTGCACGCCTACACCGATCTGCTTCGCGAATGGAACCAGAAAATTAATTTGGTTTCCCGCAAGGATATGGAAAGGCTGGAAACGAAACACCTCGCTCACTGCTTAACCATCACTAAGTTTTTACGCCTAATGCCCAAGGCACGCCTGTTGGATGTAGGAACGGGTGGAGGGCTGCCCGGCATCCCTCTGGCAATCTGTTATCCGCAGGCAAAGTTTACCCTGATGGATTCCATCGCCAAAAAAGTGATGGTGGTGGAGGATATTGTGCGACGGTTGGAGCTCACCAATGTTGAAATCATCCGTGGAAGAGCGGAGGAATTACCCAGGAAAAAAGCCTACGATTTCATTTTGGGCAGAGCGGTTACTTCCCTCCCCGTTTTTTTTGGATGGGTACGGGACAAGGTGGCCAAGGGTGCACGAAACTCCCCGGCTAATGGAATCCTCTACCTCAAGGGGGGAGATTACACTGAGGAACTCCAATCTTCCGGCCTTACACCGGCAAAAATTTGGAACCTTGATGAACTGCTCCCGGAAGCAGAGCTTGGTGATAAATACCTGGTCCACTTTAAATTGTAGACCCGTTTTCTTGGCGATAAAATCTTTCTACCAAGGGAAGCGAGGCTGTCCCATTCTCCTCTCCGGCTTGCTCTTTTAGTAAACGTCTTTGAGGTAGCGCTTTTCTTTCTGGAGGGCCTTTACCCACTTGGTTGCATCCTCCTCGGACATGGAACCTTCCGTGGATGCAATTTGGCGAAGGGCAGCGTCCACATCCTTGGCCATACGCGATGCATCCCCACAGACATAGAATACGGCGCCATCCTGCAACCAGCCAAACAGCTCCTTCCCCCGGGCGAGCATTTTGTGCTGCACATACTCCTTCTCCGCCTGATCTCTGGACCAGGCAAGGTCGAGGTGAGTAAGCAACCCATCTTGTTGATACTGCTCCCACTCCTCTCCATAGAGATAATCTGTTTTCTTGGAACGGTCCCCAAAGAAGAGCCAGTTTTTCCCGGTAGCACCGGTAAGCTTACGCTCCTCAATAAAGGCACGAAACGGGGCGATCCCGGTGCCTGGGCCGACCATGATGATCGGGGTGTTGGTATCCTCTGGAAGTTTGAAGTTTTTATTGGGATGAAAGTAGCAGGGAATGGTTTTACCCACCCGGTCAGCCAAGTAGGATGAACAAACTCCCTCCCGCTTACGCCCATGAGAATCGTACCTGACAACCGCCACAGTCAGGTGGACCTGTTCAGCATGTGCTTTGATACTGGAAGCAATGGAATACAACCTCGGAGGCATAGGCCTGAGCAGGCTGATCAAACTGTCCGCACTGATCCCGGACTGAGGGAATTCCAGAAAAAGATCAATTAACTCGCGGCCCCAAAGGTAAGTGGCAAAGGCATCGCGATTGGCGGGCAACAGCAACTCGTTGAGCTTATCCGCATTTGCCAGTTCGTTGAACTTTTTAACCTGTATCTTACTAAGCACAGTACAGGCAAGGTGGTGGATCAGCCCGTCCCTCAGGTTCGTCTGGGTTTCCCCAATGGATACCTGCTCGTCCCCGCTCAATCCAACAGCTGACAGAAGATCATCCACCACTTTGGGGTCATTTTGAGGAATAACCCCCAGGGAATCGCCCGGTTGATAACTTAAACCACTCGCGGATAAGGAAAGTTCGAAGTGGCGTGTTTCCTTGTCAGAACCTTCCGTAAGCAGGCGATTAACCAGTAACTCAGACTGGTAAGGATTATCTTTGGTTGGGACAGATGGGTCGTTGGAATGAGACATGATTGGTACAGTAAAATTGTATCTCTTTCTTCTTACAAACCTGAGCGAACAATCCAAGAGAAATGAATTATTTTTTCATGACAAATAATCATTTGCCCAAAATCAATCCCCCACCATCCTAATGCTGACAGATGATACCCTTTACTGAACTTCCAGATAGTGAGCAAAAAGAATGGTCCGAAACCATGCTCGGATATTCCTATGATTTGGCAGAATGGATCGAGGCAAGAGACACACTGGCGGGTCTCTTGCAAAAGGATGCTAAGAATGCCAAGGAAACTACTGTACGCTCCTACCTCGCTTGCTGTGCAGAAGCAATGTCCGGTATATCTCCCCCGCCCAACCTTGCCGTTTCAGTGGAAGAATTTTACAGGCTCTACGGAATGGAAGAAGCCGGCCCAGGCTAACTTTTGTGGATCAGGCGGGTGGCCCGGGGCGCATTTTCCCAAGTTTCTCTCGGTGTGCCTTCGCAACAACTAAGTATTTCTCGGCCCATCCTTTTAATTTTTCGCGCTCCTCAGCGGACAATTCTTTTTTCACCTTCGCTGGCACGCCTGCAACCAAACTGCCCTCTGGTACATCCATTCCTGCAGGAACCAGGCTATTGGCCGCAACAATCGATTGCCTGCCAATTTTCGCCCCATCCAAAATCGTTGAGTTCATCCCAATCAGGCACTCATCCCCTATATCACAGGCATGAATCACCGCTCCATGTCCCACAGTCACATACTTTCCGACCACCAGCGGATGATCATCTGCAAGGTGTCCGATCACCCCATCCTGCAGGTTAGAAAACTTACCTATTTTAATGGAATTAATATCCCCCCGTAAAACACCACCATACCACAAACTGGCACCCTCATCGAGTTGGACATCTCCAATTACCACAGCGGTAGGAGCAACAAATACATCTGGTCCGTAAAGGGGTTCCTCTCCCATGTGTTTCTCTAATCGATCGGTTGTATCCATAATCTGTATAGTTGGTGCCCTTTTCCGAACCTTACTTACCTGTGCCTTTCGAA
>Ga0255783_10005246_pt1 | contig 11622 bp, 15 predicted proteins | sample 011ome_22_FD_179981 | JGI IMG/M metagenome (GOLD analysis project Ga0255783, IMG submission 179981) | Coastal salt marsh microbial communities from the Groves Creek Marsh, Skidaway Island, Georgia - 011507BT metaG (version 2) | ecosystem: Environmental > Aquatic > Marine > Intertidal zone >... | reverse complement strand
ATTTGGACGAAAATGACCAGAGAGGAAATTTGAATGGTTGGAGGCATGATGGCATGCCTTGGAGTCAATGTTAGGAATCACCAATCAGCTGAGACTATTTATTCATCCAAAAGTTGTCTCATTACTATTCCTCGGTTTTTCTGCAGGTATCCCGATATTATTAATTTTCTCAACTCTAGGTCTATGGTTGAATGAGGCTGGAGTAAACAAATCAACCATCACTTATTTTTCATGGGCTGCTCTTGGCTACTCTTTTAAATTTGTATGGGCGCCTTTAATCGACAGGTTGAATTTACCCATTTTGTATTCTTGGTTAGGCAGGAGAAGGTCTTGGTTATTAATTTCTCAGCTATTAGTTATTTCTGCCATTCTTTTAATGGCTAGTGTTGATCCCATTAAGGGTAATGACAGTTTAGAAATCTTGGCTTATGCAGCTGTACTTTTAGGTTTTTCTTCAGCAACTCAGGATATTGTCATTGACGCTTATCGAATAGAGTCCGCAGAGCCAAAACTTCAATCCATGCTATCCGCAACTTATATTGCAGGTTATCGAATTGGAATGTTAGTTGCTGGGGCAGGAGCTTTGCTAATTGCCAGTAATTTTGGTACTTCAAAAGAGGTTTACAGTTATGAGGCGTGGCAGAATACTTATCAGATTATGGCAATGGTTATGTTGGTTGGAGTGATTACAACACTCATGATAAAAGAGCCACAATATAGTAGTAATAATGAAAAGAAAAGCTCTCTTGAACAGTTAAGATTTTTTCTACTTTTCATCATTGTAACAATTTCATTTATTCTGGCCTATACCTCATTTGGTAGTTTGTCTGGCGTTATAGAGGAACAAATTCATTCAATCAGTTCTAATAAAGAATTAAATGCCTTTTTGGTTGGGATAATTCAGCTGTGTTTTTCTGTGATTATTGCCTTTATATCGTCCTATCTTCTAGTAACTATCCATTTCGTTGATAGGCAAGAAGTAAATAGAACTTATATCGATCCAATCAGAGACTTTTTTAAAAGATATGGTCTTCACGCCTCTTTATTAATTTTGTCAGTCATTGGACTTTATCGAATTAGTGATATTGTTATGGGTGTTGTCGCAAATATCTTTTATCAAGATATGGGTTTTACCAAAGTTGAAATAGCTACTGCTTCAAAAACCTTTGGTCTTTTTATGACCATCCTGGGTGGATTTCTAGGCGGAGTATTTGCTAATAAGTATGGAGTTTTTCGAATTTTATTGATTGGGGCCATTCTTTCTGCCATGACCAATTTGTTATTTATTATCATTGCTAATATTGGAAATGATCTCAGCTGGCTTTATGTTGCAATCACTTTTGATAATTTATCCGCTGGTCTTGCGGGTGCAGCCTTCATTGCATTCTTATCAAGTTTGACAAACATTAAATTTACAGCCGTGCAATACGCAGTTTTTTCGTCCTTGATGACTCTAATTCCGAAAGTTTTTGGAGGTTATTCTGGAAGTATTGTTGAAAATTTCGGGTATGAAAATTTTTTTATAATCACCACATTGATTGGACTGCCGATTATCTTTCTGGTTTACAAAGTTAGGAGTTACATTAAATGAGTCTTGGACCCATCATGATGGACCTAGTTGGTTACTCTTTAAGTGAGCTTGAATCTCAACAAATTCAAGAAGGTTCCGTGGGAGGAATTATTCTTTTCAAAAGAAACTATAAAAATAAAGCCCAATTAGTTGAATTAGTCAGAGAAATTAGATCAATCAAACCTAATATTCTCATATCAGTTGATCATGAAGGAGGCAGGGTTTGGAGATTTGAGGATGAATTTACTAAATTACCAGCGATGGGAGTTATTGGCCGAATATATGATGAGGATGTTAATAAAGCATATGATCTGGCGTACTCATGTGGTTTTGTGATGGCTAGTGAGCTCTTAGAAGTTGGTATTGATTTCTCTTTTGCTCCTGTTCTCGATCTTGACTATGGAACCTCAAAAGTAATAGGAGATCGTGCTTTCCACTCGGACCCAAATGTCGTCTCAAATCTTGCCAAACACTTCATCAAAGGAATGACTGATGTTGGAATGAAAGCAGTTGGGAAGCATTATCCTGGGCATGGATTTGTTGTGCCAGACTCTCATCACGAACTACCTGTTGATTCCAGAGAGATGTCAGAGATTGAGTTTGATCTTATTGCTTTTAAAGAATTGGCTAATTATGGTTTAGGTGGAATTATGCCAGCTCATATTATTTATGAAAATTGCCATTCAGATCCAGCAGGGTTTTCAAGTTTCTGGCTAAAAGATATTCTCAGGAAAAAGCTTAATTTTGAGGGAGTAATTTTTAGCGATGACCTCTCTATGGCAGGTGCAAAATTTATTCCTCAAATAGAAGGCAGGGTAGATGCTGCGATTGAAGCTGGGTGTAATATGGTTTTGGTTTGTAATCACCCTGAGGAGCTACAAAAAGTTGTTGCTAGAAAATATTCTTTTCAAGAAGGGCTTACACTAATGAAGGGAAATCTTGATATTAAAGCGTTTAAAATGGATTACTCCAAACACATACAACAGGTGAAAAATTATGAGTAAAGATAATAGTAATGATTTTGAAATCAGACTTCTGGGAGCTATGAGAAAGACTCTGATTGCCGTTGCAAAGGATACGATGACAAAACCTGGTCTTAGACATCCTCTAACAACTAATACTCAAAAAATGATTACCGATTGTCTTGATTTAATTAGCTCAAGACAATTAGATATAGAAAAAGCAATGGGCAATCATACAGAAATGAAACCTGTTTTTACTGACGAGCAAACCGTCCAAAGTGTTTCTCTAGATGATCTGAAAAAAACCCTAAACTAAATAAAATCCAGGTTTGCATAGCTTAGAATAAGCCATTTGCTCCCAGCTGACTGAAAATTCACCTGAACCCTTTGGGAGTCTCCTGATCCTTCAAAATTAGTGACAGTTCCCATGCCGAATTTAGCATGTCTCACACTTGCGCCAATAGCTAACTGACTCGTTGATTCAGGCACTATCGATTTTACTGGTGAGTTTGAAAATTGAGATTGAAGTGAGTGCTGATTCTCATTGATCCAATTAAGGTGTTGATCAGGAATTTCTGATAAAAATCTTGACGGATAGGCATAAATTGATTGCCCATGAATGAATCTCTTAATGGCATGAGTTAGGGTTAATTTCTTTCGTGCTCTTGTCATACCAACATAGCAAAGCCTTCTCTCTTCAGAGAGAAGATGACTCTCTTCCTTTGATCTGTTGGTTGGAAATAAATCTTCCTCCATACCTACAAGAAAGACATTTTCAAACTCTAATCCTTTTGCGGAATGTATGGTCATCAATTGAATATTTTGTTGAGGGTTATGATTTGACTCAACTGATGATTCAAGTGTAGCAAGAGAAATAAACCCTGTGATTTCATCAATTTCTTCATCCTCATGAAGATAATTTTTCGCAGCAGCAATCAATTCCTCTAGATTATCTTTTTTGCTTCCAGCTTTATCACTCTTATCATTTTCATAATAATTCATTAAACCTGATAAAGCTAGTATTTTTGCAACCTTTTCACTTAAATTTAAGTGCTTAATGTCATCATCAATTGATTCCATTTGTTCAACAAAAGACTTGATAGAATTAGAAGCTCTCGTTGATAAATCAGGTTGAATTTCTTTCGCAGCGATATACAAAGAAGTTAAATTTTGTTGAGCATATTCACGAATTTTTTGAAGGGTGGAGTTGCCAATTCCTCTAGGCGGGAAGTTAACGATTCTCTCAAAAGCAACATCGTCATTTTTTGCATGAGAGAGTCTTAGATAACACATAGCATCTTTGATTTCAGCACGTTCAAAAAATCTAAGGCCTCCATAAATTACATAGGGAAGATTATGCTTAATCAATACCTCTTCAAATGCTCTTGATTGTGCATTGGATCGATAAAGAATGGCACAATCGCTATAGTTGGCATCTGCTGAAACTAATGCCTTAATTTTGGAAGTGACATATTCTGCCTCATTAATCTCATCTCTCGCCTCATAAACATCAATCATTTCACCATCACCGGAGTCGGTCCAAAGAGATTTTCCAAGCCGATCGCTGTTATTGGATATGAGTTGATTTGAAGCAGATAGTATCGTTCCTGTTGAACGATAATTTTGTTCGAGTCTGATGGTCTTTAATGGGTTGAAGTCTGTTTCAAGTTTCTGAATATTCTCAACCCTTGCGCCTCTCCAGCCGTAAATCGACTGGTCATCATCTCCAACACAGAAAAGATGATTCGAACCAGAATATAGTTGCTTAATCCAGTTGTATTGAATTTTATTGGTATCTTGAAATTCGTCTATTAAGATATGTGAGAATCTTGACTTAAAGTGATTCAAAAGATCTTCATTATTTTTCAACAACTCATAACTTCTCAACAATAACTCTGCAAAGTCGATTAAATCATTTCTCTGGCAATGAGCTTCATATAAGGTGTATATTTCTACGCTTTTTTTTATGAAAAAGTTATAACCAGGATCAATATCTTGAGGTCTTAAACCCTCGTCTTTTTGAGAATTGATAAACCATTGAATTTGTTTAACAGGATATTTACTTTCATCAACTTGGTTTTCTTTCATTAGACGTTTAATAATTCTAAATTGATCTTGAGAGTCTAGAATTTGAAACTGTGATGATAGGTTGGCCTTGTCATGATGAAGTCGTAAAAGACGGTGCGCTAGACCATGAAAGGTTCCCACCCACATATTGGGAATTGGTCTTCTTAATATCAAGGAAAGTCGATCACGCATCTCACCAGCAGCTTTGTTAGTAAATGTGACCGCAAGAATAGACTCTAGTGGAATATTTTTTTCTTGAATGAGATAAGCAATTCGATGGGTGAGCACACGAGTTTTTCCACTTCCAGCTCCAGCTAGGATAAGAGCGTTGGTATTTACATCAAGTGAAACAGATTCAAGTTGTTTATTATTAAGTCCTTGAAGAATTTTCAGGTCAGGGTTCATGAATTTTTCTTTGAAAAACTTGTGTCTAAGTTTTAAATGGTTATAATATTATCTTTCGCTTATAAACTAATTTGGGGACTTAGTTTTCTTAGGCAAATGAATTATAAACATTAATTAAGGAGAAACTGTAGTGACATATTATGAAGCAGTAAAAAAAATGGAAGAAATGGGTGTAAACGATAATTACATTCAAGGCTGGGTCGCAGGCTTTCTAAATAACCCTGAAATCGAAGAGCAAAGAATTACTGATGAGTATGAAGCTGGTTATGAAGACGGCAAGAATAAGACTGATGAGAACTTCGCAAATTATTGCTAACCTCCAATTGAATTATTAAAAAGCCCCATCAGGGGCTTTTTTTTTGCAAGTTTGAAAATGTTTTGGAATAAAGAAAGTCAACAAATTATAAAAGGGGCAAGTAATGCCAACAAACTCCTAGGTAAAGAGATGATGATGGACGGGAGTTTTCCAATAAAAATACCCAAGGAATTTTTCAATTTAATTGATCTAGCTAATCCAGATGATCCTCTTTTGAAACAAGTATCTCCAGTTATTAATGAGGGCGAAACACAATTCAAAAAAGACCCTTTGGATGATAATCAATTTTCTAAGATTCCCGGTTTGATCCATAAATATAAAAATAGGGCTTTGATCATAGCATCCAGATCCTGCAGTATTCATTGTCAATATTGTTTTAGGAAAAACTTTGAATACAAAGTTCATGATATTTTCTCTAACTTAGAAGAAATAGTTTCATACCTTAAATCACACATTGAAATTGATGAGGTGATTTTGAGTGGCGGAGATCCATTCACCCTAAGTGATGAAAAACTCAAACAGATAATAGATCCAATAAACGATATTTCACACATTAAAACTATCCGTTTTCATACCAGAACATTGGTAGTTATTCCTGGTCGAATTAGAAGTGGGTTTATTAACTATCTAAAGGGTTTAAAGCTCAATATTGTTATTGTTTTTCATATAAATCACCCTAATGAGATTGGATCTAAATTCATAAATTTCATCAAAGAGTTAGAAGATTTCGGGCTTTTAAACCAATCAGTATTACTTAAGGGTGTTAACGACAATTCTGAAACATTGAAAGCATTGTCGATAAAGTTATTTGAAATTGGGATTTTGCCATATTATCTTCATTTATTAGATGAGGTAGAAGGCTCAGAGCATTTTTTTATATCTGAAAAAGATGCTAAAAGCATCCATAAAAACTTACAGAAGTTGGTCAGTGGATATCTAGTACCAAGACTTGTGAAGGACGAAAACCTGGAGTCTAAAACTTGGAAGTAGGAATGGCTTTTTGAAGAAAATCTTTCTCAACCTCACCCATAACAAAATCCACTAAATCGCCTTTAGGGCCATAAATATAGGTGGTTGGCATTCCATAGACATTTCCGAATACATCAAACATTGGAGCATTGTCATCAAAGGCAATGATAGGGTAGTTCACCATAAAGCTATCTAGGAAAGTTTGAATCGATTTTTTATCAGCAGATTCATAATCCATGCCAATGATTTCAACTTGATCCTTATTTTTTTCATAGTAGTCGACCAGTAAGGGTATTTCTTTGACGCATGGAGGACACCAAGTTGCCCAAAAATTCACTATCAGATATTTACCCTTTACAGACTCTTTGTTATAAACATTGCCATTCAAATCTGTGACTGAAAAAGCAGGTATAGTCATGGGGGTTTCATTGGCAAACAATTTTTTTGCTTTCGCTACTGCCTCTTCAACGGTAATCGCCTGAACATTAAGTCCTGCAATGAAGAGCGAAAGTATAATAAGAATTTTTTTCATATAAGTTAACTAAATCTAATGTGTACAAAAATTTACCACAATCCCAGATGTTCTAAATCCAGAAATACCCTTGCAATTTTAGATGAAAAAGGGGTTAACTACGATGTAATTCACTACCTAGACACTCCTTTAAACAAGGCAGAACTTAAGGAGCTGTTGAATGAATTAGGTATTTCTGCAAGAGAGCTTTTAAGAACAGGTGAGGTTGAATACAAGGAGCTTAATCTTAAGAATGCAAGTCTATCAGAGGATGAAATTCTTGACGCAATGATTAATCACCCAAAACTAATTGAAAGACCCATCGTCAGGACCGAAAAAGGAACCGTGATCGGCAGACCTCCTGAAAATGTACTGGGTATTATTTAATCAACTAAAAGAGTTGATAGGTGAGCACCTCTAGCTTCAATATTGGAATAATAAACATCATCTAGACCTTCTTCTACCGATTCCATAACATCCTTATCAGAAAGCAATGTTCTGCTCCATTTTTGAATCTTTGGAAAATCTTCAAGAGATAGAGCGTTGTCAGTGAACTCATTGATCCATGAGACTCTCATGAAAAATGGAGCAATTGCAGCGTCAATCATCATAAATTGATCACCATTAAAGTAATCATGGTCGCTCTTAATTTTTTCTAACTTGGCTAGTTTTTGAGTCAATGCGCCTTTGGCAGATACAAAAGTTTCTTTATCCCCAGTAATCAAAGAGAAAAGATGATCAAACATTGATGAAGAGTAACTCATCCAGGAGCGATTTTTTGCTCTTAAGACAGGATCATTAGGATGAAGTTTTTCTCCAGAGATTTCATTTAAGAACTCCACAATTACATTAGATTCAAAAATGACTTCATCATCGACTTTTAAGACAGGGACCTGGCCAGTTGGGGAAAGCTCTTCAAACCATTCTGGAGGGTCCATTAAATTAATAAAAGTAATATCGTAGTCAATCCCCTGTTTTTTGAGTGCAATCACTGCTCTTTGAACAAAAGGACATAATTTAAAACTGATTAATTCTAATTTCATTTTTATTCCCTATGATATGGATGATTTATGGTTAGTGTATATGCTCGAAATAATTGTTCTGTAATTAATAATCTTGCCATACTATGGGGCAGGGTGAGTCTTGATAGTGCCCACTTTTCGCTGGAAGCTTCAAGACACTTTGAACTTAACCCATCTGCTCCGCCAATAATTATCGACACATTATCCCCATTCTGAGACCATTGATCTAGGGAATCTTTAAGTTCTGTGGTTGATTTTTGTTGTCCATGTTCATCCATGGCAATTAATATGTTTGAGTTTTCTGCCTCTTTTAAAAGCATTTCACCTTCAATTTCTTTGACTTTGGAAATATTTTGTTTTTTTCGATTTTGTGGTTCCAATTGAATAATTTTAAAATTGAGGTGTTTCGGCAGCTGTTTTTCATAATGATGGATTCCATTGGAGATCCATTTGGGTAGCTTCTTGCCAATGGCAATAATATTAATCTTCACTATCTGAATCGTTGATAGACCAAAGCTTTTCAAGTTTATAAAATTCTCTGGTCTTTTCAGTCATGACATGAACAATTGTGTTACTAAGGTCAATCAATGCCCATAGACCATTATCTATACCCTCATGTCCAAGTAAGTCAAGATTCAGTCGTTTAGCCTCCAGAATAAGATTATTAGCAATACCTCTTACATGCTGCTCTGATCTACCCGTAGCAATAACAATATTGTCCATTGACGAGGTTTGTTTAGAAACATCGAGGGTTGTAATATTTTCAGCTTTGACATCATCAATAGCTTCAAGAATTAATTTCAGTTGTCCTTTAGAATCCATATGAAGCTATTTTAGAGGTTACACTATAGGGAGTGAGGCTTTCAATGGATTTTTTATTGAGAATTTTCTCTCTGATATCCGTAGAGGATATATCTAACATCTTAAGATCTGAAAAATACAGATAACCACTTCTTGATTGACCAAGCATATCTAATGAATCAACTAATTCAAAGCCATACTGGTTGACCTGGTTGGATGGATATTCGGGTCTTTCTATAACAAATAAATGACAAAATTCTTTGAGTTCTTGTGAGTCTTTCCAGGAAGATAGATTTTCAAGTGCATCAGTGCCAATAATTAAACATAAACTTTGATCTGGATTTTTACTCTTTTTTAACCTGAGCGTATCAATCATATATGAAGGATTTTTTGAGTTAATCTCATCATAATCAAGTTCTATTGTTGGATATTTATCTAGAGCACTCTCAATCATTTCGATGCGTTGATCAAGTTCAAATAGACAATTATTTTTTTGCACTGGTTGATAGGATGGAAGAAGAGAAACTTTTTTAAAGAAGTTTAATTGTTGTATTTCTTTTACAGCCTCTAGGTGTCCAAAATGAATAGGGTCAAACGTTCCGCCAAGGAAAGCAATCATAGAAGATTATTCAATTCTGATTTTTGCATTGGAGCCATCGGATATTGACGACTTCCATCATGAATTTCATTTCTGTATCTCACAAAATCTTTTTCATTATCGATCAATAAAAACGGGTTTCCAGATTTTTGAGATGACATAGTAGGGGCAATTTCGACACCATAATCATGCCCACAATGCAAGATGATGTCATCATCTAGAGTTTTTAATTTTTGCAAGGAGTGGAAGAATGTATTTGCATTACCTCCAGGAAGGGCGCAATGGCCAGCCCCATAGACAAACAATGTATCTCCTGCAATCAAGTGTCCATCTAGGAGAAAACAAATACCGCCTGCAGTATGGCCAGGGGTATTGATTATTTTTGCTGAAGTAGCACCTAGCCAGATTTCATCATTGTCGTTGACGGTATGGATATTATTCTGAAGTTTAAGATATGGCAATTCATTAATTCCAGCGGTTATTTTTGCACCAGTTTTATCCGCAATTTCATCTGCAGCATTCATATGATCAGGATGCCAATGTGTCAACCATATATCAGTAAGCTCATATCCCTGAGATTTGACCTTATCAATAAATCTATCTGCTTCCCAAGCAGGATCAATAATCGCACATTTTTTTGACTCCTGATCAAAAATAAAGTGGATGGAGTTCTCATAAACACCAACATGGTAGAGAACTTCCAGGGTAAAGGTTTTTTGCTCAAACTTTTTTTCCATAATTGGAGATATTATAGCGATGTATTTCTTGACTAAATATTTATACAGACTATAATTTACTCCTTTTACTATGGGCGTAGCCTAGCTACTCTTTCTTGGGGCTATAGCTCAGCTGGGAGAGCGCAACACTGGCAGTGTTGAGGTCAGCGGTTCGATCCCGCTTAGCTCCACCAAGTAAATTACGACCACGTCCCGTTCGTCTAGTGGTTAGGACTCCAGGTTTTCATCCTGGCAACAGGGGTTCGACTCCCCTACGGGATGCCATTCTTCCAATACAGGTATTTAAATTTCTCTTGCTTATTGGGATACTGACTTATAATTAAGTTTTCTAACTTAAGTTTTTTTTATGACTACTTTAAACAAATTATTCGACTTGAGAAAATCATTAATTGAATTTGAGGAGAATTTGGGTCTAAGTGATTTATCAGACCTAGAAAAAGCAATGTTGGAGTTCATTGGAAATCAAGCAGTTGATAATGCAACATTAACTGACATCATTCAAGATGAATATTTCAAAAACTACTCTCTATCCACAATCAAAAGGGGTTTGGTTTCTCTTATTGATAAAGGACTTGTACTTCAAGAATTTGGAAAAGAAGACAGACGAAAAAGAATTCTTAAAGTGAATTTAGCCTAACAAGATTGTCTTTTCATTGATGAATATACTCAAAAACAACATTAATGCCTTTTTATTAGTTTTTGTTTCAATTCTAGTTTCTGTGTTCTTTGGAGCTTTAATCGAGAATTTTAAGTCGTTAATATTCCTTGCTTTTGGGGCAAAGATTTTGGCACTTCTTCTATGGGGTGTGTATGTCATTCCAGGAATTTTTTTGGCAAAAGCAATGCAGTATGTTTTTTTCGCTAATTTTGACCCGAATGTAGAGATGGTTGTCTCACTTGCTGCTATCGCTACATTAACACCTGTTTTAATGATGACTATGATGAAAATCTCCAAAGCGGGGAATCTGTTTAATTTAGAAAATATCAATTTCAGGCACATCATCTTTTTTATCATCATCACCGCGATGCTAAGCGCAATTCTAAAGCATATGTATATGCTAAGTGATATTGACTTTGCTCATAATGCTGCAGTGGTGATGTTAGAAGCACTTTTCGGACAACTATTCGGGGGCCTACTCTTTGTCTATGTTGCCAGTAAATTCGCACAACCCATTCATCAAATTATCAAGAAGCTAAAGTTTGTCTAAATATTTACTAGCTTCACTCAACTCTTTTTTTATTATCTTTTTTGCATATTTTGCATTTTTGTCAATAACCTCTTGGCAAGAATCGATCGAACTAACTGGTGAAATAGATATCAGTATTGGGTCTTATTTATATCTACCACTGGGGGCTTATGCGTTTTGTTGGGTTGTATTTGGAAAGCAGGGATTTCCTGGACAGTTGTTAATTTCTATATTGATGTCACTCTATTGGGAACTTGATTCGAATATCTTTATTCAATTCACACTTATTAATATTTTTGGACCTGTTGTCGCTATAGCGATTTTTAGAGTTCTGGAGGTTTACAAATTTAAGGATTTTAAAAGCGAGACTTCAATAGCTATATTATTTTTATGCATTGTCCTAGCTTTATTAAATACCCTATCTAAGTTTCTTGTCTACTTTATGACTGAAAATCAAACCACCAGTGCATTCGATTT
>Ga0255783_10005237_pt1 | contig 11633 bp, 10 predicted proteins | sample 011ome_22_FD_179981 | JGI IMG/M metagenome (GOLD analysis project Ga0255783, IMG submission 179981) | Coastal salt marsh microbial communities from the Groves Creek Marsh, Skidaway Island, Georgia - 011507BT metaG (version 2) | ecosystem: Environmental > Aquatic > Marine > Intertidal zone >... | reverse complement strand
GCAAGCTCATTGTCATGAATGATGCGTCCTTGAACAGCAAGTTGTTTGTTGCCCAAGACGTTTCCCTCAATGCCAAGTTGGCAGTGACCGACGATGCAACTCTCAGCAGCAAACTCAATGTCATGAATGATGCTTCCTTGAACAGCAAGTTGTTTGTTGCCCAGGACGTTTCCCTCAATGCCAAGTTAGCTGTTACCGCGGATGCAACTCTCAGTAGCAAGCTCATTGTCATGAAGGATGCTTCCTTGAACAGCAAGTTGTTTGTTGCTGAGGATGTCTCCCTCAATGCCAAGTTGGCAGTGACTGACGATGCAACACTCAGTAGCAAGTTGTTTGTTGCTCGGGATGTGTCATTGAATAGCAAGTTGTTTGTTTCCCAGGATGTCTCACTCAACGCCAAGTTGGCAGTGGCCGACGATGCTACACTGAGCAGCAAGCTGATCGTTATGAAGGATGCTTCCTTGAATAGCAAGTTGTTTGTTGCCCAAGACGTTTCCTTCAATGCCAAGTTAGCTGTCACCGCGGATGCAACTCTTAGTAGCAAGCTGATCGTGATGAAGGATGCTTCCTTGAACAGCAAGTTGTTTGTTGCCCAAGACGTTTCCCTCAATGCCAAGTTGGCAGTGACCGACGATGCAACTCTCAGCAGCAAGCTCATTGTCATGAATGATGCGTCCTTGAACAGCAAGTTGTTTGTTGCCCAAGACGTTTCCCTCAATGCCAAGTTGGCAGTGACCGACGATGCAACTCTCAGCAGCAAACTCAATGTCATGAAGGATGCTTCCCTGAACAGCAAGTTGTTTGTTGCTGATGATGTCTCCCTCAATGCCAAGTTGGCAGTGACTGACGATGCAACACTCAGTAGCAAGTTGTTTGTTGCTCGGGATGTGTCATTGAACAGCAAGTTGTTTGTTTCCCAGGATGTCTCACTCAACGCCAAGTTGGCAGTGACCGACGATACAACATTAAATGGCAAATTATTTGTTTCGAATGACGCATCATTTAATGGACATATATCAAGTGGTGACATTAGTTGTAATATATTACAAGTGAGCGAGATAGTAAGCACCGGAGTATCTAAACAATTAAACGTAGCTAATCTCGGGGTAAATGGGGATGCTATAATCAATAACACACTTACCGTTGGAAATGGCATAGATTTATCCGGAAATCTTGACATTAATGGCAATATACATGTATCTGGCAGGATTGCAACCCCCGGATTATTTGAGTTATCTGATTATCGTATAAAAGAGAATGTGCGCCCATTAACGTTATATTCTTACACAATTGATAAATTGCGACCAGTAGAGTATTATAATATTCTAACCAAGAGACACACACTCGGTTTAATCGCACACGAGGTCCAAGAGCAGATACCATTTATAGTAACGGGTGAGAAAGACGGGGAAGATACACAATCGATTAATTATAGTGGATTGATCAGTGTATTAATACATGAAATGCAAGAGCTAAAAGATACTATAAGAACGTTATCATCTCGAATAGAAACATTAGAAAAACAAACTGAGCATTAGATATATCTATAACAATGCAACTAAAAAAATATATGAATAAATATATAAATGTCGATAGCAACTTTGAAACGCAAGAGCCAAACAAAATACAATAACATGAGTGTAGGGCAATCAGGTTTTTCTATAAGTGGTACTCACCGCAATCAGGGTTATGTAGGACAAACGAGCCTATCTCGTTCTCTACCTAAGACATTAATGCGTGGTAATATTGTACGAGGACATGGCGGTTGTTGTGGTACATACACGGTTGGCCCGATTGTTCAATCAGGTGTTACCTGTCAAGAGAATTCATCGGTTGTAAAAAAATCATCATTAAGCACATCGGGTATGTTAAGTACTCGATATAAATGGGCGCGACGTCCTCAACCATATGCAACGGTAAAGCCGGACAATAATAACAATATCAATGACCAAAGCGATTATGTAAAACGATTAGCAAAAAGAACGATTTCTGACATTAAAAAGGGTAACGACGCAAATAATACTAATTGTACCAATTCAGTAATTGCAGTAAAGGGGAACTGTGCAAATTACGACACTAATATAAAGAAAGCCATCTGTTTAACTGTCAAACCAGAGAGTGACTACTTGCCTATTACTAATGGTGAATACATAATTCAATTAAACGATAATTGTACAGAAAGTGATGTGAATATTCAAACTAGTATATCTAGACATCCGTTCGCGGGGTTCAACTAAAAATTGAATATAACAATGAATAAATAATATAGTCAACAGAATATAGTATTTACTATGCCATCTAACAGCTCAAATACAACGGAAGAAGACCCCATATTGGAAGAATATCTTTCCACCCTTACACCAAAGGAAATACAGGGATACAATATTGCCAAATCCCATCTAGGAATGACATATCAATATGACAAGACCATCGGGTTCATCGAGTGGCAGAAGAAGAAGCAAGAAACAACTCAGAATACAAATTAGATAGTAGGGCGGTTCTTAAAATCTTTATAACTCAATACCTGTTTTTGGAGCGTCGTTTCTGCCGCCAAATTGTTTAATAAATTTGAATTAAATCCATTTATTGCATTAACATTCTTCTTGGGTTTATTAATAAAACTGTAATTCGATATCTTTCCAACACATACAAACTTATTTCTATGGTAAGTAATAGTTGCAGTAGGGGCATCATTCGTGTCTTTTGATGTGGTCATAGTAGGTGTACCCCCCTTCTTTTTTAATTTTGCAAATGGTGCATTCTTCATGTCTATACCATTGCCTTTACTTTTACCATCAACATTCTTCTTCTTTTCGTCATCTGTAAAGAGACATTTTATTAAGGGAGATACTTTATCCAATGGAATTTCATTATCCACAAACAAATCTATACAATGGAATTTCGTTACGTATTTCATAGCCGCTGCATTTAGTAGCGGATATGGCATACTACTTGTGTCACAATAATATGCAAATGCCAATTTATAAGGATCATAGTACATGATTATATTACCGCGAGGTGTATTTTCAAACATTATCCGTCGTTTCCATTCCGTTTCGAGATGATTGTCCTCATCTTTTATGGTGGCCTGGTACTCTTTTTTGGAATAAAATTCACTGCTAGTATTAGTATTCAACGAATTACTATTATTTTCATTGTGTTTGGTTCCCTTATTCAAGAAAGTAGCCTTAGATTTGACAATATAGTCGTCTGATTTTGATAATACACTACCGATTTTAGGTAGTTGTTTTGGATAAATTGCCTGATATATGCGATACAATAAAAAAGGACTGTTACATAGTACAAAAAGTGACAGACCCATTTTATTAGACCCAAGTATGTTTTGAATTGCGAACGACATTGATATATTATGTATAATAGTTTGGTTTTATGCTGTTTGTATAATGATTGTTGATAATATATCTATTTGTTATCTGCTACCTCAGACAAACGGAGTGTAACCAAATCCTTGATTTCTGTATCTAAAAATGGGACTTCAATGCGTTCATATGTTTTATACACATTATCTGGATGCAAACATACCAAACACAGTTTGGTAACACGTTTACCGTACTTCTGTTCTAGTATCATTTTGTATACATTTAACTGTAATGCATAATGCCAGAAATTTGTATCAGGCAAATGCGAAATACAGGAAGTCTTTGCAAATTTGCCAAACTGTGTTTCATGTTGAATTTCTTGACACCGCTTCCAGTCATATATTTGGAGTGTACCGTCTGGATTTTCAAATATCATGTCAATCGATCCAGATAGTTTCAGTTCCTCATGGTAAATCATCCATTCTGTGCGATATGGGTTGAGATCACTGAAATCGGATAGAAATTGCTTGAAATATTGATATTCGACACTGTTATTAGAGACAGTCATATTATTATAGTGACATTCAATATCATAATGCATCTTGGTACCAGCACCTGCGGCACTATCTCGTTTCTTGTCCCACATATTTTTAATATCTTCCCTGGTCATTTTGTAATATTTATAGGTGGGGTCGGTTTCCCATTTTCTGCCGTTAAGAATGTTTGTAATTACGGCATCGGCATCAAAATCACTAAAATGATGATGGTTCCATGTTGTGACGGAGGTAAAGCCTCCACGATCACCACATACAGTGTATATATGAGGTCCTTCTTCAAACGTAATGTTCTTGTCACGTTCGTGCTCATTTAGGTTGGCTAGATAGGTGGGAGGCTCCATAGTAGATGTATCAGTGAATTCAGTCATAGTTAGACGAGTTATTACATTTTACAGATATAAAAAAATATATTCAATTTTACGCAACTACTGTCCATATATCTAGACAATATCGTATTCTACTACTGATTTTAAGTTCCTTCTCACCTGATTAGCAATATGTACTCTTAATTTGTGGAAACGAGTATCATCCGTCATCTTACCACCGAGTATTTGTTTATAATAATTGACATACATTTCACTATATTCTTCGTTTGTTTCAACCTCTTTTTGATGAACATCGTACCAATGTGTTTTAAAATCATATGAGAACTGATTTGATATGCGTCGAAGATATTTATCCAAATCCGCGTTTGTAATCTTCATCCAGATTGGGTCATCGGAAGTGCCTTCCTCCCCATTTTTCTTTTTGTATACGTAAATAATCGACATGTTAGTATCAAATGCGCAAATCGGCAAATCAGATACATCTGCCTGCGAGATCGAATTATCAAACAATGCAATCAGGCCTGATAACAAGTCTTGTTTAAATACTACATCGAGATAGTTCTTTACATTTGGTAGTATACTGTTTCTAATCCAATCTGACAATGTTATCGATGGAGGGGCAGACTTACATTTATCATTTAACCAGTCTAGTGCACTCACCTTACCTTTACTGTACCGTTTTAGCTTCGAATTTTCGTTTTCAAGTTTGGTTATTCGCACCATCATATGTTGCATTAATTGATACATATCTTTCATAGATGGCAATTGTTGCGTAATATCAATCTCGTGTTCGCGTTCCTTAGTAGATTTATGTAGAAATTCACAGCACAAGACATGTCTGTCAAAATTAAATTTCTGATGGAACTGCTGTTGACAGTACCTACAATTATGATATTCGCCGCGTTTTAGCATGTTAGTATATTTTCTATAATATCATCTATATAGACAACATTTCAATTTTCTAATGAAAATGGTATTTAGTACAAATAAGTCAACCAGAAACGTCCTAGTTGGCGATGAAATCAAATACATTCCAATAAATACGTCCGTGAAGAATATACAACGACAACGATCCATGTTTTCTGGAAATATGTTTGAACGTATAAAGGGGACAAGAGAATGTGAAAGTTGTAAAGGAAGCAAATAATTTATCATAACTATTTATATTACTATACTCATGTTGAGCGAATTGTTCTCAAACAAGAAAATATGGACAATCTTAATGACATTGTTGTTGTTGTTTACAATCGTGACTGGATTAAAATGCATGGGCCTATATGAAGGAATGACATCTGGACCTGATGTAGCCGAAGCAGTACCCACTGTTGCTAGTGAAGAAAAACAGATTGCTACTAACTATAATTTTTAGTTGATTACTACATATCAATAACGTAAAAGTATATATAATTTATCCTAATAATTATATATAACACAATGAGCCAGTTCGATAACAATGATTTATTTTTAGAACCTAAAACCAGACAATATGGTAGTCATATGGTAATGACAAATGTACACAAACCGACTGCACGTAAATTTATCAATATCGACACCAGGTTTAGTGACGAATATAATTATTTAACAGTAGCAAACTGCAATTTAACACTTCCTGAACGGATCAATGACGTGAAAAGTATAACCGTTTCCAGTATGGAATTACCCATGTCATTTTTTAATATATCTTCCAGTCTAGGTAACAATAGTTTACAAATAGTCGAGAACAACAATACACATACAATTGTTGTTCCTGACGGAGAATATGATGCTACTACACTAACTGTCAGTTTAAATACACTGGTATCTACTATAACTGGCTTATCCAATACTTCTTTCGTTAGCACCGACAATGTAATTTCTATAACATCTACTGGTTTATGTACATTTAATTTTGCAGTAACGGACCAAGGTGTTCCGGATAAATACAATGTAAAATCCAAACTAGGATGGATGTTGGGTTTTCACAAAGTCGAGTATGAAATAAATGGTACGGTTGTTGCAGAATTTAAGGCAGATTTAAATGGACCTCGTTACTTGTATTTGGCTCTTGAAGAATTCCACAACGGGAACAAGAATTCTTTTATGCCATCCGTTGCATCTGGCTTAGTAAATAAGAATATTATTGCACGCATATCATTGGATAAATCCAAATATGGTTTTGGTACCATATTGCCGGCAAACAAATTAAACGGTCTTTTGCTAAGCGACAATCGCAATTATTCTGGAAAAACGGATATACATAAACTAAACTTACAACTCTTAAACGAGATAGGAAACCCTATATCATTGAATGGATATGATTATTCATTGTGTATAGAAGTCGAACACGAGTAAGAAAATTGAATTCATAATAAAGTAGATTTGAATTCAATAACAACGCACAAATGACGGAATTTACAAAATCATTGGAGAGTTTTAAATGCAGTGATGGCGAGAACACGTCTAGTGACATTAAGACAATATCTACCATAAAAACGACAGTAACACCGAAGCCATCTTTACTGGACCTCGACGAACTATCCCCCGAACAACGAGATGCATACAAACAATTTACAAAAGGAGAGAACCTCTTTATAACGGGACCGGGTGGGACTGGTAAAACGCGTTTAGTAAAGCATCTAGTAAATTATGCGAAATCTATTAATAAAAAATACCAAGTATGTGCAATGACTGGATGCGCCGCTGTATTATTGGAGTGTAATGCTCGTACATTACATTCATGGAGTGGTATCAAATTAGCAAAACAGTCGAATGATGTAGTAGTTTCATCGGTGTTAAAAAACAGAACATCGTTGAAAACATGGAAATCGGCTCAATGTCTAATATTAGACGAGGTTAGTATGCTATCAAAAAAAGTGTTTGAGATTATAGAAGAAATTGCTCGATACGCGAAACGAAGTTCGCTTCCTTTTGGTGGTATGCAAGTTGTATTCACTGGCGATTTCTTTCAATTACCACCGGTTGGTACATATGGCGATAATGACACAAATAAATTTTGTTTCGAAACGCCTACGTGGAATGCCGTATTTAAACCACATAATCATATTCAATTGAAAACAATGTTTCGTCAAACGGACCCGATGTATATTGAAATTTTACAACAAATACGACGCGGAGATTTGGAAAATGATAAAAAGGAGCTTATTCAAACCTATGTAAACAGAGAGTATGATGGAGTAGACAACAATGGATGTATCCCAACAAAATTGTTTGCATTACGGTCTAAGACTGACTACGTAAACTCGATGATGTTTCAAAAGATAAAGGAGAAGGAATATGTATTCGATGCAATATGTAAGTCTGACTGTACGAATTATTTGGATACGTCAAAACCATTTACAATGCAGGATACCCAAAATTGTAAACATGCATCCGAAAAAGATATTGAAATCGAAACGGATTATATGTTAAACAACTTACAAAGTAATAGAGTGTTACGATTAAAAAAGGGTGCAGCTGTAATGTGTACAGTTAATCTGGACATGGATAATTCGATATGCAATGGTTCGCAAGGTGTCGTAGTGGATATAATCGATACATGTAAACCTCCATTACCTGTTGTTCGGTTTTCGAACGGAGTGACCAGGACTATTCAACCTAAGTTTTGGCAATCAGAAGAACTACCCAGAATTGCCATAGGACAATACCCACTATGTTTAGCATGGGCATTAACAATTCATAAAATCCAGGGTGCTACACTTACAATGGCCGAAATGGATATTGGTCAAAGTATATTTGAATATGGACAAACCTATGTGGCATTGTCGCGAATTAAGTCACTTGATGGTTTATATCTGTCTGCATTTAATAGTTCCAAGATCGCTGCAAACCCCAAAGTAGTGGCATTTTATGATACTATACCTGAATTAGATACACCGACTACTGATACTACTTCATCACAAAATTCACTAGATATAGAAGAAGATTATACCGAAGACAATAATAAAGTAGATAAGGAAAATACTATAAAGCTTGTCAAATTATAATACTATATTATATAACGTGAGAAATGGTAGCAGGTAGTATTTTGCCTATTGCAATACACAATAACAAAATATATTTTTTATTTGGAAAAGAAAATCCACTGGAAGACAGTGCAAAGGGGTGGTCTGATTTTGGCGGTAGAGTGGAAAAGGGAGAGACACCATATAAAGCCGCAATGCGCGAAGGATCGGAGGAACTAACCGGATTTTTAGGTGATAGTAATGCACTGAGAAAATTAATAAAGAAGAACGGAGGCGTATATGAAGTAGTTCATAACAATTACCATGTACATATGTTTTTACTGGACTATGACGAGAATTTACCAAGATATTATAATAATAACCATCACTTTCTCTGGAAAAAAATGGACCAGTCTATTTTAAATAAAACCAGTTTGTTCGAAAAAATCGAAATTGATTGGATAACCCCCACTGATATGAAAAGAAGACGCAACATATTCCGACCATTTTATAGAGAAATAGTTGACGTGATATTGGCGGACATAAAAAACATTAAAGAATTCATAACGTCACGACCACATTAGTAATATTTTAGTAACATATTTACTACCTGAAAGAAAACGTTATACCATACAAATTAAAATACACGCCAAATGTATATAAGAATATACATATGGCAAATTCATGGAAGAAATATGGTGGAATATACAAATCAGATAAATACAATAGCATTGGGGTGGGAACCATGGTTGCAGATCAGGTATTAATACGACAACGTGTGATTACTAGTTCTCAAATAGCAGGATCATTGTACGTTGGAGAGAACATGAACATTGAGAATGATATAGATATTGGTAATAATGCAAAGATAGGTGGGAATGTAGACATTGCCAATAATACAAATATTGATGGGGGTCTTATTGTTTTGGACCAATCACATCTCAATAAGGACGCATATATTGGAGAGAAATTATATTTTAACGATTATGACAACAAAGACACAGATAATAATTATGTTGCATACGTGACTGGAAATTCAAAAACAGGCAAAATTGGTATTGGTACAATGACACCGAGAACATTTCTCGATATAAACGTCTCTAACTCTGAATTAAATAGCGGTCAAGGTGATAGTATAGTAGGTGATACAATAACGGATGTATTAACGGTTCGTAACAGTAACAATCGAATACGTAACATTATAGCACAAAATGTACACAATTCGGGCGTTGTGGTCGACACATCAGGAGACATAGCCTCTATTGAATTTTACCAAGGAGATATTAGTGATAACACTGCATTAACTCCTTTAAAAATAGTGGCAGACACATCAAATGAATTATTGACCCTACATAGTAAAGACAATTACATAGTTTCAACCAATGACAGTAAAATCAATACCGAGAATAACCTTATTATTACTACTAGTAATATTACCAATATTAACTCAATTGCAACCATCTCTAAGAGAACCAGTAACGAACAGTTATTAAATGGGACAATCACTGTCTATGACAATAGTGCATCTGTATTTTTATATGATTACTATAAAGAACCATCTGCTAATTCGGGCAATGCTATAACAGTTGTATCCGAAGATGCAAGTTCAAACGCCTTTGTTAATATAGTTACGCCAAATAACAATGGGCTATCAATTGGAGGAGGTGCATACCCCCGCGATAAAAATCGTACTATGGGAACAATCGGAATACTTCAGTCCGATATATCCTATATACCAACACAAGTTATCGTGTCAAACAATGATCCGATTAAATATAAGACATCCATGGGTATTAATACATATTGTCCGGAATCAAACAAATACGTTATGGATATAAACGGCCCAACCCGTATTGGAAACGGAGAAATACATCATTCCTATACTGCATCGTTTCAAGGAACCTTCGCAAAATTCTTAAAACAAGGCCAGCAAAAACGGTTATTTGGTACACTCGCTGGAACGCCTTATGCTAGTCAATTGATAGATAGTGAAGTGCAATATTCATACAATATAATTACTACAATTGATGGTGGAACAACATGGAATATTGTCGATTTATCAAACAATGTTTTTTCTACCTCACAAACATACGATACAATATCCTCATTTCCTATTGACGACACAAATATATTTATTATTAGTTCCACTGCAAAACTAGGACATGTAAATACTAGTACAAATAAAACGATTGCAACTGAATACAACAACCCGCCGACAGAATTTAATACGTTATATGTGTTACAAACCGATACAACATATAAGTTACTAATTGGCGGAAGCCTTACCAACGGCAACGGCGTAAAAACATCTGTATATTATTACTATGAGGTAGATAAAACCGGAGTTATATTTGAAAGTGATCGAACAACACCAACAAATAGCATCGATGCGCATTGTTCGGATATTAAGGGTAGCGATGGTATAGATGATATTATATTTGTAGTAGGAAACGGTATTGAAAAAATTAACTATGCGAATAGCATACCTTTATCCGTATCATACAAAAACGATGGTTCATACAACTCAGTTAGCGTGTATGATGCAGATTATATAGTAGCAACCGGCGCATCGAACGGTAATTCAGTTATTTCATATACATATGACGGTGGGAATACATGGAATAACGCAGATACATCTGCGTTTAGTGTAAATCATTCATATCCGGGCTTTAATGAAAACGAAGAATATACTTCATTTTCTATTAAAAGCATGGATTTGTTTGACGAGTACCGAGGCTTTGCGACGGGAATTATTACCGATGCCAGTGGTGAACATGTATTATTTATTTATACCACAGACAGATCAAAAACATGGAATAGAGTAAATCCGAAAACTTTTTATTCTTCTGGGCTTGGTCACCTATTAGAACATACGACTGTAAATAGTATTCATATGACAAATGATAATGAAATTGTAGTTATTGATACTATTGGGCAGGGAATTCAGCAGACATCTACCATTCCATTCTATTCTGGAAAAAGTAGTATATTGCGGTGTTTCTTCCCCAACATATTTAATACGTATTCTAACCAAGTTGTAGATGTAAATGGTGGTATGAATGTAGACGGAAAAATAATCCAATTTTAAATCATTCAAATAGAACTATCGTACAATAGTTAGTAAATAAATCTAAAAGATATATAAATGAGTTTGTGGTTAGATTCAAACAATTCTAATAAATTTAAACAGAGTTACTTTCGAGATTTTGTAGATGTAAGTGGTGATATTAAGATACGAAATGGTCTGTCATTACAACTATATAACAACAATTCTGATATTACATCTACATTTAGCATAAATTCAAAGGAAATAAATATATATGACGGGATTAGCTCTTACTATGATATTAGTAATACCAAGTTAATCTATATAAAAGACTTGTCTGAAAATGTACAAGACCGATTAACCAACTTAACCCATAGAACAAAATATATAGATAGCGATGTCAGCAAAGTATTAATCGATACAAACCTAATAATCAATGGCGA
>Ga0255783_10005222_pt1 | contig 11655 bp, 7 predicted proteins | sample 011ome_22_FD_179981 | JGI IMG/M metagenome (GOLD analysis project Ga0255783, IMG submission 179981) | Coastal salt marsh microbial communities from the Groves Creek Marsh, Skidaway Island, Georgia - 011507BT metaG (version 2) | ecosystem: Environmental > Aquatic > Marine > Intertidal zone > Salt... | reverse complement strand
CAATATTCTCACCGTTCGCACCCCGGCCGTAACCTAAGGCGATGCCGATGGTTCCGGGTGCTTGCCCGGGCATCGGGAATACCGGCAATTCCATCGTCGATCCACCCACCGTCACATTCACTGTGCTCGCAGGTTTTTCCTGACCGATGAATCCGTTCAAGCCCATGGCAGCAACATCCGCATGCGACATGGTCACGTAGTTGTCCCACGTCACTTTCGTCAAAGGGTCTGGCGTTTCTTGCAACATGGGGTTCGCGGTGTGTTGGCCGGCCCCCATAGTGGTCTTTTGATAAAGCGCCAATTCGAATGCCCCACCTGAACGACTGTTCAAACGCGTCACCGCAGCAGCAATTCCCGTTCCTTGATATGTTGGCGTTGAGGTTTCCCCGGCATCCAATCCGATGAAACCGTTGTGCACCGCTTTGTTCCAATCGGAATCGGTGTACATCGCATCGGCGGTATATCCTGCCGCATGCGTTTGGCGCACAAAAGTGTACCAATCCGTCGCGTTGCCACTCCAAGTGAGTAAGCTTTCGCCCCAACCGCGTGTAGCGTGCAGGGGAGAAATCGTAGGCTGAACCAAGTCAATGCGCGACGCCTCGATTTGCAGATCGCCCCAAGACTCCAACCAATGATGGGTGGGTGCGATGATGTTGCATCGTGACGCCGTTTCATCGGCAAACATCGCCGTGCTCACCGTCGTCTTCACTCGAGCCAATGCATCAATGAATTCCGCTGCATTCGGCGCATCGTATGCCGGATTGCAATCGGCAATGACCAAGGTCTCAACCTTGCCGGCCTCCATATCCGCAGTCAATGCCGAAATCGAAGCGGTGCTCCCTTGGAAAAGCCCCATGTTCTCGTATTTGACAGTAGTGCCCACTGCACCCAACGCATTATTGATTGCATTGACTACGCGCTGAACATCAACGTCGTTCGAACCCGCTAGCACCAATCCTTTGGCTCCTGCTTTCTTTAAATCGGCCGCAGCCCGAGCTACCGCAGATTCAACTCCTTCAGCCAACGCGCCTGCTTGACCTTGACCTGTCACCGCTTTCAACAAAGCAGTTGCCACCTTTCCGTGCTCCGAAGGTTTCACCATAGCACGATAATCTGCATTGGATCCGGTCAGGCTCATGTTCGTTTCGAACGCATGCAAGCGAGACATTTTACCCGTCTCCGGATTTCGATTTTTCGCCCAATTCTCAGCGTAGTAAACCGAGTCACCGAATGTGCCTAAGAAATCGGCTCCAATGCTCACAACGGCAGTAGCCTCGTCGAATTTGTAAGAAGGAAAGGCCTTCACCCCGAAATCGGCTTCAGACGCCTGAACAAATGCACTGTAATCGATGGCGTCATACTGAACGTGTTCCATTCCAGCTGCCTCAATGGCGCGCTTGAGCGATGGACTCATCACGGTGTTCGTCAACAAAACCTTGCGGCCGGCCCCTTGCATTGCCAAACTCACTTGCTGATCCACTGTTGCCCAGTCGCTGGACGACCCGCCGATCATCGGTCCGGTCAATCGTGCACCATCGTACAGGGAGAGTACAGAAGCATTCACTCGGGCATTCACACGACCCACTCCGGTTTGTGAATTCGACTTGATGAAAATGGGTCGGCCCTCTCGGGTCTTGACCAACACGTTCACAAAATCCTGCCCATCGTAGTAAGTACTGGCGTAATGGTTGGCAACGCCTGGAGTGACCTCCGATGGTTTATTGGTGTACGGGATGCTCTTGACTACAGGAGTTTCGCAAGCTGCAAGCGTCGCCGCCGTCAAGCTGAAACCCATGAATTTAAGAAAGTCCCGGCGTCCGGTATGTGTGGACTCCAATCGTTCATCGGTCAAAAATTCATCGACCGACTGCGCTCCAGGAAACTCGTTCTCCTGAATCGTCTTGAATGCTTCCGTTTCGTGAAGCTCGTCCAGTCCGGACCAATAACGCTTTGTATTTGCCATGAGGCTATTGCGATAAGGGGTTCGCGATTTCGTTCTTCTTAATAATGACACTTGGCGCATTCCCATCCGCCGAGTTCCTTTACGGTAATCTTGTCGTCTTCCATGTACTTTCGAAGCTCTTCATTGCCACGAAGGTGGTCCTTCAAGCGGAGATGAATGTCTTCGTAGTATCCACTGCTCGCCAAATCAATTTCGGCTTTGTTGTGGCATTCGATGCACCAACCCATGGTCAGGGTGGGCTTTGATAACTCAATCAGTCCGGGGTACTTATCGCCCAGCTTGTTGATGTCTTCAACATTCGCTACACGGCCTACTGTGTAGGTCTCTACATCGCCGTGGCAGTTTTGGCACTGCAACCCGCCAACGACCACGTGCTGCTGGTGGCTGAAGTAAACGTGGTCAGGCAAATTGTGCACCTTGTTCCAACGAATCGGCTCTCCATCGTAAGAATCCTGTGGAGATGTATAGCCCGTATTTCCTTCGCCGTCCACGTACGTCCCGGAAGTCGGATCGAAGCCGATGGCGTCGTAAATCTTGGCAATTTCCGTTTCTCCGTAACGACGTCCTTTCTTCACCGCTTTGTGGCAGTTCATACAGACGTTGGTCGATGGAATGCCCGCGTGCTTTGACTCGTACGCACTGTGGTGGCAGTACTTGCAGTCCACTTCGTTTTCACAAACGTGGACACTGTGGATGAATTTAATGGGTTGGTTTGGCTTGTACCCCTCGACCACACCCACGCGCATCAAACCTTGATAACCCAAAACAGCTCCGTAAGCCACGAAAAACACCCCAATCAACGAAACCGCAACCCGATTCTCCCACATCCATGCTTTCACACGCTCACCATACGGCATGTCTTGCAACAGATCTTCACCAGCCTTCTCGCGACTGGCATTGGTCAGTGACCGATTCACCCCAGCGGCTGCCATGGCGATGATCAAGAACATGACCAGCAAAAGCAAGAACCAAACACCGCTGTCATTTGAGGCCTCCTCAATCGGCAATTCATCAACCGTTACGCAATCGGAACCCGAATCCGCAACAGGTGCTGCATCCGGTGGGTTCTGGACATACGCCATGATATTTTTGATGTCATCTGGGGAAACCGCTTGTGCCGTCATCCATCCGTAAGTCGGAACGTAACGGTCGACCAGCGACTTGATGTAACCATCGCCGCTTTCCGCTGCTGCTTGCGGATTTTGAATCCACTTCACCAACAGTTCTTCACTGGCTCCCCAGCGGTCGGCAATTCCTGCCAATCCTGGAGCAGCCAAGACTTCGTTGGTCACTTTGTGGCATGAAGCACAGTTCGCGTTGAACAGTGCTTGGCCTGCTTCGATATCACCTTCTTCCCAGATGCCCGCACTTGCCTGCACGGAGAACGCCAACAGGCAAACGGCTAGGATGTTTTTCGAGGCCTTGAAACCCGAGTAAGCTATCATGAATCTTGCTTTTCGCATTACGAGGAAAATCACGCTTTTCGCGCGCAAAATTAAGCATCAAAGACCAATAATTGCGGGCGAATTGAACCAATCTCCCCCTTCGTTGTTATTCGGAATCATTCTTAATTCGTATCTGGCTGATAATGTGTTCAATCCGTTGAAAACGAAGGCCGTTGAAATTTTTACTTTTTTCTTACAAAGGCCTTCGCAGTGTGCTGCCGTGGCCCCTAAATTCGCTCCCATGCTTGCAGCACCTCTTTTTAAATGGTCTAGCCAAATAGGGCCCATTTCATTGCTGTTGGTTTTGGGCTTAGTTTTCGTCCCAGATCATGCTTACAGCCAGAGCGGAACGCCTTGGTGGAAATCCATCTTCCAAGGCACCAGCCAATCGCAAATCCAAGAGGAACAACCCGATGAGCCTCCTGTCGATTCCATTGCCACTCCTCAGTCCAGTGATTCTCATAGTCCCACTGACAAAGCTCAAGATTCGCATATGGTCCTATCCCATGGAACAGGATCATTACCGAGACCACAAGGAGTTCTAAACGTGCAATGCGACCCGCGAGTTTTGGCTTTGGATTCGGCTTGGCACAGCGAGGTTCATCCCATTCAAGGCTATCGCATTCAAATTTTCTCTGGATCGCTGCAGGCTGCACGAGAGGTTCGTGCCAGTGCGCGAAAAATCGACGCCAGCTCTCCAGCGTACCTGTCTGCCATGCCGCCGAATTACCGAGTAACCATTGGTGATTTTCGAACCAAATGGGAGGCAAAGCAAGCACAAGACCTCTGGTCAGATGCGTTCCCTTTGTCCATCGTCATTCCCATGGAAATCAGTCTTCCTCCGCTGTAAAGCAGCGGACCAAAGGCGTGCAAGATTAAACGGTTGGCTATGAAGAAGACAGGACAGATCAGTCCTCGAGCGTCTGCTTCACTTCCACCTCTTCGTAGGCTTCAACCACGTCGCCTACCTTAATGTCATTGAATCGGTCGATGTTCAAACCGCATTCGAAGCCCCTTGCTACTTCCTTGACATCGTCTTTGAAGCGCTTGAGCGATCCGAGGGTTCCTGTGTAAACCACTACCCCTTCGCGAATGACACGGACTTTGTTATTGCGTTTGATGTTGCCGTCAATAACGAAGCAACCCGCAATGGTGCCGACCTTCGAAATCTTAAAGGTTTCGCGAATTTCGGCAGAACCCACAATGCTCTCCTCGATTTTGGCCGACAACAAGCCTTCCATGGCATCCTTCATTTCCTCGATGGCCTTGTAGATGACCGAGTACAGTTTGATCTGAACTCCTTCCTTCTCAGCCAATCTGCGGGCTGCGCCACTCGGGCGAACCTGGAAACCAATGATGATAGCCGATGATGCCGACGCCAACAAGATGTCAGACTCGGAAACTTGACCCACAGCCTTGTGGATGATGTTTACCTGAACCTTCTCTGTTGACAGCTTTTGGAGCGAATCGCTCAATGCTTCAATGGAACCGTCCACATCACCCTTCACAATGAGGTTCAACTCCTTAAATTCACCCACTGCAATTCGACGGCCCAACTCTTCGAGAGTAACCGAGCGCTGTGATCGGACGCCCTGCTCACGCTGGAGCTGTTGGCGTTTCACCGCAATGTTTCGTGCTTCTCGTTCATCCTCAAACACGTGGAATTTATCCCCAGCGTTCGGCGCTCCGTCAAAACCCAGAATCGATACCGGAACAGAAGGCCCAGCCTCGTCTACTCGAGTTCCGCGCTCATTGAACATCGCCTTCACCTTACCGGAATATTGCCCGGCCAACACGGCGTCTCCAATTCGAAGCGTTCCACCTTCCACCAGCAAATTGGTGACATATCCGCGGCCTTTATCCAATGAACTTTCAACCACCGTTCCGATAGCACGCTTTTCTGGGTTTGCTCTCAAGTCCAGCATCTCCGCTTCAAGCAGCACTTTTTCGAGCAATTCCTCGATGTTCGTACCGTTTTTGGCTGAGATTTCTTGACTTTGGAATTTCCCTCCCCACTCTTCTACCAAAACATTCATCTCTGAAAGCTCTTGGCGAATTCTATCCGCATTTGCTTCCGGTCGGTCCATCTTGTTGATGGCAATAACCATCGGTATACCGGCGGCCTGTGCGTGGTTAATCGCTTCTTTGGTTTGGGGCATGACCGCATCATCCGCCGCAACGACGATGATGGCGATGTCCGTTACTTGTGCACCACGAGCACGCATCGCTGTAAACGCTTCGTGACCCGGCGTGTCCAAGAACGTCATTTTCCCCCCCTGTGGCAAAGTCACATGGTATGCACCGATGTGCTGTGTGATGCCACCGGCCTCTCCTGCAATTACATTCGCTTTTCGAATGAAGTCCAAAAGCGAAGTCTTTCCGTGGTCAACGTGACCCATGACGGTCACGATTGGCGGCCTCGCCGTCAAATCATCCTCAGAATCCTCCTCGATATCAATCGCCTCTTGTACCTCAGCACTGACGAAATTGGCTTCATAGCCAAATTCTTCAGCGATGATGGTAATCGTTTCCGAATCCAAACGCTGGTTGATCGAAACCATGATGCCCAAGGTCATGCAAGCCGAAATGACTTCGTTGACATTTGCGTTCATCATATTCGCCAGCTCCGCAACCGTTACGAATTCGGTCAACTGAAGCGTCATGGCCTCTTCCTGCTGACGCTGCAATTCTTGTTCCTGACGTTCCGCCACAGCACTTCGCTTGGCTCGACGCATTTTGGCCGAATTCGACTTTTTGCCACCGCTCAAACGCGCAAGCGTCTCCTTAATTTCCTTTTGGATATCAGCTTGGCTGACTTCCTTTTTCACATCGTTTCGACGCGCACGTGCTCCTACTCGATTGTCTCCACCGCGGTTATCTCCTCGACCGCCCGAAGTTCTCGCCGTCTTCTCAACATCGACTTTGGTAATGCGTTTGCGCTTCCGCTTGCTATCATCTGATTTCGAAGCCGGCGTGCGCTTTTTTTCTACCGGCAATTCGATTTTGCCAACGACCGTCGGGCCAGAAAGCTTTTCGACTTTGGTTTCGTGCTTTTCAATCGGCTTTACCTCGTCAGCTTTAGCCGCCGCCTTTTTCGCCTCAACCTCAGCCTGCGCTTTGGCTTTTTCTGCCGCTTGAGATTCAGCTTCTTTCTTCGTTATGGCCGCGGATTTTTTCGCCAATTCCTCCTTTTCCGCTACCTTTTGTTCTTTCGTCTTGGGCTTGCGTTTTTTCTCAACGGCATCCAAATCCAGCTTGCCAAGTACCTTCACAGGGCTCGTTGACTTGGATTCAGTAGCCGTCTCTGAAGTCGCCCTCTCTTCCGGTTCTGCTTTTGCAACAGGTTCTTCCGCGGGCAGTGCAGCTGGTTCCGCAACCGGCTGCTCTGCCGGCTTTTCCGGTTCGATGCGCTCAACAACAGGCTGCTGCTGGCTCTTTTGGAAAACAGACAAATCAATCTCGACCTCTGCCTCTTCTTTCGGAGCGGTGGACTTGCGCGCTGAAGCCAAAGTCACACTTTCGCGGTCCACAGCTGATCGGTTCGCCGAGCTCACTGCCTTTTCCTTTGCCGCCTTTTCGTCTGCGAAATTCGCTCGAATCAGCGCGTACGCCTCCGCGTCGATTTTGGTATTCGGCTTCGCATCGACCTCCATGCCTTTGCTTGCCAAATAGTCCACGATGGTTTGAATGCCCAGATTGAATTCACGGGCAATTTTGTTGAGTCGTACGGGTTTACTAGCGTCAGCCATTGGCGATTTTGGGCGTTAGAGATGCGAATTTAAAGGGGAAACTGAGATTGAAGAAGGGAATTAAGACAATTCGTCTTTCAGGATTTTCATCACTTCGCGAATCGTCTCAAGTTCAAGGTCCGTCCGGTTTACCAAGAATTCTTCGTCTTGGCTAATCACGGAACGTGCGGTTTCGAGGCCAATCTTCACGAATTCGTCCAAAATCCAAGAATCGATTTCGTCAGAGAATTCCGTCAATTCCACGTCGTCCGCTGCATTGTCATCTTCCTCGCGGTAGACATCAATTTCATAGTTCGTCAACAAACCGGCGAGTTTAATATTGTTTCCACCCTTACCGATGGCCAAGCTCACTTGATCCGGTTTGAGGAAGACTTTCGCCTCACGCGTTTCTGCGTTCAATTCAATGGAAGAAATCTTCGCCGGGCTCAACGCTCGCGTCACCAAAAGCTGCTCGTTTTCGGTAAAATTGATTACGTCGATGTTCTCGTTTTTCAACTCGCGCACAATGCTGTGGATCCGTGAACCTTTCATCCCTACACATGCGCCGACGGGATCGACCCGCTCGTCATAGGACTCAACCGCCACTTTCGCCCGCTCTCCTGGAGCGCGAACCACACGCTTAATGGTGATCAAACCGTCAAAAATTTCAGGCACCTCCTGTTCGAACAAGCGCTCGAGGAATTCAGGTGCCGTGCGCGACAAGACAATCCGAGGGTTGTTGTTTTTCATTTCAACCGCCGACACAACGGCGCGGATGGTATCACCTTTTTTAAAGAAATCCCCTGGAATTTGATTTTCACGCGGCATCACGACTTCATTGTCCTCATCGTCCACCAACAAGATTTCGCGCTTCCAAATCTGGTAAACCTCGGCAGAAACCACTTCGCCTACGCGCTCCTTGTACTTCTGGTAAATCGCATCCTTCTCCAGGTCCATGATGCGGCCAGCAAGATTTTGACGCAAAGACAAGACATTCCGGCGACCGAAAGACTCCAATTTGATTTCCTCAGAAACTTCCTCCCCTTCTTCGAAGTCATCCTCGATTTTCAGGGCCTCGGACAACGCAATTTCTTGGTTTTCGTCTTCCACCTCATCGTCGGCGACGATGGTCCGGTTGCGCCAAATCTCCAAATCGCCCTTATCGGGGTTGATGATGATGTCAAAATTGGAGTCGTCTCCGTATTTCTTCAAAATCATGGCGCGGAAGACGTCCTCCAAAATGCCCATCATCACCTCGCGGTCGATGTTTTTAAATTCCTTGAATTCCTTAAAAGAATCCACCAAATTCAGCTGTGTCATGGTTCAGTTATTTGCTGCTCTCGGTTATTGTTTGGTCTTTATCATTGCCTTTGAATGAAACCTGAACTTTCGTCCAATCCAAATCATCCAAAGGATAAGTCAATTCTTCTTCTACCCACTCTTTCGCTTTGCGACCTTCGATGCGGCGCTTTTCGCGAATCATGATGGTTACATCCGATTCCGTCGCCCGTACGAGTTTTCCCTCAACTTTGCCCGCACCGGAGATTTTGAGTTGCACATCGCGGCCCAAATTCTTCACGTATTGCCGATGCAATTTCAGCGGCTGATCGAGACCCGGTGAGCTCACATCCAATGAAAAATCTTCCGCGTCGCGGTCCAATTCTGATTCGAGGTAACGGCTGAGGGCGATGCATTTTTCAATGCTCGTGCCCTCATCGTCATCAAGCAAAATGGAAATCGCATTCCCTTCGCTGACACGAATGTCGACAAGGAACCCCGAGCTTCCGTCAAGGAAAGCTTCCGTCAAGGTTTGGATATGCGATGCACTGATCATGGCGATGGTTCGAATAAAAAACGAGGAAAAAAAAGAGGGGTGAGTACCCCTCTTCTGTTTCTTTCGCTGTAATAGACGCCGCAAAGATAGGTGATTCCATCTGAACTTCAACGAAGAAAATGGGGTTGTGATATTAACTTCGTTGACCATGTCGTACGTGCAGCAAATGATTGAAGAAGGGGAGCACCAAACCCAAGATTTCAAAATGCGCATCGATGACGCACAAAAAATCGCCCGGACCGTGGTGGCCTTTGCAAACTCAGACGGTGGCCGCCTCCTTGTGGGCGTCAAGGACAACGGATCCATTACCGGAGTCAATCCAGAAGAAGAATACCACATGGTGGACTTGGCATGCCAATCGCACTGCAAACCCCCGGTCAACTTTGAGGTGCAAGTTTGGAAGGCGGAGGGCAGATCGGTATTGGAAGTTCAAATTCCGCGTTCCGCCAGTCGTCCTCACTTTTGCGAAGACGAATCAGGCCAATGGCGCGCTTACCTCCGACGAGATGACCGCATCCACAAAGCAAGTCCCGTTCAAGTGAAAGTCTGGCAATACGAGATGCGCATGGACCGGTCGGAATTCAGGTACGACCAATTCATTGGGAAATTGTTCCGGGCTTGGCGAGAAGGCCGGCAATTGGCGTTTCGACAAGTCGTCCGAATCAGCCGACTTTCGTTCGAAGAAGCCGAGGATTTGTTGTGTTTACTTGTAGTTTGGGGCATCGTGCAGTGGGAGCGTGGCCCGCGCGGGTTGGTTTATGGTCTCGCGGACGCTTCTGCACTGGACCAATTGGAAACCGAAGGTGCCGATGCGTTCCGATGGAAAAATTATTCATGACCCTTCACAATATTCCGACCTTTGTCCCGTATCCCTAGCACGCCAATGGATCGCAAGCACCACCTCACCCGTTCGTTACTCAGCGCAGCACTGCTGTGGATGGTCGCCTGGGGTCAATTGGCCGCACAAAGCCAACTCGAAACGGCCGACATCCAAGAAAACCGACCGATTGGTACGTGGACCGACTACCTGCCCTATCACCAAACCGAAGAGCTAGTGCATTGCGGGGGACCCTTGGATACAGGGTTTTGGGCGGTGCGAACGGCACACGCCATTTTCCTTGTCAATGAGCAAGATCAAACCGTCCGCCGCATTTCCACGGTGCAGGGCCTGAGCGGAAGCCAACCCACCGCCATGGCATGGGACAATACTGGTGAAATCCTGATCGTCGGCCATGCGAACGGAACACTGGATTTTTTCTCGAACACCGGGGATTGGTTATACACGCTGAATGACATTCAGCAAAGCAGTTTAATCGGAGATAAATCGATTTTGTCTTTGATGTGGAATCCTGAAGTCAATGCAGACTTGGTTTACGCGGCCACCGCGTTTGGTGTGGTGGTGGTGCACTTACGCGAATTGGACATCCGTGATACGTGGTACTTAGAAGGCCAACAAAATCGGAGGCGCTGCATCGGATTGACAACACGGGCTGGCCAATTCATCGTTTGGACGGATGCGGGAATTTTCGAAGCGCCCATTGACCATCCCTTTTTGAGCTCCCCGGATGCGTGGACCCGATGGGAAGACATTCCGCTCGAGGTCGCCGAATACGCCCATGTCATTTTTGCCCCAAACGACGAGGTGTTGATCCACCTCAAGACCGGAAATGCGAGCGCCCCCGATGAACTTTGGTTGCGGCAGGGAGGCATTTGGCAGCCCTTTGCTCCTTCAGAAAGCGTGCAGATATTGGACGTGGAAGCGGACGGACTTTCAGCCGCCGCGAGTGACTGGCGTGTGGCCATCGCCGACCACCAATCCATCCGGATTTTCAATGCAAATTGGGAACAGGTACAATTGGATTACGCAGCCGATGGGGTGCCGCTGCGCGTGCGAGATATGGCATTCCGTCACCGCGTGGATGTTTACGGAAACGTCGCTTCGCTCAACTTTCAAGACATCTTCATCGCCAACTTTGAGCAAGGCCTGCTCAAACTGGACATCACCGGCGCAGAAAACGACGCACATTGGAGTCCGGAGGGACCGCCGGTATCGCTCGTACGCGATGTGGATGCTTGGAATGACCAAATTTGGATCGCATCCGGTGGTATTGACGAAACCTGGACCAGCATGTACCACAAGCACGGGTTTTATGGCTTGAGCGGAACCCGTTGGAATTGGATCCCCAACAGCTCCGGAGAAAACGACCTCACCGGCATCAACGATCCGATGACCGTGTCAGTCGATCCACTGAATCCCTATCACGTCTTTTTTGGTTCTTGGGAAGAGGGTCTCATCGAGGTGCTCAATGGCGAGTTGGTTGAGATCTACAACGAGACCAACAGCACGTTGGAACTGGGGAATTTTGGCGGCTCTCCTCGGCTCGGAGTTGGCGGTGTGGATTTTGACACCAAAGGCAACCTCTGGATTGCCAATGCTTATGCATCGAAGCCCTTACACGTTCGGTTGGCCGACGGAACTTTTGTTTCGATGGCGCTGGGAAATGCACTCGGGAATGACGGTTGGTTCGGGGAGGTCATGGCCGCGCGGAATGGCTATGTTTGGTGCATCATGCCTCGGGGGCAAGGGCTGCTCGTATACGATACGAACAACACCCCAGGAGATACCCAAGACGACGATTGGAGAATCCTAACCAGCGACGAATCCAAAGGCGGCTTGCCTTCAGA
>Ga0255783_10005215_pt1 | contig 11663 bp, 9 predicted proteins | sample 011ome_22_FD_179981 | JGI IMG/M metagenome (GOLD analysis project Ga0255783, IMG submission 179981) | Coastal salt marsh microbial communities from the Groves Creek Marsh, Skidaway Island, Georgia - 011507BT metaG (version 2) | ecosystem: Environmental > Aquatic > Marine > Intertidal zone > Salt... | reverse complement strand
TTGACTCGTATTTTATAGACCCTTTTTTGAACCGTTTCCCCATAAAAACACTCGAGAGAATAACACCACCAGTAACGAGAGAATCGCCTCTTTTTGGAGCAGTCGTGCGCATCAGTAGTAGTAACGATGCTGTCTTCGTGTTTGTGCGTTTCTTCTTCACCGAAAATCGTCCTCGAAAAGCATCAGCAGCGGATGCAAACGAAGACGTTTACGAAGACGAGTTGTGGATTTAAAAACTCGCCGTCGCCGACAAAATCATCATCATCTTCGAGAAGAGACTCCTCCACACGTGCCTCCATCCACACGCAAGTGTTCGCGACAAACAACAAGAGTAAGTCTAAACAAGCTTTAGTCGATGAAGTTAAAAAATGTTCCTTAATTACGGCGATTAAAACGCCGTATTTAAAAAGCGGGAAGATCGACTTACCAAAGTACGACGTTTTGGTCGAGCAGCAAATAGCCGGCGGCGTGCAAGGCTTAGTCGTCGGAGGGACGACTGGCGAGGGACAACTGATGAGCTGGGACGAACACATCATGCTGATTGCACACACGAGCAAAATATACGGGGACGATTTACTCGTGATTGGGAACACCGGGTCGAACTCGACGCGGGAAGCCGTACACGCGACTTCGCAAGGGTTCGCCGTCGGGATGGACGCGGCGTTGCAGATAAACCCGTATTACGGGAAAACGAGTCGAGCTGGGTTGATGAAGCATTTCGGGGCGGTTTTAGATTTCGGGCCGACGATCGTGTATAACGTTCCCGCGCGAACGACGCAAGATATTCCGTCGGAGGTTATTTTTGAGCTGGCGAAGCATCCGAACTTCGCCGGAGTGAAGGAGTGCGAAGGCAACGAACGCATTCGCAATTACACGAAGAATGGAGTCACGTGTTGGTCCGGGAACGACGACGAGGCGCACGACGCGAAGTGGGACGCCGGCGCGGCTGGGGTTATTTCCGTCACCTCGAACGTTGCCCCGAAACTCATGCGAGAACTCATGCTCGGCCCGAAGCCAAACCCGAAATTGAGAGACGATTTGATCCCTCTCATGCGATGGTTGTTCAAAGAACCGAACCCAATCGGCGTGAACACCGCACTAGCGATGCTGGGATGCGCAGAACCAGTCTTTCGCTTGCCGTACGCGCCGTACGATGAAAAAACCAGACAAGAAGGTAAAAAAATAATGGAAACGGTTGGCCTCGAGCACTTCGTCACGTCCGGAGACGCCGTTATTAGAGACGTGCGAGACGACGAGTTTATTTTGTTGGACGAGTGGTAATAATATAATACTAATACTAATGCTATAGCTTTAATCTGTTTCGTGCGCTCGAGAGAGAGAGGATGAAAACGTTCCCTTTTTAGTAGACGTAATATGTAATAGTATTCTATTCCGTTCGTATAAGTTGCTTCTTTAAAAGTCTCTCTCGAGCCGCCACAAAAAGGTTTATTCCTGTCCCTTTTATTCTCTCTCTCTCTCTCTCTCTCTCTCTCTCTCGATCAAAACACAAAAAGTATATCGAAAATTGCAACATGTTCACCACGAATACGACTACACTTCAATCTTCCTCGAAGATGCCGTTCAGATCTGGCGCATGTTCCGCGAAAAGAGGCGTTTATATGCGCACGACGTGGAAAAAAAGTATGGGCTCATCGCGAGGAATGTCGGTCGTCAAAGCGAACCAAACGGCATCCGATGAAATCGAAATGCTCCAAAAAATGCTCGAACTCGCCAAACGAAGGAAAGAGAACGAGAGTAAGGAAGATTTGAGCGTTTCTTCGGGAGGGAAAAGCGACGGATCTGGGTACGAAGGTACGATTAAAAGGCGGATTTTGGAGTCGATTTTTGAATCCAATCGCTCTTTTTATATGGAGGACTTTTCTCGCGGCGTCGCGTGATTTTGATCGCAGATCGGTTTTTACGCAAACGAGTCCCGAAGACGACCTTAAAAGCGTACTCGAAACACGCGTGGCTCTGTTATGTTATGGTTCGAGTGTAATTGATGATGATGTGGAACATTTTTCTCTCTCTCGCTCTCGCTCGCTCGTATTATTGAGCGTAAGCGCTCGGACGACGGTAAAGAGACGCATGACTAACTTTTCCTCTTTTTCTTTCTTTTTAATGAAACTTAGGCGCGTCGTTTAACGTGAAGACGTTTAACGCGATTGCCCCGACGGGTTTGGAAAAGTTCCCGCAGGGGAAGTATAAAGTTGCCGGCGATGAGTCGGATTTGCCCGGTCCGCCGATGGCGATCATGCTTCGCTCGCACAAGCTGCAAGTGAACGAAGTGAAACCGACGGTTCGAGCGATCGTGAGATGCGGCGCGGGGACGAACAACATTCCGGTGAAAGAGATGGGTGAGAGAGGTATTCCGGTGTTTAACACGCCCGGGGCGAACGCGAACGCGGTGAAAGAACTTGTCGTGTGCGGGTTGTTGTTGGCGTCGAGAGGCATCTTGGAAGGCGCGAACCACGTGAAGAACGTGATCAACGTGGAAGAAAAGGGCGAGCACGAGAAAATTGCGACGAGAATTGAGAAGGATAAGGCGAAGTTTGGCGGGACGGAGATTCAAGGGAAGACGATCGGGGTGATCGGGTTAGGAGCGATCGGAAGTCGGTACGTCGTCTTTTTTTGTTGTTGCGTTTTATATTTTTATCTCTTCTTCTTTTTGGCGCGAATACGAAGACGAACGGGAGTGATGAAATCTCGATTAGATGTTTGACGTTTTTAGAGTCTGTTTTAGACTCTGAATCTAGCGTGATCGGAAAACCATTCGAGGCACAATCCATTCAATTCTCTGACCCGTTCGTTCGTTCGTTTATCTTGTTTTGTTTGTTCGTTTGCTTTAAATTTCATCAGACGACAAGACGCTGACGCTGCCTTCTCTAAAACAAAATAACAATATAGCGTCGTCAACGCTGCTTTAGGTCTCGGCATGAACGTCGTTGGCTACGATCCGGTCTTATCCGTCGATGCCGCTTTAGCTTTACCCGGGGACCGAATGGTTAGAGTCACCGATCTCAACGACCTCTTCAAGGTTTCCGATTATATTTCCATCCACGTCCCGTACATCAAAGGCGTCACGCACCATTTGATCGACGCCAAAGCGTTACAGATTTGTAAACCGAACGTGTGCATCTTGAACTTTGCCAGAGGTGAAATCGTCGACGGTGCCGCCTTGAAAGCCGGCTACGACTCGAAAATGTTGACCGGTAAGTACATTTCCGATTTCACGGACGAAGCGTTGCGCGACGACCCGCACTTGATCGTCTTGCCGCACTTGGGCGCCTCCACCGAGGAAGCCGAGGACAACTCCGCCGCGATGGCTGCGGAAACTTTGATGGACTTTTTGGAAACCGGGACGATCCGAAATTCCGTCAATTTCCCGACGACTATTTTAGCGCCGCACGTGAACTCCTCCGGCGCTCGATTGACCATCGTCAACAAAAACGTCCCCGGCGCTCTCGGTGAAATCACATCCTTCTTAGGGTCCAAAGGCGTCAATATTTTGCAGCAAATTAACACGTCTCGAGATCCGGTGGCGTACACCGTGATTGATTTGGCGGAAATTCCGGAAGATCCGTCTGGATTACAGGAAGAAATGGCGAAAGTGTGTCCGGACGTCGTCTCGTCTCGATTCATCGGATCCGTCTTTAACGACACCTTGGGTCAACCGGGCGCGTACTTCTACGTCAAATGGGCGCAAGGCGAATTGCAAGGGGAATGATTAAATAACATAATTACTAAGGAACATCAGCAATAAAGAAACCCCGTCGAGTTGAGAGAGAGAGAGAGAGTTACGATGTGCACTACAAAATAATCTCATACAGTACGTATTTAAAACTACTAAAACTACTAACAACTAAAAACTACTCGATCATCGGCAAAACTTCCAATGCCTGCACCACTGCCCGTCCACGCTGACGAACGGCGGCACAAACCCTTTCTCCGCCGCGCTTAACTCAATCGCCAATCGACTCAAATTGGACAGAAAGTGCCCGATAAACGCGTCCGCTTCGGCCAACAAGAATATATCCGTCAGCGCTTGCAAAGTCATCTCGTGCGCGACGTTCGATTTTTCCGTGTACAACTCCGTCCTCCGTTCGATGAGTTTCGACGCTTTGTATATCGACCGATCCATTTTGACGTTCACAAACTCAAACTCGTTCGCCGCCGGAGAGCTCTTCACTTTTCGCAACAACGCGTCGTCGTCCGTCGCCAAGAAGACTCGATTGACGCCGTATTTTTCCGATAGCGTTCTAATGTGAGGCAAATACGTCTCCTCGAACGATCGACACCTGTTTTTCCTACCAGTCGTGTGACACGCGTCGCCTCTTCGCACGTGCACGCCAATGATTGGATGCTTAAACCCTATGCTTTCTTTCACTCGGTGCAAACTGAGTTCTTCGATTGTTTTTTGATTCAATCGCATCATCCGAGCGACAATCGCCGATCGAAAGAAAAATAAACCTTTGTTATATTGCAACATCGACCCAGATGATGACGACGACGACAACGATGACGACGGAGCTCGCGAATAATAATTCGCTACGCTCGTTGGAACTCGCTTCCAAGGTGCCAAATCGCGACATCTATTTCGTGGCATCGTGCATCGATTGGTTTTGGCCGGGTACGGTTTCCATTTCGCAAACGCCGTTTGTTTGATTTTATCGCACGCGCTGTACGGTTTAAAGTAGCACTCGACGTCCCCGGTAAGTTTCGATTTGGCGCAATTTCGATTATACGCGTAGTTCAATCGACCGGCAAAGACCCAGGGTTTGTTTTGAAGATGTGCGTCGGATAAATAGCCGGATAAGAAATGAATGGTGGAGGCGAGCCCGGCGCCTTTGCCTCCCATGCCAATGTTGTAGGAGTCCGTGCTCGCCGCTCTGGGCGCGTTACACTTCGACGATTGCGTCTCCTCGATCGACTTTTCTAAACTTTTGTACATCGTCCGGTTCCAATTTTCTCGAGCGAAGCGAAAGTTTTGCGGGAGGTACGCCCAATCTAGGGTCAAATCCGTGGCGCAATCGTCGCCTATCCTGTCGTTTACGCACGCGTTTGCTTTTTGCTCTTCTTCTATCCTCGCCCAAATCTTCACCTCTTGGACGCTCAACTGTCTCTGTTTCCCTGGTAACGAGATCCTGACGCCTTTGATGATGCGCCGCTGTTTGTGTGTTGTTCGTCTATTCTTAGAACTGCTACTACCACTGCTACCCTCCTTGTTTTTGTTCTTATACATCTGAACGTTGTCCCACGTATACGCCAATCGTCCGTCGTCGGTGAAAATCTTCTTCGTTTCTTCCGGCGAGACGTTGACGTCGTCCTCTTCTCTGTTGTTCTCATCGTCATCAAACACTAACTCCACCACCATTGGCTTCTCGTCCGTAATCCTCATCCATTCGCACGGTTCGTTCTCCGCGAATTGTATCGAGTCACATTTTCTCAATCCAACCCATACCTCGATCGAATATATCGAATGCTGCCATCCATCATCGACAAATCCCTCTTCGCTCCCATACACCGCATCCACCGTCATCCACGGATCGTCCTCGATTTCACTCGTCGCCATGTTCCGGCAAAACGGAGAAACCACCCCGTGAAACGCACGCGCGGATTTCCCGTTGTTTGCGTTTTTCGCCGAACACGTTCCTCCTCCTTCTCCGCTTTGGTGTAATTCGCTGGACAGTTTTGGATTTCCGGCGACATTTTTCACGCGCGTTTCGCTGGATGCCAACGGGGATGCAGAAGAACCGATCGTCATCGTTTCGTCGTTTGATTCGTATTCCTTGTCGCTCAAAGAAACACCAGGAGGAACCCCTTTCATCATCGTAATCATAGAAGACGAAGATGTCAAAATTGGATAAAATTGAACGACGGAGAAGCACGAAACGACGGAGAGAAGAAGAAGGAGTAGGATTCTTCGGGCCGCTGCGCGTCGTTTACTACTCGTCGTCGTCGTCTCCGCGGTGCCCAGGGAGGCGGGCATTTCGTTTTGTCAGTGGTTCTTTGTCGCGCTTTTGATGTGTCAAGGAAACATGTGTAGAGAGAGCGTTGAAGTGAAGAAAATTGAGAGGAAAATTTTACGAGCGAATAATGTGTGCGCGTAGAGTAAACTCTCGTCTCGTTTTACTGCTTTTCGCGGCGCAGCGCATCACTTTTCTGTTCTTTATCTTCTACGTGTACTATTATGAGTGGTAGTTTACAAGTCGTTGTTTCAATAATGTCTCTCTCTTTTTGTTTCTTTCTCGCGCTTTTTGTGAGCGTTCGCAATTCTCGAAGTCTTTAATCGATCAAATCCCAGAGCGAATTACACAAACGAAACCGATCCTCCTCCGTCCTGGGAAACTTCTTATCGATGACTTTAACCTCCCCGTTCGCGCTGTTCGTATTCACTCTGCCTTCAATCTTTGCCTTTTGTTCGTACTTCCACGCGATCTTCGTCACGTGCGCGTACAAAGACAACGCGTTCTTCAACTTTGGAATCTCCTCGGTAACCAACACGTCCATCTCCCGTCTTTTCTTTTTCAACTCGTTCCTTTTCCTCTTCAAAATCTCCCTCGTTTCCTCCAACGTTTGCGCCTCGCGTTCCATTTGCGACCAGTACCGCTCCGCGTCTCGCTTCTCCTCCTCCACTTTCCGAAACCGGTCCGACCGCGCCGCCGAGGATAAAAGGTTGCTCGTTTTCCGTTCCGCGTTTTGTACTCGTTTCGTCATCTCTCGTATGACTTCTGACATGTGTTGCTCTCTTTTATTCGACACCGACTTTATCTCCGTGTACTCCGAAGACATTAAACGTATCTGTTGCACGTCTTCGTCCGTTTGTTGGTACAGGTGGATGAAATCTTGCACCATTTCCAAACATTCGTTTAAATCTATGTTGTTCTCATCGTCGTCATCATCTTTCCCAAAACCCTCGTCTTCGCGACGAAAAGAATACTCATCGCGTCGGGACTTTTCCGTTTGCATCGAGACGGACGACATGTTATTCTCGAGAGACGACTTTAAATCGTTACGAGGGGAAAAGAGTTGAGAATTCAAAATTTTGGCCCCCGAACGTTCTTTCTTTGTGTGTGTGTGTGCACAAAAACACGATCGATGATAATAAATAAAGACTTCGCGCGAGAGTGTGCGCGTGGTGCCTTGTTGTTTTTCGACGACTCTGGCAAAGCCCCCGAGCGAAGCGTTCGTGTTTAAAGTGTCTCTCTTGTTTTACTAAACGCGTGTGAAATTTTGTGCGAGAAAAAATGGTCAAAATTATTTTTTAAAAACAACGTCTCTTTTTTCTCCACGCGAAAAAAAAAAGACGATCACATGATGCGAACACATTCCGAACGTTGTTGTGACTACAGGACGGCAGAAGACAACGAGCGACTCAAAAACGCGAGAAAACAGATCCGAGAAATCAAGCGTAAACCGATGATGCTGTGGCGATTGTTCAGAGAGGCGTCGCTGAATGGCGGCGCGTGTCGCGATATCGTGGAGAAGCATGTGATGTGTAAACTGAACGGGACGGATCTTAAATTCTTTTACGAGGTGAATACGGAGACGAGAGAGTTGATTAAGAGATCGTCTCGCGCGAGTGATGTGAAAGAGAAGTTTAAGGTCAAAGAGATGTCGTCGATATCGACTTTGGAATTTGCGTGGGAGAATCGATCGTTGTGGCCGAGTGAATGGGAAGATGAAACATATTTCTGCGCTCACGTTGCTTACACGAATAAACTCGAGTTGCTCAAGTGGGCGCGAGAGGAGAAAAAGTGTGAGTGGGATGAATTGACGATTAATGCGGCCGCAAGACAAGGTAATCTGGAAATGTTAAAGTATTGCGTTGCAAATGAGTGTCCTGTCGATGAGAGTGCGTGTGGAATTGCTGCCGAAAACGGTCATCTCGAGGTACTCAAATACTTACACGAAGAAGCGAAAGCGCCTTGGGATTCAAGTACTGCCTCATGGGCAGCTGCAAATGGTCATCTTCACATACTCGAATACCTTGTTGAGCGTAAGTATGATCAATTCAACACATCTGCGTGTATTAATACAGCCAAGAACGGCTACTTGGACTGTTTGAAGTACTTACACGAAACCGCCAAAGCGCCTTGGGGCTTTTGGAGCGTATACCACGCTCACGAGAACAACCAAACCGAATGTGTACAATACATCCTCGACAATAACTGTCCTCTCCCACCCGGTTGGCGATACGAAAATGGAACTTTACACACGCGTTAAAGGTGGTGATGCGCGCATAAAACATTCACAAAGAGAGAGAGAGAGAGAGAGAGAACAAACACTTCATACAATTTTCATCGATCGAAAAAAGGAGCATTCGAGAGAGAGAAAGAGAGAGAAAGAGACACAAACTGCGCCAAGTTTCAAGAGACACAAATACACACACATAACACACACACACGACACACTTTACTCGCGCTCTTTCAGAGAGTAAAGAACAACAGTTGTGGCACGCATTCTCTGCTCTTCGTACTCGTCGCTTTTCAGGTCAACAAAGCTTTTCTTTTGCTCTCGTCCAATTTGTTTCCCCGAAGAGCGGTTTTTGGCGGCTCCGTTAGAGAGGAATTCAAACGTAGTAAACGTATACTCTGTGAAGATGGGAGGAAAGAGAAAAGAAGACGAAGATGAGGAAGAGGAGTTTTCCTCTTCCTCCTCCGAGGAATCAGAGTCAAAATCGTCGTCTGAATCGGGCGACGATGATCACGATGAGTTGACCATGGATTCGGATTCCGAACAACAAGAGGAAGAGGAGGAGAAAAAAGAGACAAACAACGCGTTCTCGAGAGCGTTTACGAGTCTGCTGAAAAGAGGAAAAAAGAAAGAGGAATCAGACGACGAGCTGTCCGAGGAAGCGAAAGATATCGACGATGGGAGGAAGAGAGGTGATGATGTTGTCATCCTTCCGGAATCGAAATCGCGACAGACGGAACGCGCGCTTCTCCGCTTGGAATCGCAAAAGAGGAAGCGAGAACGTATAGAACGGTTGAGAGTGAAAGAGAAAGGGCACTTTGTGCCGTCTAAAGTTGGGAGTGATATTGAAGAGGATTTGAAAGAAAAGCGGTTGAAGAAAACCGCCACGCACGGCGTGGCGCAGTTGTTCAACGCCATCGCAAAGGCGCAGAAGAATCAGAATACGAGTAGCGCGAATACTAGTTTAGGAGGAGGAAAGACCAAGGCGAAGTTTTTAGCGGAGTTGAAGAAAGATTCAAACGAAAACACGAAAATGACAAACACGGAAGAGGAAAAGGATAAGAAGAAGAGGAAAGTGTGGGAAGTTCTTGCCGACGATTACATGATGGGGAGAGGCAAGATGAAAGATTTCGACAACGCCAACGGGTTTTTCGATAAGCACAAAAACGCGGGGAAGAACGACTCCGATGGGCGTTTACGAGACGGTGAGGAGGAGGACGACGACGACGACGACGTGTTTTGAAACTCTAGTTTATGCATATACTAGCTTCATATGCATATTGCCGCAGTTGCTATTAGTGATCATTATTAGTATTACAACAAAACACATTCTCGCGAAATTCTTCTCTAAGTTCTTAAAAAGGGAGTTCTTAACCTCCTCCACCCCCCAACCCACTCACATCTCTACTACCATCTGCTCCTCCATCAGTCAATGTCCTTCGCAACTCTTCGCTCGAGTGCGCGAACAAACACGCCGAACCAAATCGACACGTGCCTTCCTGGCGAAACGAGTTACACAAACGCGTCTTGTATCGAGGTCGGTCGCGCGCGTTTATCGTCTTCGCGTGCACGCCTCCTTGTTCGAGCGCCGCCATGTTCATTTGCTGTTGTTCTCGATTTTCTCTTTGTTGTTGTTGTTGTTGAAGTTGTTGCTGTTGGGTCGTCGTATTATTATTATTACTATTGTTTTGATTATTATATCCTCTGCCGCTATGACTACCGTTTACGGCAGACGACGACGCGCCGTTGTTCATCGTCGTCGTCATCCCGACATGTTTGTGTTGTTGCTGTTGCTGCAAAAACTCCTGTTGTCCGTTATTATTGTTATTATTTGTAGTAGTAGTAGTAGTACTATTACTAGGTAGAGTCGCGTTGACAGTACTGCTACTACTACTCTGACTCCCTCTCCCTCCGTTGTGTTGGTGCGAATACGCGCACTTCGCGCCGTACGAACATCCGCTGTTTGTGTTTTGAAAGAATAATATTAAAAGCGATTACGATGGGTCAATATAATAAAACACCGAACGTGCATGTGGTGCGAGATGATTTTATGAGCGTCTAACAACCGACGAAGAAATATACGAAGACTCGCAATCCGTCGCCGCGGATGCCTACATCCAACACGACTTTACGAAAGCCATCAAAGAGGATTCGATGACGAAACTGATTGAAAACGAACCAGAATCGCAATCCTGGTTGGAAGGCAGAGCGCGTCGTCGTCGCGAGAGAATCAAATCAGAGAGAGCATTCCTCCGCGCCAAACAACAACACAGAGAGACAACAAAAATTCAGAATCGGGGGTCTAATCCCTTGGGTTTTTTCTCCACGAGTATGTCCCCCTCTCGGGCGACGCTCGATCAAAAACACGGACCAAGTAGTCTTCCACACGCTTTTTGTTTCTTTCTGTCGTTTTGTTTGCATCGCTCTCTCTCTTTATTACGAAAGAAAAACCGGCGAATACTCTCTCCGCATGAAAATGCGATCGAATCGTGTCACTCACTGAATGGAAAAGAATTTCGCGCACGGTTTTAACACCGGCGCTGCGTTTGCGTTTGCCGCGACCACCCCCGCGTAACCGTCGATGGTGTTGCCGGTGGTGGTGTGTTTTTCTTCTCGGTGGTCTTCTTCTGGCATGAGGAGTGGTGTTGTCTGTCTCGTTGTTTCTCTTTACTAAGAAGCCAATTTTGCCCTTTGTTTTGAGGAGTTTTGGGGCAAAAAAGAAAAACGTTTCTTCGTTCATTTTTACTTAAAAAAAAGTCTCTCGCATGTGCAAATGGTGATTGATTATTCCAAGTGGGATCAACTGAAGTACTCGTCTTCTTCTTCTTCGGAAGAAGAGGACGAGGGTGAAAAAGAAGCGGAAATTACGCTGGAGAATCTCTCGATTTCTTCTTCTTCTTCTTCTTCTTCTTCACCGATTTGGACCGGGTTGGTGTTGCATCATAAGGATGTGTTTGTATCGCATGTGATTCTGAAATTGAATACGACAGATCGGTTTTTCTTTTCAGAGGTGAATAGAGAGAGTCGGGGTGTGCTTGAGTATGCCGGGGTAAACGTATCGAAATTATGTTGGAATGTTCACGAATGTTCATCCATTTCGACGTTGGAATGGGCGTGGAATGACATGGATTGGGGAGAGAAATTTGAAGATGGAACGGTGAGAGATCAAGCCTGGTTTTGCGAGCAAGTTGCTGGAACGAACAAACTCGAGTTTCTCAAATGGGCGAGAGAAGTGAAACAGTGCGAGTGGGATGAATGGACGATTAATCAGGCATTAATTAAAGGTAATCTCGAGATGTTGAAGTACTGCTTCTCGAATGGTTGCCCGTGTGATGAAGAAGAGGCGTGTAAACAAGCTGCTCTTGAAGGACACCTCGACTGTGTTCGATTTCTTTTCGACAAAGTGGAACCTTCGCGAGAGACGGAAAAAGAAGCGGCAATGCAAGCAGCAGGATTGGGTCACACAG
>Ga0255783_10005209_pt1 | contig 11671 bp, 12 predicted proteins | sample 011ome_22_FD_179981 | JGI IMG/M metagenome (GOLD analysis project Ga0255783, IMG submission 179981) | Coastal salt marsh microbial communities from the Groves Creek Marsh, Skidaway Island, Georgia - 011507BT metaG (version 2) | ecosystem: Environmental > Aquatic > Marine > Intertidal zone >... | reverse complement strand
TACAGCCTGGAGATTTAGTCCGGGTTCTTGTGAATATAGAGGATGATATAGAAGATGAACTGTACGCCACAGTAAAAGAAAACAATGAAGACTACCTTGTTGTTTCGTATTATTCCGAAACGTCTCTAAACTATAAATGCGCGCGTTTATATGAATTAGATGAAACTAAAGATGAACTTGTTCAAAGTGAGAATATCTCTGAACATCACCAGTCTCCAACCTATTTCAAAAACATTAAGGATAACTTATACGCAATGATAGATGATATAGATTCGGATGAAGACAGTGAAATAATAGACGAATCTGATGATGACGGGAGTGATCTCGAGGACTTTATTGTACCAGACGACGAAGTTGATGGGATGGTTATACCACCACCAAACAATGCTATTATTGATAAAGAATGGGACGAATGGGAACCTCGAAGCCCAGGTTCTATGCGTTTTAAGGAAATAGTAAATGTTATAGAAACACAAGCAAAAATACAAGCGGATGAACTGAATTTTTAAAACCTAAGTGCGATTTATCATTTTCATAAATATACCGATTTAGTATAAAAATGGAAGAACTCACTACTACTATATGGTCCCATGTGGACAAACTTTTAAAAAAACCATTACTAAAAAAGCCAATTAATACTTATACGTGTAAAGAATGCAACGGAACAAAAGTGTTCTCAAAAGAAGGTATGCCAACGTGTTCGGAATGCGGACTCGTTGATTCTATGTTCATAGACGAAAGTCCTGAATGGACAAGTGGTATATCCGACGATGGTAAAATAAACGACCCTTCGAGATGTGGTGGACCGAACGCAAACCCCGAACTCTTTTCTCAAGCGTGGGGTAAAGGAACGATTATCGCAACACAACACTCATCCACGTATGAAAATAAACGTATGGCTAAAATTAACTTTCATCAATCCATGAACCATAAAGATCGCGCATTATTTCACGCGTATAAAAGTATAGATGAAGCATGTCCAAACTTACCCGAGTCGGTTTTAAAAGATGCTAAAATGATGTATAGAAAATTTAATTTAGAAAAGCTGACGAGAGGTGCGGTTCGTTCGGGTATTAAGGGTAACTGTGTTTTATACGCGTGTCGTTTATCGAAAATTCCAAGAACGACGAAAGAAATTGCAGATATGTTTAGAATAAATAGTAAAGATATTAGTCGAACAACGCAAATGTTTACAGAAACACTTTTAGGTAAAACAGAAAAAAACTATGTTACACGACCATTCGATGTTATGCAAAGGTTACTCAATGAATTTACAGTTACAAGAGAACAACGACTTAATTGTAATAAAATGTGTTCCAAACTTGAAAATTGTTCGGAACTTATGAGTAAAACACCAAACAGTGTGGCGTCGACTATCATTTATTTCGTTCTTAAGGATATTTTTACAAAAACCGAAATATGTGAAAAGTGTGGTATATCTATACCAACACTAAATAAAATTGAAACTATAATTAAAAAATACTTAGAGGAATAGAACACTAAAATTGTAATATGATAAAATTGTTTTTAAGTACCCCATGTTACGGTGGTCTTTGTTTAGAAAAATACATGATAGGTATCATAAAACTTCAATTACTCTTAATAAAGGAGGGTATTCAACTCATGATTGATACAACGGAAAATGAAAGTCTCGTACATCGCGCACGTAATGTTGCGGTTGGTCGATTTATGCAGAAAACAGATGCGGACTATTTTATGTTTATAGATGCCGATGTTGATTTTGATCCCGCCTCAGTTGTTCGTCTTATACGTTCTGGACACGATGTCTCTGTTGCTATTTACCCTAAAAAAGTCGTCATGTGGGACCAAGCTAAAACCGCGATAGAAGCAGGTGATACGCGTGATTTGTCCATGCTTTCATCCAGTTTAGTCGCAAATATTGGTGCTACACAAAGATCGGTCGTAAACGGATTTGTTGAAGTTTTAGATGGTCCAACGGGGTTCATGGTTATTACCCGAAAAGCATTCGAAAAAATGCACGAAAAATATAAAGATCTCGATTGTAAAAATGATCATCAAAATCGTGACTTTGACGACTATTGTGCGGTATTTGATTGTATGATTGATCCCGAAAATAAACGATACCTTTCCGAAGATTATGCGTTTTGTAGGCGCTGGCAACAAATAGGTGGTAAAATATACGCGGATTGTAATACAACATTAGGACATGTCGGTAATTTACCCTTTAGTGGGTGCTTAAATGAAAGGCTTAAGGCTTAGAGTATATATGTAATAAAATATGAGAATAGCGACAATACTCGTAACACGTGGTAAATCATGTCATGTAAAAACATTACACACAATCCTTAAATTTAATTTAAAGTGTATGCAAAGGGGTAATACAGAAAATGAAGTTGTTTTTGTAGACGATGAACCTTTTGAAAAAGCTGAAATGATTTATAAATATTTAAAAAGTCACGATCGTATTTTCTTTATTGATTTTGGTATAAGTGTTGATGAAGCTTCACTTGATAAAGTATTTGATAAAAACGATAGTATTGGGTGTCTCGTTTTTCCAGGTGTTACTGAAGGTATAGATTGGGGTATGTTCAAAGAAAAAGTGGTTTCAAAGTCTAAGGAACCCGTTGAACAAATTGGGTTACATTTCGATACAATAGTCGCGAATAAAATTTCAGATGATATGTATTCCGTAAACGAAACATCGGCAAAGTCGTGGGTTATGATGAATAAAAATGTTATGAAACATTTAAAAGATAAGAAAAATGGTGCGTTTAAGATACACCCTAGAATGAAAAATATGTTTTTAAAATTTAAAGAGGCTGGTATCAAAATTCATGCATATACAGCAGCTAAGTTGATTATGACGTATAGTCACGAATGTGTAAGTAATATACTCAACGCTGCAGGTGTTAAATCAAATTAAAGAATAGAGTAATTATATAGAACAGAATGACACGTGTGTCTGTAAAGTCGGATGATCCACTTTACAAATATGCGATCTCCTTTATGGAATCCAAATGGGGTACTAAAAAAGGTATATTTCCGGGGTGCCAACCAATTTCAATAGAAAGGGAACACTTTCGTATACTCGCAAATAACGAGTACGTTGTATGCGAAAAAACGGATGGTACGAGATACATGATGTTGGCGTTTATGTTTGAAAATCGAAAAGTGTGTGTTTTCTTAAACCGTGCTCTTGAAATGTTCATATGCCCACTTAATTTTAGACGACCGATATATGAAGGTACGATACTTGAAGGTGAATTATACGAGAATACATTTATGATATACGATTGTTTAATGACATGCGGTGAAGTTATTGGACAACAAAATTTTTTAGAGCGTCTCGAACATTGCGAAAAAACAACTAAAAAGATGATGGTTTTAAAAACGGATCCAATACTTTTAAAGGTTAAAACGTTTCATCTTCATACCGAGTTTAACAAGTTCATGGATGTATATCTCCCGACCGTCAAACAAGAAATGGATGGTCTTGTTTTTACACCTATAAACGAACCCGTGCGTACAGGTACACACGAAACTATGTTCAAATGGAAACCAAGGAACAAAAATACGATTGATTTCAAAGTGAAGAAAGGACCAACCGTCGAAACACCGGGGTGTGTACCCGGTCCACCCGTATGGCGATTGTATATACAAGATAGAGGTAAACTTATACACGAATCTCAGATACCAATTGAACGCATGTCCGAATATAAATGGTTGAGAGAAAATGATATTGTTGAGTGTATGTACGTCACGTGGGAAAAAGGTCCTCTATGGTGGAAACCATTAAAAAAACGAACCGATAAGACGTTTCCAAATAGTCGACGAACGTTTTATAGAACACTCGTGAATATTAAGGAGGACATTCAGATGAAGGAGTTTTTAGACTGTAGACCAAAATGTAATGACTATCTTCTTTAGGTAATTCACTTAATTTACCTAAACTATCATCATCTTGTATGATCCAATCTTCACCGAATTTAGACATAGATATGTAATGACCACCCCATTGAACACCTTTATGAATTATAGAACCACGTAAATCGTACCCCATTTTTAAAGATGTATCAACTTTTACATTACTTTTTTTATCGAATGATACAAGTAGAATTTTTGGTTTCTTAGATATAAAACACCGTGTTGTTGCGACGTGGTGTTTCACGTTATCGTTGTCGACATATCCTTCAACCACGTTCCAATTGTATCCTTCCTCTATCATTTCGTCTATACTTTTTACTTCATTTTTCATATTTAAAATATGAATACAAAAGGGTGTTTTTATAACATTTTTACTTGCGGGTGATAGTGTTACTTGTGTTGTTTCACCGTAAAGGAGATCTTTAATTATAGGGTACCCCTTTTCGAGTATATCTATAATACATAATAGAGCGTCCTGGGCATCATGAGGATCACCTATTTTAAACCGAGGGTACAATTTCACAAATTCTTTTAAAAGTGGTTCGAGTGTAAAAACCTTAACTTCATGCGTTGAAAAATAAATATGTACAACGTGTTCGTATATTTTTGTAAATAAACAATCACCTTCGTATTTATTTCGTACTATATGAGATGATATATCGTGTATATGTAGAAAACACTGTATAGCCGAATTAAAATAACACGTGTTTCCAATGTTTGTAAAACCGTGCATCTAAAAAAGGTGTATAAAAAAGGCTTAAGAAGAAGACGCGATACATAAATGTAAGAAAACATGAACGTACATAAAATTTGTGATACAATTCAACCCATCCTTGATAAATACAAGAATGAGGAACACGTTGAAATGGAATTTCGTCTCGGTAAATACAATGGGACCTTCTTCGATACGAATATAGGTGAAAAGATGTATATTAATCTAATGAAAGGTCTTAATAAATACCCTGGTTGGGAACGTATTGAAACGTCACAAACTGACGTCTTTTTCCGTGAAAAGGATAATCTTCGTATAACAATAGATGAATCTACAAACGAGGAAACTATCGTGAAAAAAGAACGGGTACATATCGAAGATTTTAAACAAATCAAGGATACACCTTTTGATATACGGTTTGCCGTATGTAAAGAAATTCCTATGGAACATGATTATGAAAGTGAAATGGACGGTAAAAAAACGAAAACACGTACATCGTATATTCGTAAAAATGTATCTATTGATATGACATCTATTTCTGGTAACACTCAAGATATGGATTCGGAAGATCCATTTACATACCAAATTGAATTTGAAATTATAAAACCCCAAAATGTTGAAGATAAGGATACATTATTTAATATTATTCATAAAATAAAAGATTTATTTATTATGTTAAATTAATATAAAATGTTTGTCACTTTTAGTGATTAGTAAAAAGAAAAATTATATTTCAAATCGAACATCCTTCTCAAGGAGATACTTTGTATAAAATAAAAAAAAGTTTTTTTGGGTAATCGCAAAAAGTGACAAACATTTTATAATAATTATAATGTTACTATATCATATACAGTATGATCATAGCTTGGATACTTATACTTATAATTATACTATTTGTATTACGTGATATTGATATTACAGGTGAACGCGTGTCGGTTCTTGGATTTTCAACAAAATACTTTTATATGTCAAATGGTGAATCGAGGAAGATGTATGAACAGATGCGTAAGGATGGTATACCTGATGAATCACTTAAAGAATTTATAATGATGGAAGATCGATTTCTTAACCTCGAACGTTTATCGGTATGTACACAAACCTCGAGAATAATTGAGGCATTCGGTCTTTCTAAACAAATAACAGATGGGTTTCTCGGGTACGATTTTTCGTATCATGCGAAACACCTTAAACAAATTGCTGAACCACATAAACTTATAAATCGAAGTATAGTATGTTCGTAAGGTACAAAAGTGTACGTCGATGGGTTCCCGGTTCCATCTTATGCATATTATCGTATATGAATAGCATAAGATTTTGGTCATCGGGGTCACGATATTTTTCTAAATATTCTTCAGCATTATCACTGTTTATAAAATCATCCGTACAATGGTATTCAATTTCTAATTTACCCATAGTACACCCACCTTTTCTTTCAATGCTTATATAATCTGCTAAAGTATAAAATATACTATCTATAATGCTCGACAAAATATATTTATTCCAACGATCTTTATAATCTATAATAAAGTCATTTGTATTTTGTCGGACACGTTTTAATATTAATTCTCTTGGATCGTCCATCTTTTATTTATTTTTGCGTTTATTCTTTAACGCTGATGGTGTATTTTGTTGAAGTTGACGTTTTATCATAACGTAATTCTTTATTTTAGTACTATTAAGAGCGTACGTCTTTGGTAAATTTGTCGCGTATTTTATAACATTATTTACCATATTTTTACCAAACTTACCGTATAACTTTTGTGCCTCATTTCTGAGAAGTTTTTTCTTAAGGGTGTTTTCTTGGTTAAGTTTCATATCTTTGACCATAGCCTTTTTGATATCGTTCGCGACCATCTTTCTTATAACACCGTTACGTGTAGTTACATTAAGAGAATTATTCTTTTCGGCCTTATTCAATTCTCTCTTTACATCACGTACATTTTTATCCAAATCCATAACTTTACCATACTTTGTCATCCACTTTTTACCATACATTTTAACGAGATCGTTTCTTATACCCGTATCATTGAGTCGTCTTTTCTGATTGGTCGCGTTTCGACTTCTTCTCATTTTAAGCGCGTATTCCATTTCATTGGCGAGTGAATTTGGGGAATTTGGTTTATCTTGAAGTTTATCACATAACATTTTTACAGTATCCTTATCGTCGATCGTGATACCTTTGGATAATGCCATCGCAACGAGTTGGTCCTTTTTCATTTTTCGACACAATTTTCCATCTATTTTTAAGTTGGATGTACCTTTCTCAATCGCATCGAGTGCGGAACATATAACATTTTTAGTATTTTTTTGACGTACCCCAACAACACCCAACTTTTTAGCAACGTCGAGTAAAACTGGTTTTGTAAGTCTATCACACTTACGTCCACCTATTTTCATAGTACCATCTTTATCGTAAGAAATAGAAACGTTTTTAGGTGTAGTTTTTTTCTTAGTTGTACCCCGTTTCTTTGGGATTTTAAAACAACACTCGGACCCTTGTGGATTTTTACGAACTTCAAACCCATCTTTACACGGTGGACGACGTGGTTTAGGACACGTAGACGCTTTTACACTTTTCATCATAGGAAGTTTTGGTAGGTTTACATTACGGTTTACCAACCCCATTGTGTACCCTAAAACATGGAGTAGTTTTACCATATCAACACCTACTTTATATGCGTTTTCGAGGTCATCTGGATCACTTTCACCTTGAACTTGAACAACACCCGAACCAAGTTTCCCAGATTTGGTCGATAAAACAAAATTATGATCTTTGTACGTCATGTATAAAAAAGGTGTTATTTCAGACTCGTAACTAATACTTTGTGCTTTTACCGGATTTTGTTGTGAGATTCTTGTTAAATCAAAATTTACATTTGTATTAAAGAACCCCGCGATATTGTTATATTCAATTTCATTATATAAAAAACCCTGTTTTTGTGTATACGTATCAATTAAATATTTACGCAAAGCTTCAGGTTGTTTTTTGAGATTACTGGATCCTAAAAACCCACCCGAAAAACGAATTTTACCATTACTGTAAATGACAAACGTAAAATTTTTACGTTCAGTTCCATCCATAGTGTACCCACTTAACTGTACAGAAAAGAACTCTTTATTTAAATCACCCTTTAAACCAAAATTAGACGTGTGTATGGCACCTGTCTGAAACCTTCCGTAATACCCCTTAATCTCGTTAAGATCTAAGGTTAAACCAGGTGCTATTTGAGCATGTCCCTTTGGTTTTTGTTTTAAAATGTATTGTAAATCTACACGTTTTTCATCCTTTGAAAACTTTTTATTTACAAGAACATTATACATACCCGGATGAAATTTTCCAATTTTGAGACCACCTTTTTTAGACGGCGTTGTCTGAATAGACACATTCGAATTTTTTACAAATTGCCTGGGATCCATATCTTAATCTAACGTGACATTTTAATTAATACTCATTACCAAATGTAATATCTTCATTCACTATATCTACACCAAATATGAACGCCTGTCTGGGATAATTACGTCCCTTGTATGTGAGTGTTACTTCACGAACTTCTATTTCACGCTGACTGAACGGACCCACGTAAAAATCCTGAGTAAATCGAGGTTTTCCAAGATTATTTGCTTGACAATGCGAATTGAATAACGCGACGAATTCTTTTTGTGGGCAAAATAATTCTTTCCCGTATTTTACACCCGTCGATTGCATGAAGTTTTCAAGTGTACTTGCGATCGTTGCGACTTGTTTTTGAACCGTCTTGAAATATTCGGGGACGACATTCCAAATATCTCGATCTGCGTACTTTTGTGCATATTCAAGATAAGCACGAATACACTTTTGAAGTATGATGGGTAATTCTGCATCAAGTTTATATTCAAGTGTTGGGTCGGCATCTTTGACCTGTTTACCAAAGTTCCACGTAAGAATACGACGCAAAACACTACCTGAATTATCTTTCCAATTTGGAACTTCATTACCACCAAGTACACCAGGTGTAGACCATTCGAATGATTTAGCTTTTTCGTGTTTTACCGCGATGGATACGTCTTCACCAGATACAATAGACTGAAATTCAGCCTGTTCGAGTTGTAAATCACCTTTTACTTCTGGGGCTATGAACATGAATGCATCATAAATGGATGATAATCCAAATTTCTTTTCAACATTATTTGAAAGTGTGCGTACATCGTCGGCGTTATAGAATTTACGGAACACTTTGGTGATAAGCGTCGATTTACCTGAACGCGCAATACCTTTTAAGAAAGGTATAACCTGCCATGTATCTATATCATTCACATCAAAACATAAACGACCACCCATAACATACATCCATTTAGATACATCCGAATCAAACTTTTGGTACTCGAGAATCGATTGAAAAAATGGTGTTGGAATATCATACCAGTTTTCGAGGTGTTCGTAATTCGTAAATTCCTTATCGAAATATTTACAACTTACAATGGTTTGATCAAGATTTTTAAATTCACGCGACTCGTACGTATAAAAGTTCGATTCATAGAGTCCTGTTTGCGCAGACCACTCTTTACCTATAAAAATACCGTTTTTAAACGACCAGACGTGTCTATTTTTAATAATCTCTGGAAATTGCATATCTTTACAATGTGTTAAATGTCGAATAACGTCGTTATATGCCGATCCACGACTCGATAAATTTTTCCAAAGTTCGTATCGTGTTTCTTTCTGTGCAACCCCATAAACATAATCCTGTATTGTTTCGACCTGTTTCCATGCACGTGTATCTTTACCATCTTCGGTCTTGATTTGTGTACAACAGTACCCCTTGTATCTTTTAACATTCGTTTCGTAAAGGTTTTGCAAACACGCGAGAATTGCCTGTTGGTATGGTGCCAGTTCTTCTACCTTTTCCATGGTCGAACACCTAAAAATAGATGGATCTGATTCTGGGTTTATAGGAACATACGTCGGATTATTGATACGTTCGTGTATACGCGCCGCTCTAAAAATAATTTGCCATGCATCGTCGACTTGATCAATAAGACGATTTATACGCATGGATATTTTCATATCTTCATCGTCTTCGGTATCTAAAAGTTTTAAAACTTCAGCCCGATGATACATTTGTCCCAACTGCATTTTTAGGCGTTTATGGTTTCCAGAAACAAGTTCAACGTCAAACCGAACGGGTAATCCCGTTTCAGGGTCGAGGTCCTGAGGATTTATAAAGTTTTTATATCCAAGTTGGAACGATATCATACTATTATCCGTAGTATTGATGTCCCACATATCTTCTAGTTCTGATAGAAGGTGCATAAACTCTTCAGGGTTGAGTGATTGAATCTGGTTAGACCACATAATAGCATTGGATTCACGTTGATTTGATTCCGAACTAATAAAATGTGTTTCCTCCATTTTCTTTTATTACATATGGATTATTTTTCTAAGTTAATTTTTTTGCATTTGAGATAACATTTTTATAAGAATTTTGTTTTGAACTTCCATCTGTCTGGAAATATTTACCAGTGCGGAACATACGGTATCACCATCTTCGGTCGCGAGGACCGAACTTAAGAGTCCACCCATATCCATCATGTATCCATCATCATCATCATCTGGCATTTCAAGGTCAAGATCAAGATCATCGACTATAGATTCTTCATCTTCAATTTCTTCAATTTCTTCGATTTCTTCGATTGGTTCAAGAAGGGGTTCTTCTTGATCGGTCATTTCTATATACCAGGAAAAATAGGGTCGGGTTTTTTCGCGGGTCTCACCCGAAAAAAAAATCTCTGCCTATAGTACAAAAACAAACAATATGGCCGGTGGTCTCATGCAACTCGTCGCCTACGGCGCCCAAGATGTCTACTTGACTGGTAACCCAAAAGTCACTTTCTTCCAGGCGGTTTACAAACGCCACACTAACTTCGCGATGGAAAACATCGAACAAACTGTCAACGGTACCGCCGCGTCTTCCGGTCGCGTTTCCGTCACGGTCGCCAGAAACGGTGATTTGATTGCGGACATGTACGTTGAATTGACTTCGAACGCTGATACCGCCATCACCACTTCTATGGATGCGTGGATGGCGGAACGCGCGATCTCTACTGCTGAATTGTCGATCGGTGGTCAAAGAATCGACAAACACTACCAAAAGTGGTGGAGATTGTACGCAGAATTGTACATGGACGAATCCAAGAAGTTGAACTACGGTAAGATGACTTCTGCTCGTGTTGCGGGTAACACGTGCTTTTTGCCATTGATCTTTTTCTTCAACAGAAACCCAGGATTGGCCTTGCCATTGATTGCTTTGCAATACCACGAAGTCAGAATTGACTTGGACTTGGCGTCCGATTTCGGTACCAACTTTTCTGCCTTGAAGGTGTGGGGTAACTACATCTACCTCGACACTGAAGAACGTAGACGATTCGCGCAAAAGGGTCACGAATACTTGATCGAACAAGTCCAACACACTGGCACTGACTCCTTGGCCGCCGAAGACGCCACCAAGCAAGTCAGATTGTCGTACAATCACCCAGTCAAGGAATTGGTGTGGTGTACTGACATCGGTTCCAACGTGTGGAACTTTACAAGTACACCAGTTGTTATCACTTCCAATGTTGCTGCGATTGAGGATTCGAACGTCGCGATCTCGCCATCTGCCGCGGGTGCGCCAGCCTTGTATGGTCTCACGCAATTCGATGAAGACACTTCCGGTCCATTGTCTTCCTTCAAGTTGGTCCTCAACGGCCAAGACAGATTCAAGGAACAATCCGGTAAGTACTTTAACCAAGTCCAACCATTTGTTCACCACTCTGGTTCCCCAATGCCAGGGATCTACTCGTACTCTTTTGCGCTCAAGCCAGAAGAGCATCAACCAACGGGTACCTGTAACTTCTCCAGAATCGACAACGCGCAAGTTTCGGTCAAGTGTAACAGAGCGGACAGTTCCCTCCACATGTTCGCGACGAACTACAACGTCCTCAGAATCCAATCGGGTATGGGTGGCCTCGCGTTCTCCAACTAAGCGTCTATTAAGCGTTTAAAAATTTAAAAAATAAATAAAATTTACAATTTAA
>Ga0255783_10005196_pt1 | contig 11691 bp, 11 predicted proteins | sample 011ome_22_FD_179981 | JGI IMG/M metagenome (GOLD analysis project Ga0255783, IMG submission 179981) | Coastal salt marsh microbial communities from the Groves Creek Marsh, Skidaway Island, Georgia - 011507BT metaG (version 2) | ecosystem: Environmental > Aquatic > Marine > Intertidal zone >... | reverse complement strand
TCCAAAGAGCATGGAAAATTACAATATCCCATCTCAGAATAAAGTACGCTTTAGTCCAACTTCAAAAGCTAAATATTTTTTAAACTAAATATGAAAAAGCAGGTACAAAATTTTAATAAATCTGATTTAGCAATCCATTTATCAAGAAAATTTCCGTCTTTGAATGATGAAATAATTATTGAGGGTATTGATTTAGTTCTTCAAGAAATTATTAATACTGTTGCATTAGATAATAGGGTTGAGATAAGAGGTTTTGGCTCATTCTCAAAAAAAACAATCAGACCAAGAAGATTTATAAATCCTAAAACAAAAGAAGAATCTTATCTAGGTGAAACTTCTATTATGCATTTCAAGGCTTCTAAAAAACTCCTTCAAATCAATGACTGATCCAAAAATAATCGTAGCAATCGATACGTATGATCCTGAAGAAGCTAATGCGATCTTAGATCAACTTAATCCAGATCTTTGTAAAATTAAAATAGGAAGCGTGGTTTTTAATTCAGTGGGCAAACCATTTCTAAAAGAAGCATCTTCGCGTGGTTTTAAGATCTTCTTAGATTTAAAACTTCATGACATACCAAATACTGTTCATGAAGCAATCTTAGGTTTTCATGATTGCGATATTGATATGCTTACTGTTCATTTATCAGGTGGCGAAGAGATGCTTAACAAGGCTATGCTTGCAGGTAAATCCATTAATGCGAAAGTTATTGGAGTATCGATTCTTACAAGTTTAGAAGACTCAGATACAATAGCTTTGTTCGATAATAAGCTTGAGCATCAAATTAGAAATTTATTTGAAATGGCAGTGAAATCAAATTTAGATGGAGTTGTTTGCTCGCCTCATGAGCTAGAAATGTCCAATACAATACTCAATTCTGATGCAATAATAATTACACCAGGAATCAGAGACATCAAAGCAGAAGATGATCAAGTGAGAACCATGAGTGCAAAAGAAGCGATTGAGAAGGGCGCCACGTTTTTAGTGATAGGCAGACCAATAACCCAAGCTCAAAATATCTCAACAGCATTAAATAATTTTAGCGATTCAATTGAAAAATAGTAGATCTATTCAAAGTATTTTCTCTGATCTAAAAAGGCTATCTAAGAAAGAGACTGCAGAAAGAAAACTATCTTTTAAATTTGAATCCGAATTTTTAAATTATCAGCCCAATTTAAAGGATTTCTCAGCCCGGCACTATAAAATATTTGATGAGCTTGCACTTAAATTAGATCTAAAAGGCTCCTTAGATGATCTTTTTAGGGGGGAAGCTGTTAATAAAACAGAAAATAGACCAGCTTTACATCATCGATATCGCATTAATCAAAAATCGTTGGATTTTAATTTTACCAACAATACAAAACCTTTTATTCAAAGGATTAAAAGAGGTGGCTTTGAGAATATTATTACTTTTGGTATAGGCGGTTCTTATGAAGGGCCCAAATTACTACAAGAATTCACAAATCATAAAACATCAAAATTTAATTATTATTTTATATCTGGACCTGATAAAGATGAATTCAATTCAACATTAAATCCGTTGAGTGGACAAAAGAATTTATATATTTTTTCATCCAAATCACTTTCAACAGATGAAACTTTGTCATGTTTAAAATGGTTGGGTAATGAAAGAAATTCAACTAATTCATTGGTAATCACAGCAAATTCAAAAAAAGCTAGAACTTTAGGCTTTTCAGAGGATTGTATTGTTCCATTTCCCGAAACAGTTGGTGGTCGATACTCTATTTGGTCACCAATTTCCCTTAGCGCCGCCTTGGAAAATAATTTTTCTTTATTTTTAAAAGGAGGATTTTCAGCAGATAAAATGATGATAGGGAATACAAAAGAAGATCGTCAATATCAAAAATTTATTAAAACTCTAGTATTTTCAGATTTATGGTTTAGCAATTTTAGGAATAAAAAAAATAGAGTTGTGCTTTCCTATAATTGGAAATTGCGATCACTGGCTAATTATATTCAGCAACTAGAGATGGAATCACTTGGTAAGCAACCACATCCTAGATCTATTTTTAAACAAACAGGTCAGTCAGTATTTGGGGGTTTTGGTTCTACAGCTCAGCATTCGTACTTTCAATTATTGCATCAAGGTACAGCAGAATTTTGTACAGATATTATTTATTCCGAATCAAGTAATAGCCCGCTGTCATCAGCCCAAGCAAAAGGACAAGCTTCATTATTATCCTCTAATTTCAAGGGATCTAGTAACTTACTTGAACAAATAAATAGCAATTCTCCTGTTAATCTTTTCCAATTAAATAAGTTATCTCTTGAAGGGCTTGGTTTTCTGCTTGCAACCTGGGAGCATAGAGTTTTTGCAACTGCATGCATGTTACAAATTAACCCATTTGATCAATATGGAGTTGCCGCCGGCAAACTTATCACAAAGAGATTTCTTAGTTAATGGGCTTAGATTTAAAACAAGTTCCCAATACGCCTGGAATATACAAATTTTTTTCTAAAAATAAAATTATTTATATTGGTAAAGCAAAGAATTTAAGAAAAAGAGTATCCTCATATTTTGGTAAATCTTTTAAGGACAGAAAAACGCATCAAATCAAAATCCTGACAGACAACATCGAAACTTTTTCAACAAATACAGAGGCTGAGGCTCTCATTTTAGAACAATCCTTAATAAAAGAAAATTTACCTAGATTTAACATTCTCTTGCGTGATGATAAGACATATCCATATATTCATTTTTCAATGGATCATAAATATCCCAGTGTCAGCATGAAGAGATCAAAGCATGCTGTTTCTAAAAATTTTTTTGGTCCCTTCATAAGTGCTCAAGCTGTAAAGGCAACTATAAAAGACTTGCAGAAGATTTATCAGATTAGAAATTGTAGTGATACAACATTTAATAACAGATCTAGACCATGTATTGAGTATCAAATGCAACGATGTTCTGCTCCATGCGTTGATCTAATTTCTGAAGTTAACTATCAAGGAGACATCGTATCTTCTCAACATTACTTATCATCTTCTGGAAAAAAAACTAAATCATTAATGACCGCTAAGATGCATAAACTAGCTGAACAGCAAGAATTTGAAAGAGCACAAGAGATTAAAAAAAGAATTAAAAGCTTAGATTTACTTCAGCAAGAGCAATCATTTAATAGCGCATTGACCAGTGTTGATTTTTTTGCATGTGTATCTAAGCTTGATAAAACAGGAGTATGCATACTATCAGTAAGAGATGGAAAAATCAGAGGGACTAAGACTCATTATTTAAAAGGCAATCAATTACATGATATTGATAGCCTGTTTCAAAGTTTAATATTTTCTTATTACCAAAATAGCTTCTCTTTGCCTAAGAAAATTATTTTAAGTATTAAGCCCAACAATTTGTTACTAATCAAACAAGCAGTCAAACTTAAATTTGGAAAACAAATTTCAATTTCTGCAAGCATCAATTCAAATACTAGAAAAGTTGCTAAGTTAGGCGAATTAAATGCAAACCAAGTCATTGAAAATAGAGTTAATCAGGCTGAAAAATATTTACTTTCTATAAAGGATCTTGCATCTCATTTAGCTTTAAAAAATAAAAAAAATCTTACAATAGAAGGGTTTGACATAAGCCATCATAGTGGCAAAAATGCAGTGGCATCAGCAGTAAGGTTTTCATCTCATGGGCCAGAAAAAAATAATTATAGGCTTTTTAATATACCTAACGAATTTTCTGGAAATGATATAGGCTCAATTCGGAATGTTCTTGAAAGAAGAATTAAGAAAAAAAGTATTAATCCATTGCCAGATATTATTCTGATTGATGGAGGCAAGCTTCAGTTGAAGGCTGCATTGAGCACTTTTTCAGTTTTAGCTAAAAAGTCACCAATTGTTCTCAGTATTGTCAAGGGATCTAAAAGAGTTAGATCTACAGAAACTATTCTTTCTAAAGAAGGAATAATTGAGATTTCCAAAGATAGTCCAGGATTTTTGCTTCTTCAACAAATTAGAGATGAATCCCACAGATTTGCTATTGCAAACAATAGGAAGAAAAAAAATAAGTCTATAAAGAAATCGTCTCTTGATAATATAAAAGGGCTTGGGCCAAAGAAGAAAAAAGATTTAATGAATTACTTTCAATCTATCAAATCAATTAAGTCAGCTTCCTTAAATGATTTATGTAAGGTTTCTGGAATAAGTATTAAACTAGCTAAAGAAATTAATAATTTTTATAGATCATGAATCATTTTATTCAATTCCTTACATATTTTAGAATTTTAATTGCTCCAGTAATTTTTTTATTAATAACCTTATTAGATTCATATGGCATAGCATTAATCCTTTTCTTTCTTGCTAGCATTTCTGATTATTGGGATGGTTTTCTTGCAAGAAGATACAACCTTGAATCTATTATCGGGGCAGTATTGGATCCTATTGCAGATAAAATATTGATTACCTTTCTCATTTTGGCCTTGAGCATTGAACTGTCAAGCATATTTATTGGCATAGTTGGGGGGATGATACTTGTTAGAGAGTTTTGGGTTGGAGCTTTAAGAGATATTAATGCTAGACAAGGTACCAGCGACGCTACAAAAGTAACTTTCCTTGCTAAAATAAAAACTTCTGTTCAATTTCTTGCGTTTACCTGCTACCTAACTGGATTAGTCATTAACAACTCAATGATATTATTTATTTCTAATTTCTTTTTGTTTTTGGCATTAATTATTACCGTTCAAACTGGGGTTTCCTATACTTTTGCAACATTTAAAAAATAATCTAAAGATTATTATTTAAAATTATGGTGTTGTTATTAGCATATTTGATAGCCATGTTAGATATAATGTGTGCATGAAAATTGCAGTAGTAAGTGGCGGCTTCGATCCAATTCACTCTGGTCATATTAATTATCTTCAATCTGCTGCTGAAATTGGAGATAAGGTAATTGTTTGTTTAAATAGTGATAATTGGCTAAACCAAAAAAAAGGTAAATTCTTTCTTCCTTTTGATGAAAGAAAGTTAATTTTAGAAAATTTAAACATGGTTACTGAGGTCATTGGTTTTGAGGATGATGAAAATGGGTCTGCCATTAATGGTTTAAAAAAAGTTCAAAAGATTTATCCAAATGAAAAAATTATTTTTTGTAATGGTGGAGATAGGAATGAAAAAAATATTCCAGAGATGAAGATGAAAGGAATAGATTTTTCTTTTGGTATTGGAGGAGGGAATAAAATAAACTCTAGCAGCTGGATTTTAAAGAATTGGTCTTTTGATTCTGAAGAGCGAATTTGGGGAAAATTTTTTACACTTTTTCAAGATAAAGGCATTAAGGTCAAAGAATTAGTTATTATGCCTAGAAAAAAAATGAGTTTTCAAAGACATACTCTAAGAAATGAAATCTGGCTAGTATCACGTGGAAGTTGCGTAGTGAACTTTAGCGAAAAAGATCCGAACCTAAAAGATGAAATTCATCTCAAACATCATGACTATTTCGTTGTCAGGGCAATGAATTGGCATCAAATTACAAACCCTAATGATGTACAATGCAATATTCTTGAAATCCAATATGGAGAGGAAACAATTGAAGAAGATATTGAGAGGCTCATTCAGAAGTAGAAAACTTTTAGTGGCTGGATGGCAGAGTGGTCATGCAGCGGCCTGCAAAGCCGTTTACGCCGGTTCGATTCCGGCTTCAGCCTCCATGCCTATACTAATTACAGCTAGTCAGATATTATTTAATGAAAATGAATGAATCCAATGAAATAAATAACGATAAAGAAGTTAATTTTTTAGATTTAATTAATTTATTGCGTGACAACTCTATTTTTTTTATTTCCCTTACATCTATATTTGCTATTTCTTCAATAGTTATATCTCTTATATTGCCGAATAAATATACTTCAAATGCTGTTTTAGAAGTTATGGAAAAGTCTTCTGAGGGACAGTCTCAATCTTTTTCTGGCTCAAGCATTGCTGCATTAACTGGAATCTCTATTGGTGGCTCTGCTTCTGCAGGAGACCCATCCTATACGATCATGGCAATTATTAAATCAAAAACTTTCGCTAATCATCTTTTTTCAATTGGAGAAAATTTACCATCGATCTTGGCATGGAAAAAATATGATCCAAATACCAAAGAGTTAATTTTTGATAGTTCAGTTTATAACTCTGATACAAAAGAGTGGCTTATTCCAAAGCCTTCATACTTGGAAGGTTATACAGAACTGCATCAATCTCTAGAAATAATAAGGTCTGAAGATTCTGGGTTCTTATATATAAGTTTTGAACATCCATCTCCTCATTATGCTTATTATCTTGTAGATTTAATTATAAAAGAAGTGAATTCAATTAGGCGATCACAAGACTTAGAATCTACAGAGGAAGCACTAACCTATCTATATGATCAACTTAAAAATACCCGAGAATCTGAACTTAGACTTTCCATTAATCAAATAATTGAAAGCCAGCTTAGAAAAAAGATGCTAGCTAATATTAAAGAAGATTATGCAATTTTTCCTATTGATGCTCCATATGTCCCTTTACTTAAGTCTTCGCCAACAAGGTCTTATATTGTAATCATCTCTACAATTGTTGGCTTTATTTTATCAATAATGATATTGCTTACCATGAAGTATGGTTTTAATAGACAATACTTATTCAAGAAATAGTTTTCTTAAACTCAATGCAAAACTTAGATAAGATTAAACTAGGGATAGTAGGCATGGGATATGTTGGGCTTCCACTAGCTATTGAGTTTGGAAAAATAAGAGATGTTATTGGATTCGATATTGATGAAGAAAGAATCAGAAGTCTCAAATATCACAAAGATGAAACACTAGAAATTTCTTCTAAAGATTTTCTTAGAGCTAAAAACCTAAAATTTACTTATAAAATAGACGATATTTCTAGATGTAATTTTTATATCGTGTGTGTTCCAACGCCAATTAAAAGTAACAAGAAACCAGATTTAGATCCAATTTTAAATGCTACAAAATTAATTTCTAACGTTTTAAAAAAAGGAGACACAATAGTATATGAATCTACCGTTTTCCCAGGAGTGGTAGAAGATTATTGTCGCCCAATAATTGAAGATATTTCCAACTTAAAATTTAATAATGATTTTTTTTTAGGATATAGCCCTGAGAGAATTAATCCAGGCGATAAAAAAAATACCATTAGATCAATAATCAAGATTACATCTGGATCAAATGAAGCAACTAGTGAGTTAGTCGATTTATTATATAAAACAATAATCCCTGTTGGAACATATAAAGCTGGTTCAATAAAGGTCGCAGAAGCTGCAAAGGTTATCGAAAACATTCAAAGAGATGTAAATATAGCTTTAATAAATGAACTGTCTATTATTTTCAATAAATTAGATATTGATACTGAGGAAGTTCTTGAAGCTGCCGAAACTAAATGGAATTTTATCCCATTTAGGCCAGGTCTAGTTGGAGGTCACTGTATTGGTGTAGACCCATATTATTTATCTTATAAATCTGAAGAAATTGGGTATATTCCAAAGATTATAAATACCGGCAGAAAAATGAATGATGACATGGCTCAATATGTATGCTCTCTCCTATTGCACGGCATGAACGAAAAAAATATTGATATAAATGATTCAAGATTGTTGATAATGGGTTATACATTTAAAGAGAATTGTCCTGATATTAGAAATACACAAATTAAGAATCTTGCTCAAATGCTTTCTGAGTCAAATATTAATGTTGATATTTATGACCCATGGATTTCAAAAAAAATTATCAACGATAATCCAAAAATTCATTTTATTGAAACTCCTAAAAAAGGTATTTATGATGCGCTAATAATTGCAGTTGCTCATCATCAATTTCTTTCAATGAAACCAAAGGATTTTCTTGCATATTGCAAATCAGATAATGTTGTAGCTGATTTAAAACATGTTATCTCAAAAGAATACTCTGATATCCGCTTATGAATAAAGGTAAGGCGTGCGCTCATTAATTAAGTTATATAATCTTTTAGATTCATCGCAAAGGAGGAGACTTCTTATCCTTCAGTTATTAGTTATTTTCATGAGCTGTTTAGAAGTGTTGAGCGTTTTGGCAATAGGTCCTTTCATGGCCCTATTGGGCAACATGAATAGTATTCAAACCACTGGAATTCTTAATGCAACATTTATTTATTTTGGATTTAGTTCTAATAAAGAATTTATTATTTTCTTTGGAGCTTTAGTGCTTGCAATTATGGTTTTTTCAGCCTGCTTTTCTCTTTATACAATAAAAGTGTTATACCATTTTGGTTCTTCAATTGGCGGATCAATCAGCAATAGATTGTTTAAACATTTTTTATTTCAGCCATGGTTATTTCATAGCAAGCATAGTAGTTCTAGCCTCATACATAAAGCAATAAATGAAAGCCAAAGACTAACTTTTGCTATTATCCATCAAGCTCTTACATTTAATGCAAAAGCCTCAATAGCATTTTTAATGTCTTTTGCGGTAATAATTTATGATCCTATAATAAGCTTAACTGGATTAGCTATTTTCTCTTCATCATATTTTTTAATATATAAGTTTTCTGAATCTCATTTAAACAATGCAAGTAAGTCATTAGCAGAAGATCAGGAAGTAAGACTTAAAACAGCCAGCGAAAGTTTTGGAGGAATTCAGAATATTATATTGAGCAGAACGCAATCATTTTTTCTGCATACTTTTAACAATTCAACTGATAAATACTATCATTCTTGGGGCAATTCTCAGGTGTTAAGCATAACTCCAAAATATTTACTTGAAGTATTAGCGATGGGCTCAATAATTATTTTAGTTTTATTTTTATTTTTATCTGGTAACGAAAACTTAAATGTAATTCTTCCAACGCTGTCTGTTTTTGCTTTAGCTGGATACAAAATACTTCCGGCGCTTCAAACTGCCTACTACAGTTTTTCAATTATCACTGCAAATATTTCGGCATTTGAGAATCTTGAATTAGATTTAATTAATAGTTCTAACACTGACAATGAATATTTGAATATTAAGAATCAGTCAAACCAAAAAATAGAATTTAAAAACAAAATTACCTTTGAAAATATCTCCTTTACATATCCAGGAACTAGCAAAAGCGTCTTAAATAAAATCTCTTTTGAGATAATGGCTGAAAAAACCTTTGGAATAGTAGGACCCTCTGGTGCAGGCAAGTCAACAATGATTGATCTTATATTAGGATTAATTAATCCAACTTCAGGTAAATTTATTGCAGATGAGACGCCAATTAGTAAAAGCAATATAGACCAATGGCAAAAAAATATTGGTTTTGTGCCTCAGAGTATCTTTCTCTCAGACTCTACTATTAAGGAAAATATTGCTTTTGGAGTTGATACTCATTCTATTGACCAACAAAAGGTCATAGAGGCAGCAAATCTAGCAAATGTTATGGATTTTGTATCTTCATTGCCTGACGGTATTAACACAGTTGTTGGTGAGAGAGGAATACAGCTATCTGGGGGGCAAATTCAAAGAATAGGAATAGCTAGAGCCCTCTTTAATAATCCAAAAGTACTAATTTTTGACGAAGCAACTAGTTCTCTTGACGGAATTTCTGAAAAATTAATCATGGAGGCGATAAGTAAATTTTCTGGTCAAAAAACAATTATTATCGTTGCGCACCGTTTAGAAACTGTAAAAAATTGTGATTCTATATTTCTACTAGAAAATGGAGAAATCATAGATGAAGGATCCTATGACGAGCTTTTTAATAGAAGCTTATTATTTCAAGAAATGGCTGGCGTTTAATGTAAAAAGGATATATTTAACTTTGATGCCTATAAAAAAAATTTTAATTGTTTTACCTAGCATGGATGCTGGTGGTGTAGAAAGAATTAGAATTATTCTCGCTAATGAGTTCAAGGCTTTTGGTTTTGAAGTTGAGTATGCATTACTTAATGCAAAAGGTGCATTATTAGATATAGCCTCTAAAGAAAATAAAATTTATGATTTAAAAGTAAATAAAATTAGATATCTTCCATTCAAACTTGGGAAGTTACTAAAGGAAATAAAGCCTGATGCAGTTTTAGCATCAATTTGGCCAGTAACTGTTGCCACAGTTTTTGGAGTATTTCTATCAAGAATATCCTGTTCTCTTGTTTTGTCAGAACATAATCACCTTTCTACCCAATATCAACATAAAGGCTTTATTCATAAAATCTTAATGAGAGCAAGTATGTTCCTATGCTATGGATTTGCATCAAGAGTCGTTGCGGTTTCTGAAGGCGTTAAAAATGATCTTCAAAGGCTTTCTCATATAAGCCATAAAAAATTTGAGGTTATTTTTAATCCTATTTTGCCATTAAAAAATTCTGATAATAAAAAAATAAATGAAGTTAATAGCCATTGGAATAGTGCAAATGAAAAAAGAATTATTTCTGTTGGCAGTCTTAAGCAACAAAAAAATCATTCTTTGCTTATAAATGCATTTGCTATTGTAAACACAAATTTACCATCAAAATTAATGATCATAGGTGAGGGGGAAGAGAGAAAAAATTTAGAAAATCAAGTCAAAATAATGGGTTTAGAGAATCAAGTAATTTTTGCAGGCTTTCAGAAAGATATTAATCCATTTTATCAAACTGCAGATTTATTCGTATTATCATCAAACTATGAGGGCTTTGGGAATGTGCTCTTAGAAGCATTAATCAATGGAGTAAATATTGTTTCTACGGACTGTAAATCGGGCCCTGGTGAAATTTTATCTAATGGCAAATATGGAAAACTGGTCCCAGTTAATGATGTTGAAGCGCTCGCCTGTGGAATTATTGAAGTTCTAAAGGGCGGTTCTATAGATCAAAATATTTTGCAAAATAGAGCACGTGAATTTCATCCAAGTCAAATTGCTAAAAAGTACCTCTCGTTATTATTTCCAACTCAAAAGCATGTTAAAAAATAAAAAATCTTTATTTATCTCTTATGATGGACTTCTTGATCAACTGGGCACTAGTCAAATTCTCCCATATCTTGAAGGGCTTGTTTCACATCTTGACGAGTTGCATGTTATTAGTTTTGAAAAAAGAAATAAAATGAATCAATTGGGCGTGAAACTTTCTCAGCAATTAATTGATAAAAGAATACATTGGCATCCATTAATTTTTTCAAATAAATTTGGTTTAATTGGAAAAGTTTTTGACGCTTTTAAAATGCAATTTTGTTCCCTGTATTTATGTTGGAAATATTCAATTGATATCATTCATTCTAGGAGTCATTTACCAGCCATCATAGGTAGATTAATAAAACTATTATTACAAAAAAAACTTCTTTTTGATTTTAGAGGTTTATGGGTTGATGAGAGAGTTGATAAAGGCAGTTGGAACAGGAAATTTTTGTTTCACAATATTCAATATAAAATTTTTAAATATATAGAAAGATTTTTGATATCTGGCTCAGATCACATAGTTGTGCTGACAAATAAAGTTATTGAGGAAGTTAAATGCCTGGGTCAAGTAAATTCTGAAAAAATTACAGTCATTCGGTGTTGTTCAGATTATTCACATTTTAAAAATTTAGAACATAAATCAGACCTTAAGAGCGCTTTAAATATTACCAAAAATGCAAAAATAATTGGATATTTAGGATCTGTTGGACAAATTTACATGATACGAGAGGCAATTAATTTTTTTAAAGAATGCATAAATAATGATCCCAATACTTTTTTAGTTGTTGTTACTTACGAAATTGAAGATTTTTTGCTTATTG
>Ga0255783_10005182_pt1 | contig 11708 bp, 11 predicted proteins | sample 011ome_22_FD_179981 | JGI IMG/M metagenome (GOLD analysis project Ga0255783, IMG submission 179981) | Coastal salt marsh microbial communities from the Groves Creek Marsh, Skidaway Island, Georgia - 011507BT metaG (version 2) | ecosystem: Environmental > Aquatic > Marine > Intertidal zone >... | reverse complement strand
AATCTTTTTCAAGAACATGGAGGGCGGATATTCAATACGGCTGGGGATTCTGTGCTGGCCGAGTTTCAAAGTGCTGTTTCAGCGGTTGTGTGCGCCAGCGAGTTCCAAAAGCTGATCAAACAGCGTAACGCCACGCTGGACCCTTCAGAGCAAATGAACTTTAGGGTTGGGCTTAACATGGGGGATGTGATCGTTGAGGGCAGTAATCTCTACGGGGATGGCGTAAATGTAGCCGCGCGGCTTGAGGCATTTTGCCAGCCTGGCGGGGTCTCTTTATCAAAATCGATACATGATTTTGTGAGCGAAAAGGTTGATATGTCTTTTTCAGATCTGGGCAATCAACAGGTTAAAAACACTTTGGTGCATGCTTTTGATATCACTCTAGAGGGTGTCGAACAGCGTAAGGCAGCGGCTAAAGCGATTCCAGACGAGGAAGCGTTTGAAAGCAAACCTCCCACGATTGCCGTGTTACCGTTCAAAAATATGAGCAATGATGAGGAGCAAGAATATTTCGCGGATGGTGTGACCGAAGATATCATTGCCAATCTATCGTCTTGGAAATCATTTCCGGTGATTTCGCGCAACTCCAGCTTTAGTTTTAAAGGCCAAGATTTAAAAACCAGCGAGATCGCGCAGGAATTGGCGGCCAATTACATCGTTGAAGGTAGTATCCGGAAGGGCGGCAACAAAGTGCGGATCACCGCCAATCTAATCGACGTAAAAGACGATCAGCAAATTTGGTCAAAGCGATGGGACCGCCTGCTTGATGATATTTTTGAAGTTCAAGATGAAGTCTCTCAAGAAGTGGCGGCATTAATCACGCCGGCTTTGAAAAGCAAAGAACATGAAAGAGCCAAGAGGCGGCCCAAAGCCTCGTTTTCGGCCTGGGATAGTTATTTACAGGCTTTGTCCATTTTCAACCAGTTCAACACGTTTGGGGATGAGCGCAATATACAGGTGATCGAGCTGTGCGATGAAGCAATTGAAAAAGATCCAGAATTGGTTGATGCTTATGTTTTAAAATGTAAATGTCTTTTTTCGGTGCGCTTAGAACCCAAGTATAAATCACGCCGGAACGAGATGGAGGCAAGCTTTCACGAGCTGTCCGAGCTTGCCTATCGGCTTGATCCTAAAAACCCAGATGCGGTGTCAAATTATAGCAATTCTTTCAATATGAAAGGAGATTATGAGCAACGGGTGAAATATGCCAAAGAAGCTTTGGACCTCAACCCGAGCCATCCAAGATCAAATTCTCAATATGGGATGGCAATTTGTAACGAGGGGCGTTTTGCCGAGGCAGAAAAGTTCTTTTTACGGGCCATTGAATTGGATCCTGTTCAGCGCAAATCCTATGAAGGTTTTTTTCCGTTTCTCTATATGGCAATGAATCAGTCGGAACAGGCGCTGAAATGGTCAAACACGCTTTATGACAGGTCGCAGCATAGCCGCTATGATGGGTTTCGGGCCGCGATTAATGTGCATTTGAATAACAAAGATGCGGCAAAAGCCTATTTGAAAACGTTTAAAGCAGCGCGGCCGGAATTAAAGACGCTTCAGGATTACGAAGAAGTTGCCCCCACTATCATTAAAGATTATTTGCTGGCTGGGCTGAAAGAGATTTGGGATGTGGTGTGACAGAATAATTATTAAGCGCCTTTTCCAAATAATGCTTTAATAAAAGATAGAGAGGCCGCCTTGCAGAGCATGTAATATGCCACTGGGTATTGATCTAATATGTTCCAATCCTATTGGGTAAACAGTGTTTTGTTGCAGGTTCTTAAAAGGTTTTTCATGTCGCCCTGTGCGCTGAGAAGTTTTCGATTTTTTCAAGCAGACGATTAAAGTCTTTTTTTCACAACAATCGGCCCTGTGTTTTTTAATCAATTTAAAATTTTCTTCTCCATGCTAAGCTCTTCTAGTCAATCAAAATCTTTCTACCAAAATTTTAAGATTTTTTTTGGCGAGAGTCGCGTAGGATAAGTGTTTGCGCGCTGTTCTCGGTGCGGGTTATCAAGCGCTAAAACTTACAATTTTTTATGCAACTGCATGAAAACTTTCACCAGAGGTTCAATGTAAATGGGCGGGGTCAATTAGGCTTGGCTTTATCGCGCATTGTTTTTATCGTTTTGCAACTGAGAGATTGATTTTATTCGTGCAGTTTGCGCTTAAGCAAGTGAGCTAAGTTGCTTTTACCAAAGGCCAAACGGTCCGTTGCCTTCTTCGCGCCGCACGCGTTCTTTAAACGCATCCGTTGCATTGGCTCGAAACATTGTTTGTAGATAGTAGCGTTCTGTATCTGCCCCTTCGATTGTCAATCCGCCGATTGGCCGCCAGTCTGCGCTGATTAAATCATTGACCGAGTTTTGTAGATCTTCCAGGCTGGTTTTGCGTATTATTTGGTATTGCATCGGCCAATTCCCAAGCGGTTGTTCAGATCCGAGAGTATCCAATTACAGCAAATAAGCCAAAAGTTTTCTTTCCTAGTGGCGTGTCCTTACGCGCATTTGATCTATTGTCCTATGGAAATAAAACAGGCGCGGGTGATTCAAATATCACCCGCGCCATAAAACTTTAGGTATCCAACTGGACCCTGTTTTCTATGCTTCTGCCATAGCACCAATTCAAATTCTGCGCGACAGGCTTTTGCATCCCTTGATTATATACACATAGCAGTTGAACCGCTTTGTATTTACATTCAGGTATCAGTATTAATTAAAGCTTGTTGCTTGAAGCCTCAGGGGTAACCATTACGGATTCTGGTGCGGCTGTTTCACAGCCTGCAAGAAAAACGGTTCCGATGAGCGCGAATGCGATAATAAAAATCTTTTTCATTTGGTTTCTCCTTCTCGCTCTATAAGAACGATCGTCGCACGTTATTCAAGGGAAAACTGATGTAAGATAGATATTTTTTTTTACGTTGGTCTTACGAAACGTATAGCACGAGGCAAAACTCGCCTTGAATATCGATCTGATCGGTTTGATGATCACCGTATACAAGTGATACTTAGGTGTTGGTTTGTAACGTCACGTGATCGTTTTTGATGTCTTCTCAGCTTTACGAAAAAATGCTTGAAGGCGCCGTGTCGAAAGCATGCCAATGATCATCGCGCTGGCAAATACCACGCCGCTGCTTCCGCCAAAGCTTAAGGATGCGATTGCAGGGCCAGGGCACAGGCCTGCCAACCCCCATCCTACCCCGAAAAATACCGAGCCAATAATAAGGTCGCGATCTATTCCAGCGGTGTTCACAGGTGGGAATTTATCCGCCCTTAAGGGTGTGCGTGCCCGCGTGGCTTTCCAGGCGATGGCCATTGGTAGGATTGCTCCGCCCATTACGAAAGCTAAGGTGGGGTCCCATTCGCCGAATATGTCCAACCACCCCTGCACTTTTTTGGTATTCGTCATGCCCGATATGATCAAGCCAAGGCCGAACAGAGCTCCTGCAACCAAACTAATCACTATGCGCATCAGATCAATCCTAAAAAATGTTTGAACAGAACCACACTTATCGCCCCGGCTAAAATATACACCATCGTTGCGGCTATACCCCGCAGGGAAAACCTTGAAATGCCGCAGACGCCATGGCCCGATGTACAACCATTTGCCAGCCTTGTTCCAAAACCCACTGCTAAGCCTGCAATCACCAAGACGATCACATTTTCGCTAGAATGTGTCGGAGCTATGTTTAATGGTCTGACGAACAGCATTGGAACAACAAATAAAGCAGAAACGAACGCTAGGTTTTCAGCCCAAATTCGCCGATCTGTTGTTTTGAACATGCCAAAAATCAATCCGCTTGCGCCCATAACGCGACCATTCCCCAATAAAAGAACAGCGCCAGCGCAGCCAATCAAAACACCGCCCACCAATCCATAAATCCAATCCATTGGCATATTTTGCTCTCCGACTGCGCGCGCTTGTTTTCACGCCATTTTATAAATTTAAAGTTTATTGATGGGCAGTTTTAAAAACACATCCCCATGCTCATCAGGCGGTGGCATATTGCCTGCCCGCATATTGATTTGCAATGAGGGCACTATCAATTTTGGCATCGCGAGTTTTGCATCTCTCTCGTCTCGAAGCTTTACAAATGCTTCAGCTTTGACATCGCCCCCAATGTGAACATTTTTTCTGCGCTGTTCGCCAACGGTGGTTTCCCAACTATATTCATCTCTGCCCGGCGCTTTGTAATCATGGCCTACAAAAATTTTCGTTTCATCAGGCAGCGCAAGTATCTTTTGGATAGATTCATATAGGGTTTGCGAGGAACCGCCCGGAAAATCACAGCGCGCGGTACCAAAATCGGGCATGAACAACGTATCTCCAACGAAAGCTGCATCTTCGATGACATAGGTGAGGCAGGCCGGGGTATGCCCTGGTGTATGCAAAACATCAACGCGCATTTGACCAATGTGAAAAACATCCCCGTGATCAAACAATTGATCAAATTGGCTGCCGTCGCGCTGAAACTCTGTGCCCTCGTTAAATACTTTTCCAAAAGTATCTTGAACAAGGGTGATGTTGTTTCCGATTCCTATTTTGCCGCCCAGTTTTTCTTGAATATAGGGAGCTGCGGAAAGGTGATCGGCATGTACATGGCTTTCAAGCAGCCATTGAATATCCAAAGCCTCTTCTTTGGCATAAGCGATGATTTTATCTGCTGAGCTGGTCTGCGTGGTTCCAGAGGCATGGTCAAAATCAAGCACGCTGTCGATGACGGCCGCTGCATGTCCATTCGGGTCGCGCACAACATATGAAATTGTGTTGGTTTGCGGATCAAAAAAAGCTTTTACTTTCGGTCCCATTCAGCGCTCCTAGGTATGGTTGAGGGCAGAATAACAATATCCTTCAAATTGACAAGCATATCGAATGGATTGTTTTTAAAGGGTTTGCTTGGTGGAATTTTGTTTTCTTAGGAGGGTAATCCGAAGGCGTATGTTCTTCGCCTCTTATTTTGTGGTCTGGACGACGAGTTACCCAACCGCTATACCAATTGCGACTGTCATCAAGCCCAAGGCAGATAAAAACAAAGACCCTAAGTTTATCGGCATAAGGGAGGCTAATTCAGCGCGCATGTCCTCATCCGAGAGCGATCGCTTCTTTGCCTTTACAACTCTCGCGATGCAAAGCATCAATCCAATAATGCCAAGCAAAGATAGGGCGGCCCCAGTTAAAACTATTCCCGACATGACGGCATTCCTAGCGATCCAGATTGAGCCTGCTTTATAGCTTTTCTTTATACCAAGCAACCAAAAGGGCTCTCTTGCGCAGCCAAAGCAAGCTGGTTTAAGGAGGGCAGGAATTCCAAGGAGATTGAAATGCAAGATACGCCCGAAGACACCCACCGAGTGGCTGCCGCAGAGCTTCGCCAGTTTATTGAAAGATATGAACGTTTGGAGGCTGAAAAAAAAGATATTGCGGATCAACAGAAAGAGGTGATGGCAGAAGCCAAAGGGCGGGGCTACGACACGCGCGTTATGCGTAAATTGATCGTTTTGCGCAAACGCGATCAAAATGAGATTGCTGAAGAAGAAGCCATCTTGGATCTGTATAAAGAAGTGCTGGGGATGTAGCGCTTGGGGCCTGTTGAGCAAGGTGAATTCTGCTAAAGCGTTGAATAAGGGAACTCTGTAGTCTCTTTTGACGCGCGCGCGCTCGAGGCTTTGGTTTTGCAAGCTGTCGCACCAGTTGTGCAAAGCGCGCGCATCGGGCAAGTATAAGCTGAGCATTACGCAGAAAAACCGGAAAAGGACCACAATGTGACAAGCCGCGTCATTAATAAGACGTTGGGGGCAGCCTTTCCCCAAGCGATCGGTATATGGTCGCTGGCGGCTCTGCTGATTGCAGCGGGCGTTTTATTGCCCATTATTGCGATTTTGGTTTTGGCGTTTTTTCCTTCGGATAATATTTGGAGCCATTTACTGGCAACCACTTTGCCTCGCTACCTTAAAACCACGCTGGCGCTTATGTTATGCGTGGGTTTTGGCGCTGCTTGCATAGGCGCTGGCACCGCGTGGTTGGTTACGCGGTACCGCTTTTGGGGCGTGCGCTCTTTTGAATGGTTGCTGCTGATGCCATTGGCGATACCCGCTTATGTGGGGGCCTATGCGTTGGTCGATTTGCTTGAATATGCGGGTCCTGTTCAGAATGCGCTGAGAGGGGTGATGGGATGGAAAAACGCGCAAGATTATTGGTTTTTTGAAATCAGGTCATTCGGGGCGGCCAGTTTTGTGCTGACTATGGCGCTGTATCCTTATGTTTATTTACTCAGTCGGGCCGCGTTTCGGGAACAATCTGGGGCCGCCGAAGAGGTGGCTCAATCGCTTGGATCGCATGCATTTTTGCGGTTTTGGAAAATTGGTTTACCTTTGGCGCGCCCGGCAATCGCGGCGGGCACGGCGATTGTGATGATGGAAACGATTAATGATTTTGGCGCCGTTGATTATTTTGCGGTTCAAACCCTAACAACTGGAATTTTCAGCGTTTGGCTGGAAGGCAGCAATGCAGGCGGGGCGGCGCAATTGGCAACTTTGGGATTGTGTTTGATTATCATTTTGGTGCTGCTTGAAAAAAATGGGCGCAGCAAAATGCGGTTTTTCAGTTTATCCACCCATCACAGGCCAATTTTACGACAAAAATTGCGCGGTCGCCAAGCTGTTTTCGCTTCGGTATTTTGCTTTTTACCGATTTTATTCGGATTTATACTTCCCACTTTGGTGCTGGCGCTGCACGCGGTGCGCAAGCTTGATTACTGGAAAGACGCGGATTTATATGCGGCCTTGTGGAACACTGTGTTTGTCGGCGCGATTGCAGCCTTTTTCACAGTGATTGCTGGACTCGTCATGGTCTATGGTGTTCGTCTCAGCCAACAGAAATTGCCACGTCTTTTATTGCCCCTCACCACGATCGGCTACGCTGCCCCTGGCGCGGTCTTGGCTGTTGGTATTTTAATTCCTTTGGCGGCTTTTGATAACGCCTTGGCGGATTTTATTCTTGCCCTCACAGGGCGAGAAATCGGGTTGATTTTGACGGGTAGTTCTTTTGCGGTCATTTTGGCGTATTTTGTGCGCTTTTTTGCGATTGCCCAAGGCGCGGCGGATACCGCGATGGAGCGCGTCTCTCCCAATTTATCGCAGGCGGCCCGTTCTTTAGGCCGCTCGAAGCGTGCAATATTGGTGCAGATTTTTTTACCCTTGATTAAAGGCAGTTTGGGGTCGGCTTTGGTGCTGGTTTTCGTCGATTGTGTGAAAGAACTGCCTGCAACGATGCTTTTAAGGCCGTTCAATTTCAGCACGCTTGCGACTCGCACGCATGATCAGGCAAGTTTGGAAAATTTACCCCAAGCTGCGCCAGCAGCTCTATTGATAATATTGGTAGGTTTGCTCGCCGTCGGGCTCTTGGCGCGCGCCAGCCGGTAACTCTTACAGCACAGGGTTGTTTCAGTCTCTTTTTATTGCATGAAACCAATCGGCTTTCCGTCGAGCCCGCTACGGCGCGAAAGAAGCGTTCTATGATTTAATCCTGTTAAGGGTGATACTTATCCGGATATGAGGTTTTTCCAAAGAATAACGACATTCGATATTCCAGGGGCATTCACTAAAGTTTTGATCACTGCCAATATATCCGCTGGCCGTGTAATCACCGCCTTTAGCGGGTACAAGGCGACATAGGGCTTCGTTTTGGAATATTTTTTGGTAAAATCTGCCAAGAAAAGGGCATCGACACTTAACGTGATAGGTTGTCTGCAAAGCATGTACATATTTTTGTATGGGTGCCATAGATGCAGACAAAAAGCGATTTGGTGCAGCTGATTATAAGCGAAGCATTCCATAGCCCCTACAAGAGAAAAACAAAAATCAATGGTCGTAAAAAAGCGGCGAGATGTGGATAAAAAGTTTCTGCAGAGGCAATGCCTTTGTTTTCATGGGGGTAAACTGGACAATCAAGCCCGCAACGCCTTAACGGGCTGTGAAGAAGGCAGCTGCGGATATTGAAATGCCCAACGCAATCCCAAGGTCACGTGTTTCAGCGACCAAAAGAAAAGCGTCAATCGCTCTATTTCCCACTTGGGAGATCGCAGGTCCTACGGGTAAAAAAAGTTGAGTGCATCAAATAGACAAGGCATGCTTTGATCATTTGATCGCCTTTTCAGTTCAGTCATCTCAAACCGTTTTGTCTTTAACCGCGCAGAACTGGTTCGTGAACAAAGCAATAGACGTTATGTCGCCGCTGCTAGTTTTGCATAATCAAAGTGAAAAAGGCGATTGTTGGAGGGCAAATATCAATGTTTAGCATTGGCCTGTTGATGAAAAAAATCTGGCGCCTTCTTAATTTCGACGTCAAATAGGGTTTGATAGTCCTCAAGATTTGATAGCATCAGCTGGCTAACGTTGCGGCCCGCAGATGTAAGCTGATTATAAAAATCCACTAAGCCTTCTTTTTGAGCAGCAACTAAGGCTTCCCTTGTTCCAGTGAGGTTATGCGTCATTTGGCAATGCAAGATAACGTTTTCAAACAGCGTGAGGTCGTTCATTTTTTTCATACGCTCTTCCCTTTCCACCATAAAAGATTTGCCAAATTATGGCGTCTGAATAAAATTGGAAAAAGAAGCTGACCGTGGCTTCCGCGCGCGTATTTTGTCGCGACACATCCGCATTACGGCTGCGTATGAGATATGGATCACTTTTGGCATCAGCTTGCGCTGATCTGATTAATCTCGCCCAATCAAATCTCCTGTTATCCGCGCAGGATTTAGGGATCAGCTAAGCTTGAGGTTGAGGCCAGAATAGTCGTTAAACAGGTGGGCATGAGGGGCTGATTGCTCAGCCCGCTCATTCGTTAAAAAGGCCCCAGATGGCGTGGCGCTGGGTAAGGGCGGTTGCTCCAAATAAAATAGTTACAACAGTTTCAAACATGCCCCAGGGTTCTTTGCGAAACTTTGATCCAAACTGCGTGGTAGCTTCCTCTGCATCCAAATCATCCCCATTCGCTTTAAACTCATCCACGCAATCAAAAGAATTGATCATCACAAAAACGAATGTTGGCAGTATCATCGTGGATATCGCCAGTGATTGAAAATCCGCGCCCTGTGAAATGATAAAAAGCGTTGCCAAAGTAGTTCATATTGCAATCGCAAATCCCCAATATAAGTCGCGTGCTCTTTGGTTTCCAAGCCTCTGACGCAGATCACGATTTGCCGGGGAGCTTACACTATCCGGCCTTTTTCTCTTCCTAATTAATCAAGTTCGACAGCAAGCGGACCAGTCATTCCCCCGGTCACGGACATGCCAACTGCAGAACCGGCTGCGGCTCTAATTTCATCAATATTTGCTTCCAACATTTTTGGGTCGCTCCAAAGTGTCATGGTTCTTATTGTATTTTCTCCAGTGACTGTGGCACGCATGTTCACTGCGCCATACTTTTTCATCTCGGGCCAGAAGCCTTTGGCGGCTTCAACTGCATTGTCAACGTTCCCGTCAAATTCCCAATCGGTAAAAGATACAAACATTTTTCTCTCCATTTTGTGCAACGTTTCATCATCGTTCATTCAATTGTCGATTTGTCAAAGATTACGTTGCGAAAGCTAGAATCTAAATGACGCCCGATCACGGAATATTCGCTTTCATAGACTTTTTGCTTAATCCCAGACGGCGCTTAGATTGGGCTGCCGCTCATTCTGATGGGTTTCCAGCGCAGTTTATTCCCGATATGTTTGAGAAGTCGCACGGCACATGCGGAAAAGGGATGCGCAAAGTGATCATGCGGGAAACTGAAAGCGACATGAAGTAAACAGCAGCTCAAAGATCGCTGGGCTGAAGGGTATAACCATGGCTCTTGGGTCAATGATCGCAGAAGATATGATCGTGCCAAAAAGCCCGTGGCACGATCCTGAATGTAAGATTGCAGGTTAATTTATTAATTCAATTTTAAAACTTTCGGGTAATTAATAAAGGCGTTACTTGTAATCGGTGTAAACGTTCCGGTTTCTACTATCGCGCCTGCTTCTTCTCTCAGTCTAGTCAGTTCCTCATCGGCACCAAAGCGCTTCAAATGTTCTTCTGATTCAAAATGTATGACAGTATGCAGCATAGTGTCATCGTCTTTTTCTGTTCCCGCAAAAACAAATGTCATGCCATGTTCTTGCATTTTGTCTTCAACGGAATGGACCATATCTTTCCATGCTTGGAAACCTTTTGATAACCTTATTTTTGTCACCACAAGCATAACGCTCTCCTCGTTTTGTGTTATTAAATTTCATGTTAACCAACCACAACGCGGGTTTTTTTGACAGCTAAAAATCTGACGCAAGGTTTCTTGCATGTCCTCACCCCCTTAATGTCCCTGACTGGCCGGTAACGTGCTGAACAGGATAGAGAGAGGCGTTTTTTCGCGAGCCCTGCCTTGACGTGAATGTTTAAACCGCAATGGGCGCTTTGGGTATCTGGTCTGGGGTAGAGGTTTTACGCGGCGCTGTTACGCGCTGGCATTGTAAGCTTATCTGGAAGAAAAAATTATGCGCAAAGGTTTGTTAGATTGCAGTGACAAGCAGCCATCTTTTATAAGATAGACCTGTTGAGAACAGTCGAGATTTTTTTGTATTTCTGTATTTATTATGAATTTTGGAAAGCTTAACATCTTTTTTTAAATCTAAAAAATCACTCGGCCAATGATTTCTCCTTCGTTTTAAAAAATAATTTTCGCCTTCCCTGTGCCTATTAAAAATATATTTTTTCACTCCGTTTTGCACGCATCTTTGAGCTGCGCTTTGTCGTTTTTCATTGGGATAAAATACGGTTGTCATCGCTGGCGTTGAGCTTGGTCTAGTCGTGAAAAGTAAAACTTATTGTGAAAATTGTTTTCTTGCAATTTTGGTATTCTTTTGCTCGGGTGCCGGCGACCGTTTTTTATCAAGCTCGATGATATTTATTAAAAGCCTGGTATCTTGAGCCCTTTGAATTATTCTCTATCGTGATCTACGAAAGCCGCTTTAGATGACAGGTGTGAGCCCAATCTCAAATCTTCTTTTTACTATCCTAAACTTGAAACAGTCACTGCATACCACCTACATGAAATTTTGCGATTGGTTGCCGAATTATGGCACGGTTGGTCTTGCTCGAATAAAGATATGCTTGGGTTAATATTAAAATTTCTCGATCAATGATTGAGAGGATGAGCCTCCCATTGCTCTTTTGTCGGAGAAGTACAGCCATTTTGCGATCGCCAAATAAACCCATTTTTTTGCTTGTGGGACCATAGAGCCGCTTTGCAGCTGCCCTTTGTGGTAACTGTATGAAAATGCTAAATGAAAATTTCTTCATTTTGATAAACACAAGTTGGATGTAGCTGTTCGGCTTCTGTCATGAAATTTAAAATACGATTAATATCATAATTCGTAATGTTGATTTTTCGGCCCTTATATGCAGATGAAATTCCTATTCTATATACAAATACGACATGTGAGTTTCGGCATCTTTCTCCAACCAAGCCCTTAAAAGCTATCGCAGACGATTCTCATCGTTTAAAATCTCAAAAAAAATAATTTTCGAATTATAATGTATCAAGGTTTGAAAAGTTCCACACATCTTTAAAACTTTCCGTTTTTGAAGTTGCCAAATCGATACAACACTAAAGGTGAATAAACCGCTCAATAGATCAAGTGATCAAAGGGCTTTAATTATAAGCGAATCCCCGTTCATCCGTAGGAAACA
>Ga0255783_10005170_pt1 | contig 11738 bp, 10 predicted proteins | sample 011ome_22_FD_179981 | JGI IMG/M metagenome (GOLD analysis project Ga0255783, IMG submission 179981) | Coastal salt marsh microbial communities from the Groves Creek Marsh, Skidaway Island, Georgia - 011507BT metaG (version 2) | ecosystem: Environmental > Aquatic > Marine > Intertidal zone >... | reverse complement strand
AGTGGCGATTTAAACCCGCCCGGTGCTGGAGTCTGGGAAATTCCCGGCCTTGGCGTTAACAAGCCAGCAATTGGGCAGCGCTACATTCCAGAATAGACGTGCATAGTGCAGCTTACATCGTCGTGGCGCAGATCATTTCGGGCGGCGATCATTGCCCAAATATGGCGAGCATTTATTTGACCTCTTTTGCTGCCTCGCGAAGCACCGTTTTCTGAATCTTGCCTGTCTGGGTTTTTGGCAGCGCGGAGAACACAAAATGGCCCGGCACTTTATAGCTCGCCAGATGTTCGCGGCAAAACGCCCGAAGCGAGTCCATATCTGGTTCGGCTGCGCCCGGCTTTAGGGTTATAAAGGCACAGGGTGTCTCGCCCCATTTATCATCGGGGCGGGCAACTACAGCCGCCTCCATAATATCAGGATGCTGATAAAGCGCCTCTTCAACCTCAAGGCTGGAAATATTCTCGCCGCCGGAAATGATGATATCTTTTGACCGGTCTTTTACCTCGGCATAGCCATCTGCATGCAGGACTGCCAGATCGCCACTATGAAACCAACCACCTGCGGACGCCTTGGCCGTATCTTTGGGGTTTTTCAGATAGCCCTTCATAACGGTATTGCCACGAAGCATAATCTCACCAATGGTTTTACCATCGGCGGGAACCGGTTGCATGGTTTGCGGATCAACAACTTGATAATCGCCAGCCAGAACGTGCGGCACACCCTGACGCGCCATTTTCTGGGCGCGGGCGGCAAGCGGCATTGCGTCCCAATCGGCCTGCATTTCACAAATCAGTGATGGCCCGTAAGATTCGGTCAGCCCATATAGATGGGTTATTTTAAACCCGATGGTTTCCATATCATCAATGACCTTGCTGGGCGGAGCAGCACCGCCTGTGGCAACCTGCACCGGCACCTCTCTTGCAGTCTTTGGCTTTGTCTCATCAGGCGCATGGATCAGCATCGACAGCACAATCGGTGCGGCCGCCATATGCGTTACATTTTCCGCCTCAATCAGACGGAAAACTTCGGCTGGATCAATCGCACGAAGACAAATATGCGTGCCGCCAACAGCTGTCACCGCCCATGGATGCGTCCAGCCATTGCAATGGAACAGTGGCAACGTCCATAGATAGGTGCTGCTGGTGCTAAGCCCCATCGCCAGAACATTGCCAAGCGCATTCAACGCCGCGCCCCGATGCGAATAAACCACCCCTTTCGGGTTGCCCGTCGTCCCGGAAGTATAGCTAAGCGATATTGGCATGGTTTCATCTTGCAAATCGAACAGCTGCGATGTTTCCAGCCCGGTTGCTAAAAAGCTCTCATAATCCGTGTCACCGATCATACGGCCAACCTCGATTGCCGGATCATCAATACCAATCACGCTGATTTCGCGGCCGCAAAGCGATAATGCAGCCTCGGCAACATCGGCGTATTCACGGTCGACAAACAGCATCTGGCTCTCGCCATGCTCAAGAATTGTGGAAATTGCCTTGGCGTCAAGGCGGGTGTTAATTGTGTTCAGAACGGCACCAGTCATCGGCACGGCAAAATGCAGTTCGAGCATCTCCGGCACATTCGGGCATAAAACTGAAACCGTGGTTTGCGGCTTAATTCCTGACCCAATAATTGCCGCCGCCAGCTTTTTACAGCGTTGGCCAAATTCGCGATAGCTGATCCGCCGCGTACCGTAGGCAATCGCAGTTTTTGTCGAAAAAACATAGGCAACACGCTGGATAAAATGCACCGGCGATAGCGGCTGCATATCAGCCCCTTGCATATCCAGCGCGGCGAATGGTGATCCTTCAGACATACCTCAAGCTCCCCCCGGGTTCACATTAATCATGGCCAACACCCCAGCCCCAGAAATCATCACCTGACTGTTGTAAAAAGCGGCTGATGACCATCTGATGCACTTCGGTTGCGCCATCAACCAGCAGCGCCTGCCGGCCATAGCGATAAATCCATTCGAGAACGGTATCGGTGGAATAGCCGCGTGCGCCGCAAATCTGGATGGCGTCACTGGTAACACGGTTCAATAATTGCGAAACGTGAATTTTTGCAATTGAAATATCCTGACGCGCCTTTGATCCCTGCTCGATCCGCCAGGCAGCACGCATCACCATCACACGGCCAATCTCGATATCCATCGCCGCCTGACCAAGCTTCATTTGAATTGACTCGCGGTCAATCAGCTTGACCCCAAAGCCACTCCGGTAGCTGGCATAATCTGCGGCAATATCAACCGCACGTTTTGCCAGTCCTAGCCAGCGCATACAATGCGTCAACCGTGCCAGCCCCAGTCGGATCTGGGTAACTTTCAAGCCTTTGCCCTCGCCCATGAGCACGCGTTCATCACCCAGTTGCATATCTTCAAACACCAGTTCACAGTGCCCACCATGCTCTTCTGGCCCCATGATGCCAATGCGCCGCTGAATGCGCCACCCCGGATCATCACGATGAAACAGAAAGGCGGTTAACCCGTCACGTGCCCCCTCGCCGGTTTTCGCCATCAGAATAAAATGCGCCGCCTCACCTGCGCCGGTGATGTACCATTTGCGGCCATTTATTACCCATTTGCCATTGACCCGCTTTGCCGTAGTCTGGATCATGCTTGGGTCAGAACCGCCGCCGGGTGCAGGCTCGGTCATGGCAAAGGATGAGCGCACATCACCCTTAATGATCGGGGTTAACCAACGGTCTTTTTGTGCGGGCGTTGCGACCTTGTTCAAAATATACATATTGCCATCATCAGGGGCCGCACAGTTAAATGCGACCGGCCCAAAAATGGAATAATTCATTGCCTCATATAATACAGCCATACCGGTTGGCCCATAGCCAAGCCCACCCTGCTCACGCGGAATTTGTGGCGCCCATAAACCAGCATCCTTGACTTTGCTGCGAAGCCTCTGCAATACCGCCATATCAATATTGCCATAGGCATCATAATTTTTGCGATCCGCCTCCAGCGGCACGATTTCGTCGCGCACAAAGGCACGCAGCTTGTCATGGTCAGCCTGTAAATTGGCATCAATTGAAAAATCCATAATCGGGTAATCCTATTCTTTTTCTTGGCGATAATATCATAAACTGGCGCTCATCCCGCCATCAATGGTCAAGGTCTCACCGGTCATATAGCTATTCGCCGGATTCAACAGGAAAAGCAGCGCCGGCATTAACTCGGCAGGGTTTGCAAAACGGCGAAGCGCGGTGCGTTTTTGCAGATTCACACCGGCGTCACTTGTAAGAAAATCACGGTTTAAATCAGTAATTACATAGCCCGGCGCCAGCGCATTTACCCGAATATTATCACGCGCCAGCTCCAACGCTGCGGCGCGTGTCATCTGGATGATCGCTGCCTTGCTCATCGCGTAAATGCCGGTATGCGGCAACGGCCGGTGACCCAACACCGAAGCTATATTTACAATCACACCGCCGCCTGCCGCCTTTAGGGCAGGAACCGATGCCTGCAATGTCCACAAGCTGCCAAGAAGATTGATTTCGATCAGACGCCGGACGTCATCTTCGGCGCTTTCATGCAACGCCGAGCTAATGGCAATGCCGGCATTATTTACCAGCCCGTCAAATCGCTGACCCGAAAGCTGGGCCGAAAGCTGGTCTGATTCCGCCACATCAGCAATCACAAGATCATGACTGTCACCGGGTAAGCCTTTGATCATTGCCGCCAATGCGTGCTGATCACGGCCCAGCGCAAATACGCTTCCACCAGCCTCGGCAATCGTCTGGCAAAACGCCGCGCCGAGCCCGCGCGCCGCGCCGGTAACCAAAATCCTTTTGCCGTTAAGCTGTCCGGTCATCTCATATCTCCAAGGTCAATATATCAGGTCTGACCCTATTTATGCTTGTCTGAATAACGGTCGGTGACGTTAGCGTCTTTTTTTCGTCATCGCCTGAAACAGCCTAGTAAACTTACGCTAGCTGAGCCAATATGGTCAAAACAATCTTGTCTGCCATCACGTGATTGTATCGGCAGTTTTAGATTAACTCCGTTACTGCCGAGCCCGAGCCATATCATGACCAACTCTCAAAACGGCCCCGAAGACACGCCTGACCCGGCTTTTCTCGCATCCCTCACAACATGGCTGAAAAGTGCCGCACCACAGATTGGAGTTCCGGTATCTCTGGATAAATTTTCTACTGGCCAGTCCAACCCAACTTACCGACTGCAGACTGATCTTGGGACGATGGATGGCCGCTTCGTCCTGAGGACGCAACCGGCCGGGTTACTGCTGAAATCAGCCCATGCAGTTGACCGTGAATATCGCGTAATGAAAGCATTGGCAACAAGCCCCGTGCCAGTGCCAGATATGATTATAGCCTGCGACGCTCCTGATGTGGTTGGCATGAAATTCTTTATCATGCGCGAAGTTGATGGCGAAACGCTATTTGATCCGGCATTAGCCAGCTATAGCGTCGACGACCGTCGCGCGCTGTTCTATGCCAAAATTGAAGTGCTGGCTGCACTTGCGGCGATCGATCCGGTTGCGCAAGGACTTGAGGGTTTTGGCAAACCAACCGGCTACATCGACCGCCAATTCGCTACATGGACACGCCAATATCGTGCCAGCGAAACCGAAACCATCGCCGCAATGGAATTTCTGATAACCGAATTACCCGCCTGTCTCGACCGGGAGATACCAGGATTTTGCATTATCCATGGCGATTTCCGGCTGGATAATCTACTGATCCGCAACCGCACCGAAGTTGCCGCGCTGATTGATTGGGAACTTAGCACACTTGGGCCGGCCTTTATTGATCTTAGCTACTGGTGTGCAATGCTGCGCATGGAGTCAAGCTGGCCTATTGGCGGACTTGGCGGCATTAACCGGGCCAGCCTTGGCATACCTGATGAGGCGCAATTGGTTAGCGCCTTCTGCGCAAAGACCGGGCTTGATCGTCCGGCAAATTGGGAGGCGTTGATTGCCTTTCAGTGTTTTCGTTTTGCCGCAATCCTGCAGGGCGTTCTGAAACGCCACCTCGATGGCAATGCGTCAGCCGACAATGCGGCATCAGTCGGCGGTCAGGCGAGACTAGTTGCCATGCTTGGCGCCGATATTCTGTCACGCTATCTTCGTAAAACGATCTGATCGACCCGTTAATCGAGACTTTTCACCTCAATAAAGGCTATTTATCCAGCGGTGAAGCCGCGCACCATCATGGTGGCGCCCATCGCATAGATGATCAACCAGATTGAAATGATGCAAGCCACCGCAAACGTGAAACGTTACTTGATCTCCACGCTGGCGCAACGCATCTGCCATAATACATGATTGATCAATCCAGCCTGATGGCTCGCCACCGCCAACCGCAATATAATAGGCCGGTCCAAACGCAGGCATATGGGTCAGACAGTTCCAGTCACTTGCCTCATCCTTGCTGAGCCGCACATCTTGATTGACGGCCAATTCCCGAACCAGCTCGGTTTCATATATTCCCGACAACGCCGCAATACCGGCCAGCCTTCCCTGGAATTTCGGGTGATGCGACAGATGAAAGGCGATATGCGCGCCTGCCGAATGCCCAAGCATGATGATCGGCTGGTCTTGGCCTGCAGCATCAAGCACGCCGATAACCTCATTAATACCAACACGAAGATGCTGCATCATCTGAGTCATGCTAACCTCTGGGCACAACGGATAATTCATATTCACCAGACCAAACCCACTTTTGGCAAGATCCGCCATATGATGATCCATGTCGGCCTTGTCCAGTGCGCGCCAATAACCACCATGGATATTGAGAATAATCGGCCGATTTGCAGACCCCGGATGCGAGTCAAACTGCATTAGACGGTGCGCCCCATAAGCCAAATTAAACCTGCCGGCCAGTTCGCCGCGGCGCGCGGCCGAACGTTCTGTCCATGCCGCCAGATAAAGCGCCGCCTCATCACCGACAGCAACACGCGGGTTAAACTGTGATTCCATGTCATGATGCCGCCATTCAAGCCAGCTCATACCTAGTCCTGCCCTGTTGTTTTACGACCATCTAAAATGACCGGCGGCTTATGCGCCGTCATCGCAACCGGCCCGCCGGTCCATAATTCCACCTCGACAAGACATGAATGTGCTGCTGGGCCCTGCGCCAGCTTTGAGGTGCCAATATCCGGCGTCAACACATTCGGATTGCCGTGATGGCAGCTAAGGCCAGTTGTTCCTGAAAGGTCTGGATCAAACCATGCACCAGTGCTGACAATCAGCACCCCTTGCATCACCGCATCACTGACAATGGCGCCGCAAAGACACGCACCGCGATCATTATAAAGCCGCACGATATCGCCGTTTTCAATCCCGCGTGCCGCTGCATCTTGGCGATTAATCTTGACCGGCTCATGTCCCTCAATCTTGGAAGCGCGGCTAATACTGCCATGATCAAGTTGCGAGTGCAGACGGGCGGTTGGCTGGTTACCAAGAAGGTGAAGCCGGGTGCCGCAATCAGGGCTGCCAAGCCACTCTGGCGGAACAAGCCAGCATGGGTGCGCTGCGCAATCATCATAGTTAAAACCGGCGATCGTTTCCGAATAGATCTCGATCTTGCCACTTGGCGTAGCCAGCGGATTGGCGATGGGGTCAGCGCGGAAATCAGCCAGCATTACATGGGCTTCTTCTGGCGTTTCCAGCTTGAACCAGCCTTCGTCTCGAAACGCATCATAGCCAGGCAATTCATGGCCTTGCTGGGCGGCGGCCTGTTTCGTCATATCATAGAGCCAGCGTTGCCAATCCTCGGCATTGCGGCCTTCGGTAAAGGCATCTTCAGCCCCCATCCTGGCCGCAATCCCGCGGAAAATTTCAAAATCATCACGAGCATCACCAACCGGCGCAATGGCCGCCTGCATCGAGACGAAATAATTATCCATAGGCGACATCGCAATATCGTCTCGTTCCAGCGTTGTCGTGCAAGGCAGGACAATGTCGGCGTGTTTGGCAAGAGCGTTCCAGCACCATTCATGCGCAATAATCGTCTCTGGTTTCTGCCAGCCTGCACGAAGTCTGTTCAAATCCTGATGATGATGAAAAGGATTGCCACCGGCCCAATAAATCATCTTGATATCGGGGTAAAGGTAACGCGCGCCATCATAGTCAAATTCACCACCGGAATTGAGCAGCATATCAGCAATACGCGCCACCGGAATAAAACTTGAAACCCCGTTTATGCCCTGCGGCATGGCCGCAACCGGTAGCCGCTGAATATCATTACCAACCGTATTTACCGCCGAATAACCAAGCCCAAACCCGCCTCCGGGCAAGCCGATCTGGCCAAGCATCGCCGCCAGCGTAATGCCAGCCCAAAATGGCTGTTCACCATGCGCCTGTCGGGTTAATGACCAGCTGAATGACAACATGGTTCGCGATTGCGCCATTTTAATTGCCAGCGCCTTGATCGCGTCCACCTCAATATTGCAAAGTGCCGCCGCCCAAGCGGCATCCTTAACCAGACCATCAGTGGCACCAGTCAGATAATCGGCAAAAGCATCAAAGCCAACACAGTACCGCTCAAGAAAACTGCGGTCATGCAGCCCCTGATCAAACAGCGTATGGCACAGGCCGATCATCAGCGCGGTATCACTGTTCGGGCGTATCGGCATCCATTCCGCATTAACATCATCAATCATGTCCTCGCGAAGCGGTGACACTGAGACAAATTCAACACCGTTTTGATGCGCTGCTAGAATAGACTCCTTCTGAATATGCCGACCAAGCCCACCCTGCCCAATTTGCCCATTCTTCAGCGGCACCCCGCCAAAAGCGACAAATAGCTTCGCATGGTCACGCACCGACTTCCAGCTTGTCTGATTGTATATGTAATTGCGGAAATGCCCGATCACATGCGGTACGATAACCTCAGCCGCCGCAAAGCTGTATGTGTTGACCGATTTTGTATAGCCGCCAATGCTGTTCAAAAATCGGTGTAACTGCCCCTGAGCATGATGAAACCGGCCGGCGCTTGCCCATCCATAAGAACCGGCATAGATCGCCTCATTTCCATATGCGCTGATAACCCGTTCCAGCTCGGCGGCAACGATTTGATCTGCCTGATCCCAGCTTACCCGCACAAATGGATCGAGGCCGCGGCGTTCAGGATGGCTAGCCGGCCCATAATCCAGCCAGCTTTTGCGGATCATCGGCCCAATGATGCGCGACTCATGATCAATAACGTCAACAATACCCTTGCCAATCTCAGTCGGATCGGAATCTTCAGCGAAATGGCTGAGGCTGGTCAAGCGGCCATCCTTTACATGAGCGTGATAAGTACCCCAATGTGCGCTTGTTAGGCTCATTTGATCGCATCCCCTTGCTGCCCCGCCATGGATTGACCGACGGATTCTGCCAGCGCGCGCCGTTTGCAACTCTATCACAATACGCGATTGCCGCTGAAAATCTACTGGAAATCAAGCCCCATTTTTGCTGCAGTTTTAATCGCTTTACATTTCGGAGTTCACCGCTTTACTGACCAGCGCTGGATATTTTTTTGTTGCGATTGGTAATGGTAACGGCACACTTAAAACTCGTTTATCTCTTATCGCTATAACCGGATGACCGTTTATGTCAAACCTAGCCTTACCTGATCTTCCCATCTATGAGCTTTATGCCATTCGTTATGCCACCCGTGACGCCGTCAGAAGCGAGCATTTTATTGGCGGTGATCCGCACGATGGCCCGATGCCGATGGATTATTTTATCTGGCTGGCAAAATCTGAAAATCATATTGTGGTGATTGATACAGGCTTCACCGCCAATATGGCGAACAAGCGTAACCGGCAATTTATCCAATGCCCGATCAAGACTTTGGCCGCGCTTGGAATTCAGGCTGATGCTGTTGATGATGTTATTCTAACCCATCTTCATTATGATCATTCGGGCCATTTTGACCGGTTTCCCAAGGCACAGTTTCATCTTCAGGAACAAGAGCTGCAATATGCAACTGGTCGCTATATGCGCTATCCGCAATTCCAACACGCGTTTGAGCTAGATGATGTATGCGGGATCGTGCGCCTTAATTACGCGCAAAAAGTTACATTCTATGATGGCGACGGGGAGCTTGCTGCCGGACTGCGGCTGCACCGCACTGGCGGCCATTCCGCCGGGCTGCAATTTGTGTCGGTTCACACCAAGCGCGGGTGGGTAGTTCTAGCCTCGGATGCAAGCCATTATTATGAAAATATAGAGAGCTATCGGCCTTTTACCATCGCCTTTCACGTTGGCGAAATGATGGAAAGTTTTGACCGGCTAAAAAAGGTCGCGCCAAGCCCCGATCATATTATCCCCGGCCATGACCCTAAGGTGATGAAAAAATATCCGGCACTGGCCGGAAAAGAAGGCTTGGTGGTACAACTTGACGAGACTCCTGTTTAAGGCTGTCTATGCACGGCTCGCCCAATATTCCTTCCCATAATCATGCAGAATTTCATCACCAGCCCTGATGTCGGCAAGCGCGGTGAATTCGATAAACCGGTTATCAACATCGGCAATTTGCCATTCTGCATTTGCCGGTGAGCCATGATTATAGATCATTCCGCAGCCTAGCACACAAAGATAATCGCTTTTCACATCAGGGCTGGTAAAAAGATAATCATTCAGCCGGTTGATTTCCTGCAAATCATCATCATCGATCACCAGATAGAAACAGCGTTCGATCAGGCTACCTTTCGGTAAATCGACACACGCAAAGACGCCAAGCCCATGCAACGGTGAATCGCGAACCTCAATCTGTGCAGGCTGATGGCCGGCAAGAGGTAAAAGCTCTATCATTTTTGTATCTCCGAATAGGGTTTGCTGAAAACTGATACCACTAACGCGGGGTTATGATAAAGCTTTGCTGATCCGGGGTAAATTATACTGTTGCCTTGTGCCAGTTGACCAGCAAAGATGATCCGTTAAAAATATCAATTTTGTCAGTGCAAGGTACCTTGCTTGTTTTTCTTTTCATTATGCTGCCAATCCCGCCATCAGGTTTATTATCGTGACAACATCAGCTCAACCCCCCATTCCTTTGCTATTCACCCCATTGAAATTGCGTGACCTAGAGATACGCAACAGAATAATGGCATCTCCAATGTGTCAATATTTGTCAGAAGACGGCGGCCCCAATGACTGGCACCTAATGCATTTAGGCCGCCTTGCTATTGGAGGATGTGGCATTGTTTTCGGCGAGGAGACTGCGGTTGAGCCAAACGGACGCAAAACATACTCTTGCGCAGGCATGTACAACACAAAACATATAAGCGCATACCGCCGTCTAACCAATGTCATAAAAGAAAATGGAGCTGTGCCTGCTATACAACTGGGGCATTCTGGCCGCAAAGGATCCTGCCATGGCGCTATAGAAGGTTGGCGGCCACTCGAACTTCAAGACGCCAAGAATGGAAAAGCTCCCTGGCAGGTAATGGCCCCCACAGCACATAATTGTCCTCCTCGTCCTATTTTTCCAAAAGAAATGGATCTTGATGACATCAAAAATGTAATCAAAGCTTTTAGTACAGCTGCTAAAATGAGTATCGATTCTGGATATGATATTGTTGAGATTCATGGTGCGCATGGCTACCTGATACATCAATTTCTCTCATCAACTTCAAACCAAAGACGGGACTCTTATGGTGGAAGCCTTGAAAACAGGATGAGGCTTGCCATCGAAGTTGCCGTAGCCGTCAGGGAAGTTTGGCCTCAAGATAAGCCCGTTTTTTTCAGACTTTCTGCTGTTGACGGCAAAGGGGGTAGCTGGTCACTTTTTGAGTCAATCCAGCTAGCCGCAGCACTCAAAGCAGTTGAAATTGACATGATTGATGTATCTTCTGGAGGAGTGATGGGCGACAGCGAGATGCCCATGGTACCACGCATACCAGCCTATCAAGTCGAGTTTTCAAAACGCATAAGATCAGCAGTTGGCATCAAAACTGTTGCTGTTGGCGGTATAACAAAGCCAAAACAGGCCGAAGACATATTACAAGCAGGCGATGCTGATTTGATAGCTTTAGCACGCGAACTGTTGTGGAATGCTGACTGGCCTTCTCACTCAGCAAAGGTATTAGGGTTAGAAGATCCGTTTGCCTACCTCCCGGAGGGCTATGCTCATCGTCTTCGCCTTCGGGAGAGCCAGAAAGAAATGATGATAAATCAAGACAAAACGGAAATTACCAAAAGTCTGAGTTATTTTCTAAGCAATGCTGACGCTTCAGCAGATTAGACTATTGGCTTGGTTTAATAATAAATAATCATGCTATGTAATTGGGTTCGCGCCACCATAAGTCCAGCGGTAATGAGGTGGTGTTGGGCCTTTATTCCGCTCTTTGCGGCCAGCCTGCTCATGCGCATGCGCAAGTGCTCCAACCGATCTTGACAGGCAGAAAAGGCCGCGCGCCAATGCAGGCTCAAACCCGAGCTCAGCATAAATTACCGCGGTCACACCATCAACATTCATCGGAATTGGCTTGCCTTTTAAATTTGCCAGAAAATGTTCAACCCCGAGGGCAATTTCGGCAAAACCACCATCGCAGACCTTTGCCGAAACCGCCGCCTCGACCAGACTCATCAACCGCAATGATCGCGGATCAGCGTTCTTGTGAAAGCGGTGACCAAATCCGGGAACCAGACAATTATGCGCCTGAAAGACAGTTTCAATCGCCGTTTGCAGGGGTGTCTCCGCCGCCTGCGCTTTGACATCATGGAAAAATTGCATGGCCTGCTCACCGGCCCCGCCATGAATGTCGCCTAGCATATTGATCGCGT
>Ga0255783_10005150_pt1 | contig 11770 bp, 6 predicted proteins | sample 011ome_22_FD_179981 | JGI IMG/M metagenome (GOLD analysis project Ga0255783, IMG submission 179981) | Coastal salt marsh microbial communities from the Groves Creek Marsh, Skidaway Island, Georgia - 011507BT metaG (version 2) | ecosystem: Environmental > Aquatic > Marine > Intertidal zone > Salt... | reverse complement strand
CTACTACTACTACTAATAATAATGATAATAATAATAATAATAATCAAAACGAGGGCAACGCTCTCTCTTTCTCTCTCTCTTCTCTCTCTCTCTCTCTGAAGAACAAGAGAGAGAGAGAAAGCTTCTGGTGCTTCTTTCTTTACGCGCGAGTTGATCTCTTTCTCTCTCTCTCTCTTTCTCTCGAGACTTTTCAAAGCTACTATTTAGGGTTACAAATGAAACCCTAACTACTCAATTTGCCTTCTTGCATCAAAAGGAAAGAAAATCACCTCAAAACCACATCACGAGAATAGAAGAGCTTTTAAAGCTCCTCGGAAAGAGTTCCTCGTGGCGCCGCTGCTCGGAAGAAGAAGAATAATAAGAAAAAGGGTGTTTTTGGGTGTTCTTTTTAATCCCTTCCTCTCTGAAACTCGCTTTTCAAGAAGAAGCAGAGGCGAAAGAAATCATCATCATCGCTCCAAAGTTTGTGTTCTTTTGTGTTTTGAAAATTCAAAACGAAAACATTCTTCGCGAAGAAGAAGAGAAACACCACGCTGCTCTGCTGTTGTTGTTGTCGCGCATCGTCGTCGTCGAAAAAGGAGAGAGTCGTCGGAGAGAGAGAGAGAGAAAGTGGACGAAGCGCTCTTCGATTTTAAACGGTCTTCTTCGATAGAGTGTTTGGTTTGATTGCACGAGGAGAGAGAGAGATGAGTTCGAACAACAACGACGACCCGTTCGGGGAAGAAGACGCGAATAATAACAACAACAACAACAACAACGACGACGACGACCCCAACGCAGAAGAGAACGAGGAAAGAAGAGTGGAAGAGGAATTCATGATGGCACAGATCCCGAATGAAGACGAGGACGAAGAGGACGACGCAGACGACTTCGACGAGGACGACGAAAACGAAGACGGCGAAGACTTGATGGATAACATGGAACGCGATTACGAAGTCATGCCGCATTTGGATCAATACGAACAAGACGGGATGGTTGGAGAAGAGGAGGAGGAAGAGTTTGACGTGGAACAAGCGTTGGAGGCGAGGTTGAAAGCGGAGGAGGAGATGAATGAGAGAGATCAGGAGTACGCGGGAGGGAGAGGAGGGATGACGGGGAGAGCTCTCCCAAGAGCGTTGGATGACGACGACGAAGATCAACAGTGGAGGAGAAGAAAGAGGATGAAAGCAGCGCAGGCGGCGCATGAAGGCGAGGACCCCTTGGAGGAGGGTTTGTTAGATGACGAGGAGTACGACGTGAACATTGATAATTACGATTGTCCCTTGCGAGAGTGGATTACGAAAGAGAGAACCATCGTGGAAATTAAGAGACGGTTTTCGCGATTTTTGAGACGGTTTAAAGTTGGTGACGTCGAAGAGAACGACGGAAACGATAGCACGAGAGAGGATCTCTTTTACAGGAGGAAGATGCGAGAGATGTGCGTGGCGAATAGACAATCGCTGAACGTCTCGTTCATCCATCTCTCGAAAAAGGACCGGACAATCGCGACGTGGGTGGCAGACGCGCCGTCGCTCATGTTGCCGATATTGGACGAGGTGTTGAAGAAAGAAGTGTTGAAGATGTATCCCGCGTACGAAGATATCCATCCGGAAGTGTTTGTGAGAATTTCCGAATTGCCGATTGTCGATCAAATTCGAGACATTCGTCAATCGCATTTGAATTGTATGATTAAAATTACCGGCGTCGTCACGAGGCGTTCGAGCGTGTTTCCGCAGTTAAGGAACGTGACGTTTAAATGCGAAAGGTGCAAATATTTGCTCGGGCCAATTCAACAAAACGCTACCGATCCTGTGAAACCAGGGAATTGTCCTGAGTGTCAAGGAAGAGGACCGTGGACGGTGGACGTGGAGAGAACGGTGTACAGAAACTACCAGAAAATGACGTTGCAGGAATCGCCCGGGTCGGTTCCGGCTGGTCGATTACCTCGCTCGAAAGAAATTATCGTTTTAAACGATTTGATCGATTTGGCGAGACCAGGGGATGAGATTGACGTGACTGGTATTTACGTAAATTCCTTCGACGCGAGTCAAATCAAACAAAGAAACGGCTTCCCGGTGTTTAGCACGCACGTGGAGGTGAACCATATCTTGCGAAAAGGGGACGCGTTCGCCACGCAAAACTTAACCGACGACGATAAGCACGCAATAAGGGAGTTATCCCAGGACCCGAGGATTGTCCAACGCATCATCAACTCCATCGCGCCGTCCATCCACGGGCATGAAAACATCAAAACCGGCATCGCGATGGCTATTTTCGGCGGTCAAGAAAAGTTGGTGAAAGGCAAAACGAAACTGAGGGGTGATATTAACGTGCTCTTGCTAGGCGACCCGGGAGTAGCGAAATCGCAGTTTTTAAAGTACGTGGAGAAAACGGCAAACAGGTGCGTGTATACGACTGGGAAAGGCGCTTCCGCGGTTGGTTTGACCGCCGCGGTGCATAAAGATCCAATCACTCGAGAGTGGGTGTTAGAAGGTGGCGCGTTAGTCTTAGCCGATCGAGGCGTGTGTTTGATCGATGAGTTTGATAAAATGAATGACCAAGATCGAGTGTCTATCCACGAGGCTATGGAACAACAATCGATTTCCATCTCGAAAGCGGGGATCGTGACGAGTTTACAGGCGAGATGTTCGGTAATTTCCGCGGCGAACCCAATCGGCGGAAGATACGATTCTTCGCGAACCTTTAGCGATAATGTGGAACTTACGGACCCTATATTGTCTCGATTTGACGTGTTGTGCGTCGTAAAAGATGTCATCGATCCCATCACAGACAGGCGCTTGGCAGAGTTTGTGGTGAACAGTCACGTCAAGGCGCACCCGAAAAATTTTGACGACGAAGACGGCGTCGCCGCCGGCTTCGGTAATAGTACGAACAACGATGAAGATGTCGCGGAAGCGCTCGATCAAGAAATGCTGAAAAAATACATCTCTTACGCCAAGCGGTTCGTCCATCCGAAGATTAAACTCCAAGACACGCCAAAGATTGCGCAAGTGTACTCGGAACTTCGTAAAGAATCCGTAACGAGGGAAGGTATGCCCGTAGCCGTTCGTCACTTGGAAAGTACGATTCGTATGGCAGAAGCGAGAGCGCGCATGCGTTTGTCGCTAAGCGTGAGCCCGGAGGATATAGATCACGCGATTTCCGTCATGTTGGATTCTTTCATCGGCACGCAGAAGCAATCGGTTCAAAAATCTTTGAGGAAGAAATTTGCCAGGTACGCGCACTTCCACCGCGATTTCGATTCGCTCTTGATGGAGATTTTACGCGGGATTTTTCGCGAGATGAATCGACTCGATCGAGAGGAAGAACCGATTAAGTGCCACTTGTTGGAACACCGAGCGAAAGAGTATGGGGTGATGGATTTGAACCCTTTTTACAGGTCGCAAACGTTCCTCCAGGCAAAATTCACGCACGATCCGGAATTGAATGTGATCATCCCTCCCGCGCGCTAAAATTTACACGAGAGGAGGATAAAAATGAGAGAGTCGTAAAACGCAAGCAAGCCAAGCAAGCAAACAGAATGAGAGTTAACTCGTAAAATAGTAAAAAGTAATTCAATCAAAAATATCAACTACTCCGTAAAATATCACCACGTCGCCTGCGCGTCTTCGAACGCCTCCTCATCCGCGGATTTTTCGCCAGTCATGGCTTCTTTCATTGCACTCTTTGGTCGTCGCCACCATCGAATAACTTGCTGTAGGAACGCCGCGAACACGACGACGGCAATCGTCAACGTCAACTTTCGATTCCGGTTCATCCAATCGATTTGCGTCTTGAATCGTCCGTAGAATTTCGTTCCAAACGCGGCAACTTTCATAAACTTTTGCATAGTCTCCGGTTTCACGTTCTTGAGCTGCTGCGCGGCTTGTTCTGCCTGTTTGTCGCTCATAGGCATCCCGGCCGCCGTACTCATTTGCTTGATTTGCTCCGGGTTTACGTTCTTCATCATCTCCGCCACAGCTTTTTGCATTTTCGGGTCGCCCATTTTCTCTTGCATTTTCTTCATCGTATCGGCGGTAGGCATGCCATCTGGACCCATACCACCTCCTTGCATATCCGCAGCCACGGACATCATCGCTTCCATCGTTTCTGGCGACATGTTCTTCATCATTTCCGCGGCTTGTTGCATCATTTCCGGCGACATGCCTCCCGGCGGCATTTGAGGAGGAAAGCCCGCGTTTGCGGAAGTCGCCGCCGCCGTCCCACTCGACGCTCGCTCCTCTCCGACATCCTCGAAGGCGCCATCTACCAAGCCTTCTCCTTCTTCTCCTTCGTCTTTCTCGAACGTGTCAAATTCAGGGCACTTAATCTCCACCACCATTCCGGCTTTTTCCATCTCCTCCTCGCACTTCTCCAACTCCCCTCGAACAATCTCATCCTCCGGCGATAACTTCACCGCCCTCTTTAAATCCTTCCACGCCAGCTCTAAGTTCTTCAACTGAAAATACCCTTGGCCTCGTCTATAATACGCCTTCAAACTCGTATTTTCAATCTTCAACACCTCCTCGCACCTCTCGATGGCTTCTTCGTGCCTCCCGACTTTATTCATGCACAACGCGCTGTTCAACAAGCACGATTTCTTCAACGTTTGCGCCTCCGGATCTCTGTACGCTTTCATATTCTCTCTCACCCGTTCGTACTTCTCGATGGCGTCCGCGTACTTCCCTTCCCCGACGAGCGCGTTCCCGGCTTTTTTCAACCGATTCGAACCTTCGTGTTTATACTTTTGCTCCGCCTGAGCCTGTTTCGAAGCGAATTCCATCTGTTGTTTCATCTGTTCCGGGGTCATGTTCTTCATCTGTTCCGCGGCTTGTTTCATCTGTTCCGGGGTCATGTTCTTCATCGCGTCCATCGCGCCCGGTGGGATGTTTGGCATCCCGCCGAGTCCTCCGCCAACTCCGCCGCCCATCTTGCTCGCCATCTGTTGCATCTGTTGCATCTGTTGCGGCGTCATGTTTTCCATCATCTTTTGCGCTTGGCTCATCATTTCCGGCGTGAACATGTTCGGGTTCATTTTGACGACTGAGAGCGATCGCACGCGGCAGATCTTCTTCGTTTGTCAGCTGGAAAGTTGTGTGGTGTAAAGAGAGGTTCGTTGTGTCGCGACGACGCGCAAGAAAATGTGTCTCCTCGGGACTTTACTTTTGAACAAACAAAAAACACTAAATTTACATTACGCGGGGGGGCGGATGGAATAAGAGTTTTCTTTAGAGTACGAACAGATCAGAGTTTATACTTTTTCGGTGGTTACAACTGACTGGCGAACATCGGTTTCGAGCGCTCCTCCCCTTCGGAAGGTTCCTTCGGCTTTTCGTCGGACTTCTTTTTCTTCTTCTTTTTCTTTCCTCCCGTTCCGCTCCCGTAGGCGTCGGGCGCGCTTCGAGAAGGAAAGGCGGTTTCTCGCGCCTCGAGACCTTCTTCTCCGACGCGTTCTTCAGCTCCCTTCGTATCGTCGTCGTCGTCCGAGAATAGCGAGGACATTTTTCGAGGCGTTTTTGGTTGTTCTTCTTCTTCCTCTTCTTTTCCCGATGGTGCTTCTTCGCTCAACTTGCTCATCCCTTTGTTCTTCGTATTCTTCAATTTTATTTGTTGCTCTTTGAACTTGTTCATTTTTTGTTGCTGCGCTTCGGAAAGTTGGGAGAAGCCGGAAACTTCCGATTCGAGGTCTTCGTCGTCTTCGTCTTCGTCTTCGTCTTCGTCAACGTCGAGATCGTCGTCGAGATCGTCGTCGAGCTTCACGAGTTCCTCGAGCGAAATATTCTTCGGTGTGTTATTATCCTCGCCGGCGGTGGCCGAGCGAGCCGCCGTGGTCGTCGAAGTCATACCCGAAGCTGTCCCCGAAGTCATCGAAGTTCTTTTATTTTCAATCCTGATTTTCAACCCACCGAGTCCTTTACCTTTATCGTCAGGTCGATCGTGTTCTTTCCCATCTGGTTTTGGTGCTGGCGTTTTAATCGTCAAGCCGGTCAAACTGTGCGGACGAAAGGCGAGAATGTTCTCGTGCGACTCTCTTCGTTTGTGGCCGGGGATACCGCCGGTGCTGCTGCTCTTCGATTGTCCTTTTCCCGATAAGTCGCTGTCGTTATCGCCATAGAGACTATCGCGTTCATTTTCACCGGGAATGTACGGATCATCGGCTTCGTTGTATTGCGACGAAGCTACGGACGTAAGCGATCCGCTCTCTTTTGAGCGAGAAGGAGTTCCTCCGAAACCAAAGAACGAGTTCCTCTCTGGTTCATCTTGCGCGTTTACCGCTGCTTCCAAATGCTCGTCTTGCAAATACTGCGAAAACTTTGATCGTTTCACTTCGAGCGCGTTATCGCCTTTACCTAAACTCCACGCGCCTGGCGTCGTGACTGTTTGTAACAACTCTAAAATTCGCACAAACTCCGGACGATCGCAAGATTCTCGCGACCAACAATCTAAAAGCAACTCCTCCATCTCCGTCTCCACCCAACTCGGAATTTTCGGTCGGTGATGCAAGAAGGCGACTTTCCCGACGATTTGTACCGGGTCTTTCAACTCGTGCCACGGGTAGTTCAACGTGATGAGCTCCCACAAAATTATACCGAAGGAGTACACGTCCGAGAGTTCGTCCACGTTATCGTTTCTCAACGCTTCCGGGGACATCCACTCGGGAGTACCTCCAGCCGTTTCCAACTCCGGGTTGGATTTCTGCAAGTACGCTCTGTACTTGATTCGACTCATGCCGAAATCAGAAATTTTCAAATTCCATTTCGAGTCGACTAATAAATTCGCCGGTTTCAAATCGTGATGTACGATTGGAGGCGATCGAGAGTGGAGGTAAGACATTCCCCGGGCGCAATCTGTGGCCATTTGTAAACGCAAGCGACCGTTATCGGCGACAGTTTCGCGGACAACGTTATCGTAATCGTGCAAAATGGAGTGCAAATTGCCTCTTTTCATGAGTTCGGTGACGATGCACATGGAAGGTGCGTCGACGACGGCGCCTAAAAACAGAACAATGTTTGGGTGTCGCAAATCGCGCATCAATCGGATTTCCGCCGCAAATTCTTTTATCGTGTTGTGCGTGGCAACGTCGAGCGTTTTCTTTACGGCGACATTCGTGCCATGCCACTTGGCTTTGTATACTTTCCCGAACGAACCGATGCCAATTTTCTTGCCAAAGATCAAATCGTTGATCGATATCGACCACGACCCGGCGGCTTTAATCAACGCGCGCGAGGAGCGCCGCTCGAGCTGTTCGGCCCAAGCTGATGCGGATATGTTGTTTTGGAACATGTGCGATTTCTTCTTCTTCTTCCCATTCGTTGGCGTGGCGTCGTATTTTTTCACCTCTTCAAGCAGCGCGTCGTTCTGAAACGTGACGGATTTTTTCGATCCTCCAGTTGTTCGCGGGCTGTTTACGTTTTGCAAATTTTTATTATGAGGCGGTGGCGTGCTCATCCCACTTTCTCCCTCTTTTTGTTGTTGCTCCGTAATCTTATTCGCATCATCCAACACTTTTTGCTGCGCAGCCGAGAATGCCGAATGAATCGCCGATCGCTTCATCGAACTTTGCTTTGGTCGCGCGTTGGGATCAAACGGCGGCTTCGCGGCTGAATACTTCGTCGCGCCGCTCGGACTCGAAACCGGAGGTGGTTTCTTCGAACCGATCGACGGACTGCTCGATGTTCTAACCAGTTCGCTTCTCGGAGAAGATGTGAACACGCCATTTTTCTGTTTCTGTGCAGCTCTCGCACTTCGCGGGGTACTTCCTGGCGACCTTTGATTCGGCGCCGGCGAAAGACTTCGGTTTCTGAATCTCACCGACCCGGAGCCAGTTCGGACTAATCCTCGCGAAGAGGGTTGGTTTCTACTTGCGGGGCTACCTGTACTACGATCATCCGTGCTAGGAGGAATGCCATTTTGCGGATCGAGTGATAAGGAATCCTCGGAATCGTTGTGTTTAAGCATCGACGCGTGCGTCTTCAAGCCGCTACTGCTCGCTCCGCCGTGCATTCTATTTCGACCGTTCTCTACATATTCGCTATCGTCGTCGTTGTCGTTGAAAACATCGTCGTCGTCGTACTCATCCGATTCTAACTCGCTCTCTTCTGATTCTTCATCCGTCGTAATCGAAGGCGACCCAACCGTCGGGCTGAGTTGGTGCCGCTGATGTCGATCGCCATCCGTTCGCGCGAAATAGTCTCTGCTCTCTCTTTTATTTTTCCCAAATCTTTTACTTTCCTTGCTACCGTATTGATAGTCATCGCTTGAAATTCTCGGCGATGGTGGTTGAATCGCGTACCCAGTCGTTTCCGCGCTATTTTCGTTCGTAATCGCCTTCCTTTGATTCGAAGGGTTGCTACCGTTCTCTCGCTGTTTTTGCTGCTCGTGTTCTCTCTGTTCTTGGATTTGTTGCTCTTTTTCTGCTCGCTCTCGATGCATTGCCGCGGTTCTGTTCAACACTTCCAACCACAACGCTTTATCTTTCAAAGTTTCGCACCTCACAATCTTGTGCGAGTACCCTTCCGGTCGGCAGCACGCTCCCGTCAACGCCTCGACGAGATTTTGCGGCGTAGAAGTGGACGAGCTCCCGTGCCGGCTCGATTTTTTCGGGTACAACAACAAATCGATCGCAATCGCCGTTTGTCCGTACTCAAACGCATCTCGCGCCGCTAAAACGGTCCCATACCCGTACATTCGTGAAAACCCTTTCCCCCAAAACAGATGGTTATCGTACAGCACGAAATGTCTCAACTTCCACGACGCGTCGTTTCTGCCGGACGAACCGAACCCTCGCATCAAATTGCTGAACCAGTTCCCTCTAATTTCCGTGTATTTCTCCAAAGTACCTTCTTTCGAAGGCACCGTCGGTAACCAAATCATAAACTTCGGCATTTGCGTGGGGATGCTGTCCAACGACGTACCTTCCGCGGTCGTCGTCGGCGTGTTTGGCGTTTCCTGTTGATTGTTTTCCACGGCGTTCAAACCGCTGCTCCCTAGGCTACTCTCGTTCGAACTGTTCGTATCCGTGTTCGAAAATAAATCAGACGAACCTCTGCTCTTCGCGATAACGTTTCCGTTCTCGTCCAATTCCGTCATCGTGTCGTCCTCCACGGCTTGATCCAACGATAACAAACTCTCCAACTTTTCCTTCAACTGCTCTTTCTTTGATTGATTATTCGCGGCTTCCAATCGAAGCCGCTGTCTCAACATCCTCTCCTCGTTCGCTTCGTCGTACTCGTCAGAACCGGGAGAAGAATCGCACGACCCGTTCTGCACGTCGTCGTCGTCGTCGTACGTGCCCGTATCAGCACTATCGTCGCTACTCGTACTGCGAAAGAAGTTCCTTCCGCCGCCCAAAGACGCGTTCTCGTTCATACCGCCGCCTCCGCTCGTCGTTTCTCTCCCGTCGCTTCCGAGACTCGCATTCTCTCCGTCGGCGTTGGCGTTGTTCAAAACTAACTCGTTCAACTTCTCGATCGAACTCAGCCTGAGCCTTTGCAAGTCCGATAAAGGTTCGCTCAACCGAGCGTATAAGTTTGCGTCTGTTTCTTCGTCTCTCTGGTCGTCGCGGTTCGTCGTCTTCGCATTCGCACCACCACCACCATCACCACCACCAGCAGTTGAAGAAGACGGATGATGATGAGAACCCCGGCGACGATTTTGAGGAGGCGCGGCGTTGTTTCGCGAGGAACTCATGTTATTCTCACGATGAAGTTCTTGTTCTTGTTCTCGTTGTCCTTCTTTTTCGCAGAACTACGCTCCCGAGACGAAGAAGAAGCGCGCTTTGTGTGTCTCCGATGTGATCTTTCCCCGGGGGTGTCCTTTAGAGATATTTTCTTATCGCGCGGAATAGAACTCCTCTCTCTCTCTCTCTCTCTCTCTCTCTTTGTTCGGTAACGAACGCACGTATCGCGCGAAACCCTTTTCAGCGATGCAAAGAACGCGACTAAAAAAAGAGAGAAAACGAGAGACGGAGTGTTGCTCTTTTGTCGCGCAAAGAAAGAAGCGGATTATGATGCTTTTTGCCTGGGAGGAGTGACCTTTGGAGGATACGCGAGCGGGGTCTTTTACTACGCGCTTACTACATTTAAAACTAAAGATAGGTTTACTCTAACAAAAGAGCTACGAATGATGGTGTCGATGAGTTTACACACGCAAACGCATAGTATCGCATCGTCACGACCAAACGGTCATCGCCCATCTTCTTTTAAACGAGGGCGCGACGCCGTGCAAAATCCTGCGCGAATCGAAGAGGACGAGACGACCGGGAAGCGGTTGGATGTCGAGAAAATTTTCCTGTTGTTCTCCTCCTCGTTCTTTGTCTTCTTCTTGTTCTTCGTCTTGTTCTTGTTGTTTTGGGTTTAGAAACACGCGCAAGCACCCTTCGGCTTCGGTTTCGTATCCGAGGTTGAAGTATAAAATGGCGGTTAAGTTTCGTTCGCAAATGCGAGAGCCTTCCGGGCCTTCCGCGTTGTTCGGATCGTAATCCACGTGCGGGTCGTATCGAGCGCCTTGTTTGTCGTACTTCGCGAGTTGCGCAAACTTTGGGTACGCGGTGTTTTCGGCGCGTTCGCGAGCGGCGAGCGCGCATTTTGGAGGAGATATTGACGACGAGGAGGAAACTTCGCAAAGTTTCCGCGGCAACGACCACAGAAACGTTCCCGCTACATTCAACGGCGACGCCGTAGGATTCTCGATATCAATTTTGATGCTCGCTAAATCGTCGTCTCTTCCCTCTTGGTTGACTGGGAAAAGTTTATCCGCCAGAGACTCGCATTGTTCGTACATTTGGCGAACGGCCTGTTCCGGAACGACGTCGTCGAGAACGACGAAACCAAACGCCTCGAGCTGTTCAACATGTTCCGACGAGAATAACAACGTTTGAGCAGTCGTCGGAGTGTCAAAGCTCTTCCTATTCTTAACATCACCATCATCACGGCTCCCATCATCCTCACCGTCATCCTCGCCTCTCCCGGCCACCGTCGTCGACGACGAAGCAAACCTCTCCTCGAAATACCTCTCGGCGTCTTTAAACATTTTCTTCCTCGCGCCAATCGGGAGCTGCTTATACGCAACAACGAACCTCGAGCGACTCTTTTCATCCGTATCATCATCACTCGTCGTCGTCGTCGTTGTTCTTCTTCGCGCCTTCAACATCGTCGTCGCGCTTAAAATGTCACGTTTCAACGCTTTCGTCGACTGCACGTGCACTCTCGTCCACTCGTCTTCTTTCTTCATCCGCGTCAGTAGCGCGAACGTTCCCGGACCATCTTCTTCTTCTGCGTCTATTCTCGTCTTTGAGAGAAACGCGTCGACTTCATCGTCATTGGCGGGCAGAGCGATGCACCGCACCTTCGAGTCGTCGTCGTCGTCCAAAACGCCGCACCCGTCGTCGTCTTTGCACGACGACGGCGAAGACGACTTCGAGCGACTCTTACGACTTTCCCTCGTTTCCCGCGAAGACGACGAAGAAGTTTTAAACGAGGAAGGAAAAGGCGCGAGACGACGCGCGGGTGCGCAGAAGCGCATTTCACGCGACGACGACGACGATGTCGCGCGACCCGCGCGTCGAACTGTTTTCCAGACACCAAAATGTGGCCTCTACGAATGCACTCGACAAACAGCTCTCGAACGCGACGTCACGTATCGTGAAATGCACTTCTTTTTCGCGCGGAGACGTGTGCGTATCTGATCTGTCGCGTGGCAACGTTTCGTGCGGTTTTGCGCGTTTCTCGATGCGCTTTACTCGTCATCCTTTGTGCTCGAAATGAGGGCATTTTCCGTCGTTTCTCCAAAA
>Ga0255783_10005135_pt1 | contig 11789 bp, 10 predicted proteins | sample 011ome_22_FD_179981 | JGI IMG/M metagenome (GOLD analysis project Ga0255783, IMG submission 179981) | Coastal salt marsh microbial communities from the Groves Creek Marsh, Skidaway Island, Georgia - 011507BT metaG (version 2) | ecosystem: Environmental > Aquatic > Marine > Intertidal zone >... | reverse complement strand
TCAGATGAACGTCTAAAGTCTGACATCGTTACTATCCCTGACGCACTAGAGAAAGTAAAAGCTCTACGTGGTGTTAACTTTACCAAGGACGGTGAGGCATCAACAGGTGTAATCGCCCAAGAGGTACAGAAAGTTATCCCAGAAGTAGTACAAGAGAATGGCGAATACTTGTCTGTTGCATACGGTAACCTTGTAGGTGTACTGATCGAAGCAGTCAAAGAATTGTCAGCAGAGGTTGAATCTCTAAAGAAGGCTAAGTAATATGTCTCTACCATCAACTGGACCTATATCTCTGTCTCAGGTACAGACTGAGTTTGGCGGTACTAATCCTATTAGCCTGTCAGAGTATTACTATAATGGATCTTACATTACAGGTAACAACACAAGTGTACCTAGTAGTGGTACGATCTCTATGTCTAACATGCGAGGTAGGTATAAAGCCTACTACGTTAATTACATTGTAATTGGTGGCGGTGGCGCAGGCGGTTACGGTGTAGACGATGGTGGCGAAGGTAATAGAGGTACCTATGCGCCTGCAGGCAGTCAGTCTAGAATAGCTTTCCCTAGCTCCTCGATTATCTCGTATGGTGGTCGTGGCGGTGAGAACTGTAAGGGTAACAGATCTACATCAGGTACAAATGGAGGAGCCTCGTATTATGGTTCTGGCGGGGCTGGTGGTGGACTTAATAGCAGCGGCGCAGACGCTGTTAACTACGGCTCTGGAGGCGGCGGCGGTGGTGGTGACAGCGGAAGCTTCTTCGATTCAGGCGGTTGCTCTGGAGAAGGTGGCGTAGCGTCATCATACAAATCAGGATCCTATTGGCTCGTCCCTGGTTATAGCATAACTATTTATGTAGGCTCTGGCGGTATTGCACCTGCAACGGGCTATGATGGCGGTAACGGAGCCAATGGCTACGCTCAACTTACCGTTAATGGGACAAATTATACCTATAGTACCCCTGGTACTTACGTTCTAACACCGTAACAAGGTTTTAAGATGCCAGAGATTAACTTGACACCAGACGAATTAGAGGCTATGCTTGACCGTGCTGCTAGACGTGGTGCCAAGGAAGTATTGCATCAACTAGGACTTCATGATGAGAGTGCTGCAACAGATCTACGTGAGATGCGCAGCCTCCTAGACACATGGAAAGATACTCGTAGAAGTATATGGAACACATTCATTAAGATAACAACCGTAGCTATACTCAGCTTTATCGCAACAGCTGTGTATATGCAATTAGGGAAACAATAATTATGGCTAAGAAGTTTGCAGGGTTTAAGCCTGAGACATTACAGAATAAGATCCTTCCAGCGCTGGGCTATGATGGTCCTACGGATGAGAAATCTATTAACGCTTTCCTAGCGTCTAACCCTGCAGCTGCTGCTAAGATGGGTAAGTACACTCTGGCTGCTCGTCGCACTATTGAGGGTGAACCCGTACAGATGGCATCTGGTGGTGTGTTAAATTCGGTAGGACCTATAATCGCGGCTTTAGGTAAGACTAAACTTACGCCAAGACCTACTCCTAAGCCTCAACCTAGCAACGCAAGCAAAATGACTAAGGCTATAACAGCCGATCCTACCTCTGTAGTTACTACACCTACTGTAGCTGGTTCTACTCCTGCTCAGATTGCTGGTGGTCAGATGGATGCGCCTACAGGACAAGCACCTGCGGCTGCTACTACTGCTACAGCAGCTACGGCAACTCCTGCTGCGGCTGCTCAGGCTGCACCTGTTACCCCTACTCAGACAGTTCAGGCTGCTACAGCTGCCCCTGCAGTGAGTCAAGCCCTACAAGGACAACAGGCTGCACAGGGCCAAGTGTCACAGCAAGCACAGATGCAGGCTGCACAGGGTAGCCCTCAACAACTAGCACAGCTAGGCTTACAGGCTGCACAAGGACAAGCGGCTACTGTCCAAGGTATGCCTTCTCCTATGCAGATGACTACAGCTGAAACTATTAGTGGCTCTGGTGTTGACCAAGCACAGGTAGACGCTACCTTTGGTACAGGTCAAGTGCAGGCTGCATCCGTTCAGGGTGAGATGGCTAACTTGATGAACCAATTCCAAGGTAAGCAACCTCCTGCATGGGCGGCTGGTGCTATGCGTAATGCTACAGCACAGATGGCTGCACGTGGATTGAGTGCATCCTCTATGGCAGGTATGGCTCTTGTACAGGCTGCTATGGAATCTGCTCTACCTATTGCACAGATGGATGCCTCTAACAAGCAACAGATGGCTATGCTTAAGGCTGAGCAACGTGCTAAGTTCATGGGTATGGACTTCGATCAAGAGTTCCAAGCTAAGGTACGTAATGCTGCACGTGTTAGTGAGATTGCTAACATTAACTTCTCAGCTGAACAACAAGTTGCACTAGAGAATGCTAAGATGGCACAGACCATGAACTTAGCTAACCTATCCAATAAACAAGCTAAGGTTATGGCTGACGCTGCAACCATGTCTCAGATGGACATGACCAACCTTAACAATCGTCAGCAAGCACAAGTACAAAACGCTCAAGCATTCCTACAGATGGATATGACTAACTTGAGTAATGAACAACAGATGTCCATGTTCAAAGCACAGGAGCGTGTTAACTCTATCATGAGTGACACTGCAGCTGATAATGCAGCACGTCAGTTCAATGCCTCATCTGAGAATCAGACTAACCAGTTCTTTGCTTCCCTGTCTACACAGGTATCACAGTTTAACACTGAGCAAAAGAATGCCATGGAACGTTTCAATGCTGGTGAGACTAATGCTCTGGCACAATTTAATACAGCACAACAGAATGCTCGTGATCAGTTTAATTCACAGAACCATTTGATTGTAGCGCAGGCTAATGCTCAGTGGTTCCAGAACCTTACTACAGCTGAGAATGCTGCACAGAACGAAGCTAACCGTAATGCTGCACTAGCGGCTAATAACTTTACAATGACAGCATACAACAATGTCGTACAGCGTGAGCGTGACTTGTTAGCATGGGCATGGGAGTCTGCTGAGAATGCTGCTAACAGAGATGCTAACCTTGCCATTGCTAAGATTGAAAACGCTAAAACTTCTGCTGGTTCTAAAGCTGCTGGTAATTTCCTTGGTAAGCTTGCAGAGAATGCAGCAAACGCCATCTTTGGATTATAATAAAGGTACACCAATGGATTACTCACTACGCCCCCAATTAAGACCAGAGCCTGTAGCAGCTACAGCGCCTACCTCAAAAGGCTTAGGTACTCCTACGTCCAAGCCTGCAGAACCTTTACAGGAAGACTGGTACACACGTTTCACTAAGTCGTTTACTGCAGCGGGGGGTACACTAGCTGACACACCATTCACCGACACAAACCCTGCATCTCTCTATGAACGCAGTGAGATGTCGCTGAAAGACTTTGATGAGTTGACACGGCGTTCCGCAGAGGTTGCTGCACTTAATCGCATGGAAGCAGGTATCAGTGAGTCACTAGCTGAACCAGGGCGGCTTAAGAAGCTAGACGAAGACGAATCTCTTGTACCAGAACTACGCCCAGAGCCAGAGTTTGTAGATGCAGAAGATGCAGATGTACCTATTGAACCTCCAGTAGATGTAACAGAGGAAGAACTAGAAGCTACCCCTGTGAAGGCAGAGGGTAAGGGCTTGATGTCTAAGCCTGCGACAGAAGAAAAAGCTACCACTACCCTTACAGATTTAGTTTATAGTGATTTTGTTGAAAGTAAGCAAGAGGGTGACGAGGCCCACGTAGGGCAAGATAACAAGAACATTACACTTGCAGGAGGGGTGGTACCTGATGGCTTGAAGTATAATGGTAAAGACTTTACTCAAGGTGCCTCTGTTGTTACAGGTTTTGATAAAGGTAAGCTAGATACATCAGGTGCCTATAAGACTGTAGGTAGTACCACTGTAAAGCGCAGTGACTTTGACAGCGACAAGGCATTTGCTAAAGGTGTCATTGAAGAGTTTGCTAATCAAGCAGAAGCTGCAGCAGGTGACAGCTGGTCTAGCATGAGCGAAGGCAGTAAGAAAGCTGTAGTAAAGATTGGCTGGAACAAGGGTGCGGGATGGTATTCAGGTAAATCAGCTAAGGCAATCTACGCAGAGCTAGCAAAAGATGAACCTAATCCCGAAAACCTATACAGCAAAATCTTGGTAGGTTCTACCGTGTTAGGTGGCGGTGCTTCAATAGGCATTGCCAAAGCACGTGCTAACGCTTGGAACGAAACTACTTCAGCAACAGGCGGTAAAGAGATTACACGGATTGATGCTGATAACTCTGGTACTAATACAAAGTTTAAGTATTATGATAAAGATGGTAACTTGCTGCACACAGAAGAAACTACACGCGCCTCTAATATATACGAGAACAAGCAAAAGTCTGTACGTAAGAATAGTAAAGGTGTTTGGTAATGTTAGGACTTCCCCTAGAACTTATCACAATGTTAGGCTCCACCGTGTTAGGTGGGGTCATGTCTATCTGGGGGCAAAGCATTAAAGCTAAAGAAGCCCAACAGAAGATGCTAATGGAGCGTGCCAACTTTAATGCTAAGCAAGTAGCAATGGCACGTGACGCAGGTAAGAACGACAAACACTTCGCATGGACACGTAGGCTTATCGCTCTATCAGCTGTGTTTGCAATTATTGTATTGCCAAAGCTGGTAGCAGTATGGTATCCTGAAGTACAAGTAATCGTTGGTTACTCAGAGATGCAGACTGGTTTCCTTAGTGGTCTATTCGGTGGTGGCACTGAGATCATTAAGTGGAAGTACGCATCAGGATTTGTTATCACACCACTAGACACGCACATTGTATCAGCTATTGTAGGCTTATACTTCGGTGCAGGATTTACTAAATAGGATATTTGAAATGGCAGTAGCTGGACCTTTTGATAGACCAATCCCAGGTCAGTCTCTTACAACTGAACCACGTAACAACCCTTGGGAACAGCCACCTGAGATGGCAGACGTAGAGGACGTAGCAAAGTTCTACGTTGAGCGACTAGCTAACCAAGATGTACTAGATGATCTAGCTGCTATGGTGCAACTAGACGTACCCCTAGCCCCTATCGTAGAGTCTGTCTACATGATGGGTGTTATGCGTGGTCTACACACCATTGATGCAGGTATGCTTGTAGCACCTATGATCCACAACCTACTCAAGGCTGTCTTTACAGATATGGGTATCGAGGTTAAGGACTCACCCGAAGATCCACAGGAACATGCAGAGAAAGCAGAGATGAATCGCTTTATGGCTCTTGCTACTAAGTACTTAGAGGATGAGGGTATGGATGAATCAGACGAAGGTAAGACTATGTTGAGTGACATGGTTGAAGCAGCGGAAGATGAGCCTGAAGAAGAAGCACCTGCAGAAGAGATGCAAGAAGCAAAGCCTATGGGCTTGATGGCGAAGGGTTAATATAATGGCATTTAATTTTGATAGTTTTGCAGCAGGCTTCTTTGAAACTCTCTCTGAGGGTATGGACAGACGTGAAGCCGAGGCTGCTAAGTATAAAGAGAAACAGGAAGCTTCGGCTCTGCGTAACCTTAATGTGTTACAGCAACGTGATCAACGTGCTAAGCAGGCTGCACAGTTAGGTAAACGTGCTATGGCGCTGGGCGCAACAGAAGAGCAAGTACGTACTGCTATGTCTTCTGGTGTCACTGGTATCTCTGAGTTCTATGAGAAGCTGCAGGAGGCTGCTAATCAGATGCCTGGTAAACGTCTAGGCCCTGATGATATTGAAGCTATTGTAAATATGCCAGAGATTCCAGCTATGGATCTTAACATGGCAGACATGTCTCTACAGGACTTTGCTGCCCGTACATATGGCGTAAGTGGACGTGCTCCTAAAGTAGAAGAGAAAGAGGTAGGCTTTGTACCAAGCTTGTTAGGTTTTGGTAAGATGCGTAAAGCCAAGCAAGAGCTATCCGAGTCAGGTTACATGGGTGACATGTCTATCGCAGACGTTAACGCAGCTGCAGCACAGGCAGAGTACCAGTCTATGTTCCCAGATGCTTCCCTGACAATGAGTGACATTGAGTACTACACACCTAAAGATGCACTAGACTTTAGCACGACACTAGCAAAGACAATGAGTGATGCTGTGTCTAGCTCAGAAGGTAAGGCTTACATCAAGGCTGCACGACAGGCTGCTATGGATTCTGGATTAGATATTAACGAAGCAGAGACTTTAGCTATTAAAGAGCTACAGGAGCGTGCGTCTGTTAACTTGATCAACACATATGCAGACATCTACAAGTATGGTGGTTTCTTTGATAATGACTTGACTATGCGTCAGATTGCAGACGTGTTAAGCCCTAGTGCACTTACGCAGTTTAAAGAGACATTCGGTATTGTAGAAGCAGAAGACGGTACTGAGGAGAGTGACACAGATATGTCACCTGAAGGTGATGGTAATGTAACCGTCGAGAAAGTTACCTTTGAGGGTTCTGTATCAGAGGAGGACTTTGATGAAGAGTTCCCTACATCTATACCACTAGATGAAGAAGGTAAGGCTATCGTTGCTGATGCCTTGAGTAGTAAGTCTATCTTTACAGATGATGAAGATAAATACTCAGACAAGTATACACGTGATCAGTGGGAAGATATGACACGTAAGCAACGCCGTGAGCGTAACCTACCTGAGTCAACGATAGGTGGAATGAACTTCTATTTCCGTGATGACATTAATGAACTTATTGAAGCACCACTACGTAACCTTAACATCAAGCGTAACTTGACAAAGGATACATACAAGATTAAGATCAAGGGGCGTGGTACCTACCATGTAACTAAAGAGCAACTAGACTCTATGGATGATGGTGCTTTCCGTGGTTCCAACCCTGCTATTGAGATTATGGAATACGAAGGTGACGAAAAGAAAGCCAAGAACATTACATCCAACATCTTGAAACGCTATCAGCTGGATAACTAATAATGGATATTAATGAATTAAAGAACAAGTGGGGTGGTACTACCACCTCTACTGTTGATAAAGTCACGTCTACTGTAGCACGTATGGATGATGAGCCAGAGGATGACTTTGTGCTTGACTCTAATGCTACGCTAAAGAAAGACGATCTGCTCAAACCGCAGTACCTAAACAATATCCGTGAGTACATGGTTGATCGTAAGGGTGTTGACTACAAAGATATAGCAGATGAAGAGGTTGTGGATGATTTTGTTCAGCACATGCGTTACTTTAATGCTAACACTGTCTCTACTGCAGGCGAGGTACGCTTTATTAGTAAAGCAGATGAAGCCCGTAAAGAGAAAGCTAAACGTGCATACCAAATCTATGACCAGCTAGGTAATGTCTTTGTTAATGATGGTGCCATGGGTGCTGTCAGTGGTGTGTGGGATTATGTATCTGCTGCAGCGACTGACCCTACAAACTACTTAGGTCTACTGACTGGTGGTATTGGTCGTGCAGGTGCAGCTGGTTTGGCTGTAACAGGAAAGCAGACTATCAAGGCTATAGTGCGTGCTGCAGGGCGGGAAGCTCTGTCTAGCGGTGCCACACGTCAGGTAGCTAAAGAGGCTGCTGAGAAGGCTGGTATTGAGGCTGCGAAGCGTGCTGTTGAAAAGGGTATGTCTACCCGTGTAGCAGGTCAAGCCTACAAGGATGTAGCAGAACGTGTTGCTAAGGATGGGCGTAGAGCTATTGCACAGGATGCAATGAAAGCTAAACAGAAAGAGTTGTTTGAAACTGCAGCGACACGTTCACTGAAACAGACTACAGCTATTGATGCTGGTGCTGCTGTTATGCAAGACATCATGGCACAGAACGTAATGTTAGAAGCAGGTGCTCAGGAAGAGTACAGCGTATTGCAGACAGGCTTCTCATCTCTGTTAGGTGGTGTTGCTGGTGCTGCACAACTAGGCTTCGGTAAGTTCCGTGGTGCATCGGGTCTTGAAGATACAGGTTCAGCATTAGAGAAAGTAGCCAACAATGTCATTGACGAGTTAGCCCCTAAGTTTACCAAAGAAGAAACAGACGAAGCTGCAGGTGTTATCCTAGATAACGTAAAGGCTTGGAATAGTAAGGTAGAAGCGGGTGCTGATTTCTCTGGTGACCTTATGCCAGCTGAACTTATCAAGCAGATCATGCTAGGTGAAGATGGCAAGGGTGGCTTGGCTAAGATCTACAAAGATAAAGGCATTAAGATTGGGCGTGAGAAACATCTATCTGATGTAATGACTAACGTCATGCGCTTCATGCCACAGGAAGACTTGGCTGCTATCAATAAAGAGATGGCTAAATACTCTGGCATACAGATGGGTGAACTATCTGCAACACGTATCCAGCTGGGTGACATGGTAGCTAAGCGTATCAACGAAGCAGGTAAGACGTTAAACGTTATGTCTCAGGTACGCCGTACTCTTGATTCTGGTATCGTAGCATCACAAGATAAGATGAAGGCTACGCTTGATACTATTGAAGCAGAAGAGATGCTGCAGCAAGAGATGGTTAATGCTAAGAAGTCTAGCGGCATTAGCTATGGTCAGTCTATCTGGAAACGCTTGCTTGTTTCATCTCCTGCTACCACAGCATTGAACGTTGCAGGTTATGCACAGTTTGCTGTAGGTCAGACTATGGCTGATCTGTTTAACCACACAAGCTTGATGGCTATTGCTGCACGTCAACGTATTACTGGTGATGCGCTGGGCGCAGCCGAGTCTATGCGTCAGGCACGTGCTTACAGTGCTATCGTCGCACAGCGTGCACGTAACTTGATGGACCCTTACACAACACACGATGCCTACATGAAGTTCTTAGATGAGAACCAAGATGTGCAGAAGGTATTGTTTGAGACTATGGCAGGTGGCGTGGATGCTACAGCTAAGCGTTACGGTATTAGCCCTGACGACAAGTTGTTCAAGAACGTTGAAGCTATGGCTACTGCAGCGAACCAAATCACAGGTGTACGTATTCAGGATAGCTTCACTAAGTCACAGATGTTTATGACTGAGCTAGATAAGTACCTGCGTGTTGAGAAGGATATCACCCTTAAAGAAGCTTTGATGATGGATGAAAACGTCATTGATGAACGCTCTCTGCAAGGTGCCCTAGATACTACACTCAAGTCTGTGTTTGCTAAGGACTACACAACAAAGGATCAGGGTGAACTTATTCGTACCACTGCTAAGTTTGTTGAGACTGTATCTAACACACCTGGTATAGGTGTTATCCTACCATTTGGACGCTTCTTCAATAACGTAGTTGCTACTGCATACCAGTGGTCACCTTTAGCTGTGATTTCTTTGATCAAACCTTTTGGGCGTAAGATCCTAAAGGACGAAGGTATGGACGTAGCTGAGCGTGAAATCTTTGCGCGTTTCTTTGTAGGTTCTGTTGGGTTGCTTTCGGCTGCAGAATATGACAAGGAGCGCCGTGAGAAGGGCTTGGGTGTATACGATGTAGACGTAGGTGGCGGCACTATTGTTGACGCTAAGAACACATTCCCGTTCTCTCTATTCCTTGCTGCAGGGCGTGTGTACAACATGCGTCAGAACGGAGAAGAGGTACCAGCAGAGTTAACACAAGAACTGACAACACAACTTGCTGTAGGACAGCTTGCACGTGATGCTCAGTTTGGTAATGACCTTAACAATCTGATTGACGTTCTTGTTAATGCTGATGAAGTAGGTACAGGTGAGTTGTTTAATGGCCTCTCTAAAGTAGCAGGTAACTTTGTATCAGGTGTAACACGTCCTCTAGATGCTGTAAACAAGATCGTTGGATTTGCTACTGGTACAGATACAGCTAAGGATGTTCGTCAGGCAGAAGGTGCAGGTGCTATCTTTACACAGTCGGCTACTAAGTATGTAGATAATCTGTTCGAAGCATTCAGTGATAAGACAGATACCCTGACAGGTGAGGAACTACGTGTTGCTACTCGTGAGGGTGAGGTATACGATGCTAACCCATTCGCACGTATCTTTGGTATCACAGTTAAACCAGGACGCACAGCTACAGAGAAAGCTTACTCTATTGCAGAGATGCAACCGTGGACTGCTAGTGAACGTACAAAGATCCCTGCGTATGACAAGGTTATGAATAGCATGTTGGCTCCTGCACTGGAACGCCGTACTAATTACCTTGTTAACTCAGAGGCATTCAAGAAGGCTAGCCTGACAGGTAAGCGTAAGATGCTGAAGACTCTTGTCTCTGATACTAAGAAAGAGGTACGCTCTCAGATGGCTGAAGGCTATGGTGGCACAGATGCTGCACGACTACGCCTAGCTTCTAAGGCTGCGACTAAGGGTAACAAAGAGATACGCAAGGAAGCACTCAAGCTGATGAAGCTACAGTATGGTATCGAAGGTAAGATAGATGAGTTTAACTTTAATGAGCTAGACTTGTTTATGGAATATGTAGATTATCTCGAAGAGATGTACGAAGAAGTAGCTAAGCTATAAAAGAGAGAGGGGCCGTTAGGCCCCTTTACTTTATTCCGTGTATCTCTGCTGCTTCTTCTGCCCAGAGTACTGCTGCTCGTAAGCTACGCATAGCGTTGTCTAGTTCATGTGTGGCATACAGATTATCCATGAGGTATTGCTCTGTGTTAGCTGCATGTTCACGTAAGGCTTGACTGAACTGACGCTTCTTAGCGTTGATGTGTGCTCTAGCCTCTTGTTCTAGTTTCATGCCATATCTGTTTTGATTCGCTGCATTAGATTGCCTACCTCGGCTAGGTCACGACAGATAAGCTTAGCCTCTGCCCAGTCACCTTCCTTGTCTTCGCCACGGTAGCTTACTACAAAGCCGTTATCAGCGAACTCAATCTCTACTGATGTAACGCCTGTTACTACTTCTTTCTTAGTCACTATAGACCTTCCTTCATAAACACTTTAACCCACTCAGCACAGATGTCACTGCGTACAATGTCATCAATACCAAACTCAACGATGGGGATGGGCAGCATGTGCTTCTTAGCTAAGTGTATAATCTTAGATAAACCATCTGCCTCTTTCAAGTCAGACTGCTGAACATCACCATTCAATACTATTGTACTATCTTCACCAACACGAGTCAATAACATCTTCAACTCATGGGTAGTAATATTCTGAGTTTCGTCTACAATAATGAAGGTACTCTCGAAGCTACGCCCACGCATAAGTGCAAGAGGTGCCATCTCAATGTTACCATTCTTGATGCCTGTCTCTACTACGCCTTTGCCTAAGTGTTTCTGCAGTACGTCTAACACTGGCAGTGCCCATGGGTAAGTCTTTTCTTCTAGTGAACCTGGCAGGAACCCTATGTCTTTACCTACAGCTACGTGTGGGCGTGTGATAACAATCTTGTCAATCTCTTTGAGGGTATACAGATCTGCTGCGTAGGTAGCTGTAACATATGTCTTACCTGTACCTGCAGGACCTAGCACTAGCACCTGAGTGCTATCACGCATAGAATCCCACAGCTTCTTTTGGTTATCTGTACGTGCTTTAAAACCCGAAGTCGCCTTGGACTGGCTGTTCTTGTAGTTTGTTTTGCGGCGTGTACGTGTCTGCTTCTTGGGTGGCTCTAGTTCCATGTTCATCTAGGTTATCCAGTATGTTGATTGCTTGTTGCACTGTCATCTTAAACCATTCGCCATTGGTGTCAACAGCAACTTTAAGTGCTTGGGTGTGAGCCTGTTGTTCTGCCTTACGTCTATCATTAGATGCAACGCTATGCTCTAACACGTAGTCACGGTGAGGGCTGCTAGTTTGATAGCCACTCAAGCGATCCTCTGCATCAATAGCCATTCCTATCTTAACCCAGTCAGGCCACGCTTCATTTGTTATGACGTAGACG
>Ga0255783_10005132_pt1 | contig 11793 bp, 7 predicted proteins | sample 011ome_22_FD_179981 | JGI IMG/M metagenome (GOLD analysis project Ga0255783, IMG submission 179981) | Coastal salt marsh microbial communities from the Groves Creek Marsh, Skidaway Island, Georgia - 011507BT metaG (version 2) | ecosystem: Environmental > Aquatic > Marine > Intertidal zone > Salt... | reverse complement strand
TATTTCTCAATGACATTCCGTTGATCGATACACGTGCGCCTGTTGAGTTCAATCGCGGCACCTTCCCCAGTGCCACTAACTTACCGTTAATGATTGACCGCGAGCGTTCCGCAGTCGGCGCCTGTTACAAGGAGCAAGGATCAGATGCAGCGGTTGGACTGGGTCACCAGCTGGTGTCGGGCGCTATTAAGGAAGAGCGGGTCAATGCGTGGATCGACTTCGTCGACCAGCATCAAGACGGCGCTCTATTTTGCTTTCGCGGGGGCATGCGATCTCAAATAAGCCAGTCATGGTTGTCTGATCGGGGCATTGAATATCCTCGAATAGAAGGCGGCTACAAGGCCATGCGGCACTGGCTCATGGCCCAACTAGATCGGATTTGCGCACGGTGTGAGTTTATCGTTATCAGCGGCAAGACCGGCTCCGCAAAAACCCGGCTGATCAATAAGGGCAATGCTGGAGGGCCTTTCGCGGGAAAGGTGGACTTGGAGGGCCTAGCAAACCATCGGGGATCGGCATTTGGTCGACGAGCCTCCGCGCAACCAACGCAGATCAACTTTGAGCACGCACTTGCCATAGCGCTGCTGAAAATCGAACGGGACTACGCAGGACCCATCATCATTGAAGACGAGAGCCGCCTCATTGGGCGCTGCGCCCTGCCTGCGGCACTGAAGGACCGCCTAGCCCAGTCTCCACTAGTGGTGATTGACGCCAGCCTTCAATCACGGGTGACACACACTGTGGAGAACTACATTCTAGCGAACTTTAATGAGTTGATCGGCATGGCGACAACGAGAGAGCAAGCTTTTGAGCGCTTTTCACAAAGCCTGCGTGACGGACTCGATCGAATTCAAAAGCGCCTGGGCGGCATGAAACATAAAGAGCTAAGCGGTCTTCTTAAGCACGCGCTGGACGCGCATGCCCAGGGTGACGATTCACTGCATGAAGAGTGGATTCGAGCGCTTTTGGTGAGCTATTACGATCCGATGTACGACCATCAACTCGCCAATCGCCGTCAATCGGTCATCTTCTCTGGTAACCGAGAAGAAGTGATGGGCTATCTAAAAGAGCTCCAAAACGCCCAATGGGGGACCGGGGTATAAGCAGGCCACGAACAAACGCGGCGCTAAATAAACAGATTGATGCCACAAAAAAACCGGCACAAGGCCGGCTTTTAGTGTGGTTGACCGCTCAACCCCGGCTACGTCGCCCGGCGCCGCAAGCTTCGCAGGCCTCCAATCAAGGAGACCAGACCACCCAACAAAAACAGGAAGAACTGACCCATCAGCGGCACCGGAACACTAGGGGGTGTACGTCGTCAAAGGATATGGCACCAATCGGGCCGTTTTCTAAGAGACACTCTTCTGCCAGTTGCTATTCCAGTCTAGCCTGATAATCGCAGGTTGTGTATTTTTCTCTTCGTCATGGTCCGGGCTTTCGGCGAATCTCCTTAACGGTTTTTTCTGTGTTGGACATGCTCATGTTGAAACTCCTCTGCTCAATGAAAAGCAGCAGAAGTATCTCTTAAGAAATCAGGCCCTTTGGTCCTTCATGCTTTGACGGCGCACAGTGACACATAAACTCTTGATGCGGTAACCTGCTCCCCACTGACGGGGGCGTCTGTGGATCAATGCCGCAAAGACGACTCGAGCGTCTTGGGCTGTGCGGAAATATGGCTAGCTTTGAACCGCCACCCAAGCATACCGGTTGAACACAATTTGCTTCGTAGAAGGGGATCGTTTGCAGTACATCATTTTAGGCCTGATGGTCGCCGCCGCACTTACCCGGCCGAAGATATTTGGCGGGAAAGAAGTAGGCTTTGGGGCCATTGGTATAGCCGGCGTCGTCGCGAGTGTGGTAACAGGGGGAGTACCCCCGGCGCTGGTGTGGGAAACCACCGCGAGCATGGTGCCTGCTGTACTTACAATCGCCAGCCTCATGTTATTCGTCGGGGCATGCCGCAGCGTCGGATTGCTGGATAGAATCACCAGTTTAATCGTGAGGTCATCGAGGGGCAGTAGCAGGCGCCTCATGTCTCTGCTGTTTTGGATTGGTGCCGGCTTTGGCGCACTCTTCACCAACGATGCCGCAATTCTTCTCCTGACGCCGCTCACCATTCAGCTATGTAAAAACAGAAAAGGCGAGCACTCTGATCAGGACCACCTTCCCTTTCTCTTTGCAGTTTTATACATAGGCAACCTGGTAGGCACACTGGTCATCTCCAATCCAATTAACATCATCGCCGCTTCCTACTTTGACATCCCCTTTCTCACCTACTTTTTCTGGATGGCGCTCCCAGCTTTCGTTTCAATGTTAGTCACCTGGATGGGACTGATGATCTTCTTTCGGCGAGAGCTCCGAGCCAAGCCTGATTTCATCGTCGATGCCAGCCTAGACATCAGCGAGGACAAAAGGACGAAGGTCCGGCATCAATGGATCGTTGGTGGTCTGTTATTCGTCGTCCTTACCTTTTTCACACTGGAACAAATTACAGGATTCCCAATCTGGATAGTGGCTGTGACCGGTGCAGTTATAACGTGCACCTATGCGTACGCCGTCACACGCAAGGCGCGTGTGATCACATCCCGCGTGGACATTCCGATACTCGTGTTTATGACCGCGGTTGCCATCGTAGCCGTGGCGGTTCGCAACGCCGGCCTGACCGACGAAGTCGCAGATGTGTCTCGGCAGCTACTAGACACCAGTACCGAACTTTCCATTCTCGGCATGTCTTTCTTATCAGCGGTAGTCGCAGCGGTGATCAACAATCACTCGACGGTCAGTCTTATGATCTGGGTTGTTGAAGATTTGGCGTTGGAGCAAAGTCTGGAACAGGCGATAGTAATGGCGTCGTTGATCGGCGCAGACCTAGGACCAAAAATGCTGCCAGTGGGGTCTTTGGCTGCAATGATGTGGCTACGAATGCTGGCTGCAAGTGGTATTGAGTTCAAGCTCTGGACCTACGTAAAGGTTGGTATCCCCGTCACACTTTTAGGCGTTGCCGCGTCCAGTCTGCTTCTAGTCATCGAGCACTCGCTGCTCGGCTGATGAAAAGCGGTGACCGAGAATCGGGCTAGCCATTGGCGATTCGAGTACACTGAGGATCTCGACGTGCGGTGTCTGTGGAAACATATCGAGGGCAGCAACCCGTGTGAACGAGAAACCCGCGTCGATAAATGCGGCGCTGTCTCGCGCCCAGGTTGCCACGTCACAGGATATATAAACAACGGTTCGCAGCCGCTCTAAGCCACCCACCAGCGCGGGCGTCAGACTCATCCCCTCCCTGGGAGGATCCATAACCAACACATCGGTTGACGTCATAGCGGCCACCAGCGCATCAACTTCTTTCTTTTGAAAAAGATCGCAGACCTTGGTTTCTACGCCAGGCCAGTGATTCCCCGCTATCGACTGCACACTGTTCATGTCGGCTTCGACGGCAGTCACCGCGGCAAACTTGGCGGCGAGTACTTGCGTCAGATTGCCATTGCCCGCAAACAATTCCAGCACCTCAGCAGAGTCATCTACTGGGCTGACAACTTGCTCCAGCCAATCGAGCATTCGCGCGTTTTGAGCGTCATTAGCCTGACGAAAAGGCAGTCGCACGTCTATGGACGGCTGCTCGGAAGACTCGTCAATGTGGAGATTGACCCAATGCTTCCCCCTGCGCTTGTCGCTAGACCAGCGCGTGTTAGGCAAGGTCTGACGCAAACTTGCAAGCGTTTTTTGATTCTTGTTAGACAATACCGGGCAATCCCAAATATCGACGAGTTCGTTGCTTCCGCTACCAAAGAAACCCAGTTTTTTACCGTCGGTCTTGAATTGCACTCTATTGCGATAACCCCACGGCGCGTCCGCTTTGATGAGATCTACCTCCACACCAGATTTCGGCTGCAATTTATCGAGAGCTTTTTTTACGCGCTGTCGCTTAGCCTCGCATTGCGCCTCGTAACTCACAAAAGCCCATGGGCATCCGCCGCACTCAGCGGAAGAAAATCCATGGTGATCACAGGGCGCCTGTTGACGGGCGGGACTTGCTTCTATTACCTCGGCAGCGACACCGAAACCGATGCTACCTCTAGCAGCGGTCGGCTTGATCAAGGCCCGCTCCCCGAGCCAGGCACCCTTCACAAAAAAGACTTTACCGTCGTCGCGCTTCACCACGCCACGGCCATCGCTCGCAATATCTACTACAACCCCTTCGAAGGCAGGTTCTCGACGCGAGGGCCGGCGCTCTGGATGTCTTTTATTTGCTTTCACTAATTTCTTCGACCGACTTCCAACCTAGGCGCCGACCATAATTTTCGATTACTGAGAGCGTTGGAAACAAAAGGTTGAATTATCGCGACCGGATCTAAAGGGCAACCTCTATTCATTGTTCTAACCTACGTAACTGCGCATCGAGCCAGTACAGCTCATAGTCATTTTTCTCATTAGCCAGCGCACGCTCTCGCAACGCCCTAACAACCGTAATCCACCGACTTTTCAGAGCTTCGGTGAGGATCTCATCTCCCTCGAGCAATTCGAGTAAATGAAGTGCTCGCTCCCACTCGCGCCTTTCAATAGCGGCGTCAATGCCAACCGTGACTTTCGCATGATCGATTGCTGAAGCTAGGTCCGCGAGCACAGCTGACTGAGGGGTAGCGTATAACTCCGAGGTCCTGTCGAAGTGAAACCAAGTGGCGTAATACTCCCAAATACTTTTTACGGCCCAACTTACCTTGCCATGAGTTTGAGCTAGGGAGAGTTGAGGTGGCAGTCTTATGTCCTCCATGAGCTCGCCCACTGTCTTTCCCTCGTTCATGCCCGCCACCGTCTGATCGTGAACCCATTGCACAGCGTCGCGGATACGGACCAAGTCGGCGACTATTTGTTCTGATCCCTGCACGGGCACCAGATGGCTAGGCAAAATCAGCCTGGGAGCAAAATTGATAACCGTATTGAGCGACTCGATATATTCAATAGGCTTTCGAACTTTCTCACCCCGCATCGTAAAAATATTTGGGAACTGCGGAAACTGAGGTCCGAAAAAATCGCCCGACAAAAGAATTTTCTCCTCAGGAAGCCATAACAGCAAATTATCTGCCCCCTCGGCGCCAGGTAGCGACCATACCTCGAAAACCCTACCCCCCTGGGTAAAACGCAAAGGCCGTCCTCGCTCAACAACAGTATCGGGCTTGAGACCGCGAAAATTCATACCGGGGAGTTCTCTTGGCTCGTCAGGTAGCCACGGAAAAAGCATACGATTTCGCTGGTGTAAATATGGGTTGAGCTCGGTGAGATAGCGCTGCTCCTCAAGAAATTCCGAAGAGGCAACCAATTCAGTTTCGGGAGAAGACCAAATTCTCACCCCCCCGACATGGTCAGCGTGTGAATGACTCAGGAAAATTTTCACTGGTTTAAGGGAATCAAGTTGTTCACTGATCAGGTCGTATTGCTTAGCGGCCTGAATAATCAACCCTGTATCAAAAATAATGTCGCCATCATCAGTGCGTATAACAAAGGTATTTCCGACACCACTCGCCGCGAAAATGCCCGGGGCGGGCTCGCTAACCAATATAGGTAACGTGATCATCTCCGCTGCCGCCATATGGTCTGAGTCGTCATCAGCCGCAAGCCGTTGCATGCGGGCGACAGCAACATCACCCAGCTCACCAACCAGAAAATGTCTGACTTCGCGCTGTATTCGGTCGCCAAAAACAACGAGCGCAACAACACCCAAGCTAACAAGTATGGCAACCGCAGTGGATCTTCTTGAGGACATCTTCTACCCTCGTCGTTTAGGGTGGATTAACAAAGCAACTCAACTCAACTCAGCATCCAGACCATCATACAGGGCCATTTAATGTCACACCGCTTAAGCCGTTTGTTAATTATTTTTTGGGTGCTGAGCTTCCTGATTATTTCCCCCTCTTTTGCCGACGATCAGCCTAATATTATCGTCATTGTCGCAGACGATTTGGGCTGGGCAGACGTGGGCTTCCACGGCAACGAACAGATTGCCACGCCAGCATTAGATCGCTTAGCAGCAGAGGGTGTGCAACTAGATCGCTTCTATACCACGCCTATTTGCTCCCCCACCCGCGCTGCACTCATGACTGGCCGTGACCCCATGCGACTCGGTGTGGCCTATTCCACGATCATGCCCTGGCAAAATAATGGCGTGCACCCTGATGAAACCTTTCTACCCGAGCTCCTGAAAACCTCGGGATATCAAACAGCAATGGTGGGAAAATGGCATTTGGGACATGCACAGGCTAGCTATCACCCAAACGCACGTGGATTTGATCATTTTTACGGCCACCTTCATACCGAAGTAGGCTATTTTCCGCCTTTCGCCAGCCTCGGAGGCAAGGATTTTCAACGCAATGGTAAATCCATCGACGACTCGGGCTATGAGACGTTTTTGTTGGCTGATGAAGTGAGCCGCTATATCGTTGAGCGAGATGTCACCAAGCCTTTTTTCATCTACCTGCCCATGCTTGCACCTCACACTCCGCTAGAGGCCCCTGCTGATTTGATGGCCAAATACGCAGATCTGGAGGATGAACGTCCTCCAAGTAGGAGCGAGATGGCGGACAGAACCCGACTTATCAGCAAAATGTCTGGGCGCGGGTCAGCCCGTCCAGTTTATGCGGCTGTCGTTGACGCTATGGATCAGGCTATCAATCAGGTCCTAGAGACCCTTGATGAGCAAGGCATTAGCGACAACACCATTGTCCTGTTTTTTTCAGATAACGGCGGCGCTACCTATGCCTCGGGGGGCGCAGACAACTCGCCACTCCGAGGGGGAAAGGGAGATGCCTTTGAGGGGGGTATTCGCGTTGTTGCTGTCGCGCGCTGGCCGGGGCAATTTCCCGCGGGAGGCAGGGCGAGCTCAATCATCTCCGTGATGGACGTACTACCAACGTTAATGGCTGCAGCAGGAATCGAGGCAACCACTCACTACCCACTGGATGGAAACAATATGCTCGCCGCAATCACTGGGCAGGCCTACATCCCCCGAGACAAGCCCCTCTTCTTTATTTCGGAAACGCCCTTCAAAAACCGTATAAACGCAACAGTGTTTGACGAGGATTGGAAATTGGTCCAAAAAATTCACGCCGGGCTGAATTCAATTGACGTCGAAAATCACCTGTTCAAGATAAAAAGTGATCCTTACGAGACAAATAACCTCGCAGAGCAGCACCCGGGAGTTGTTGCCGATCTTTCAGAGAAAATCCGGTTCTGGCGGTCCCTGTATCCGGTGGCGGGCACGCGATCAGAGCTGGTGCCGCCTCCCGGCTGGCGAGCACCTATTGACTGGGCTGGTTACCCCATACCGCTGGAAGAACTGCAGGGCAAAGCAGCGTCGGGCATGGCACCGGAAAATGCGGTAAAAGCCCTAGACTGGCAGTACGGAGAGGCGGGGCGTCTAATTTACAACTGCGAGCCATATCGGTGGGTTGGCGGAGGCCTATGCAAATGAACCACAAATCTAGCCGCGTGCGTCACACCAAGGTTTTAGTGTTGCCAAAAATCTCTTTGAATCGTCACCTGTTTTGAGCACGCGGGAGGGATCGACAGCCTTTTAACCCAGCGATTTTCAATGTGACACAAAGTTTTGGCATACTTACTCATAAGCCCTCGTAGTTAAACAGGATATAACTACTGCCTCCTAAGCGGTGATTCCAGGTTCGAGTCCTGGCGAGGGCACCAGACGCACGCCGCATCGTGGGCGGTAAGTCAGCATACAATAATAAGGATTAGAACATGCACGTGTCAGAAGGCAGCAACAAAAGCATGCGCAAGGTTGCGCTTACCTCACTCGCGGGCACCAGCATCGAGTGGTATGACTTCTTTCTGTACGGCACAGCAGCGGCGGTGATTTTTCCAAAGGCTTTCTTTCCTCAAGACCTACCCGCGATGGTCTTGCTGATCATCTCATTCAGCACGTTTGCTGTGGGATTTATTGCTCGACCAGTCGGCGGCGTGATCTTTGGCCATTTTGGCGATCGCATTGGCCGTAAGCGAACCCTCGTGGTCGCACTCATGATGATGGGGGCCGCCACCACCTTGATCGGATTGCTGCCGACCTACGCCACCATAGGTGTAGCAGCGCCACTGTTACTCGTATTGCTGCGTTTCATTCAGGGTCTCGCGATTGGCGGCCAATGGGGCGGCGCCATGCTCTTGGTAACGGAAAGCGCACCCGCCGACAAGCGAGGCTGGTATGGTGCCTACGCACAAGCGGGAGCGCCGGTGGGAGTTATACTGGCTAATCTGGCGTTCATCGGCGTCAGCCTAAGTATGAGCGATGAGGCTTTTATGGCCTGGGGCTGGCGACTGCCCTTCATCGCTTCAATTGTGCTAATCATTATTTCGCTGTATGTGCAGCTACGGCTTGAAGATACCGAAGCGTTCAAGAGCCTGAAAGCCGCCCAAGACAGTGGCGACGCTGCAGCACAGGTAAAACGTTCGCCAGTGATTGAAGCGTTACAGCGCTATCCACGCCGCATCGCACTTGCCGCTGGCGCTTTTCTATCGGTTCAGGTGACGTTTTATATCCTGATCGCATTTGCTGTGGCCTACGGCCTGAACTCTCCCACCGTCGACCTCAGCCGGGATCAAATGCTAACTGCGGTGCTCATTGCGAGCGCGATCATGGTGCCTACCCAATTCTATTTTTCAGGTCTTTCAGACCGCATTGGCAGAAAAAATGTCTATCGCGCGGGGGCGTTGTTAACCGGTCTCTGGGGCTTCGCGCTGTTCCCCCTGATCGACACCGGGTCAATCGAGCTGATCATCGTGGCAATCACGCTGGGTCTTGTATTTGTAGGCATGCAATACGGCCCACAAGCGGCCTACTTCACCGAGCTATTTTCAACGGAAGTACGCTACTCGGGCGCGTCCCTCGGCTATCAGATCGGCGCCATCCTAGGCGGGGCCTTGGCACCCACGATCGCCGTACTGCTATGGAATGAGCTGGGAATTATTTTTGTTTCGGTCTACATCCTGATAGCGGCACTGCTTACCCTGTGGTCGCTGTCAGCACTGGAGGAAACTGGAGGACGTACTCTATAAAGCAATTTCGTTTTTGGTCTCGCCCTACAAATCTAGCGTCTTGGATGCACCCGCACCGGCAGTTCGTGATAACCGCGAACGAAATTGTTACAGATGCGCTTGGGAGCTCCAACAACCTCGATATGCTCAAAGCGCTTCATTATTTCCTCCCATAGAACACGCAGCTGCATCTCCGCGAGACGGTTACCCATGCACCGATGAATGCCCATCCCAAATGACAAATGATTGCGCACATTGGGTCGATCAATGATAAAGCTGTCGGCCTCGGGGATGACATCGCTGTCACGGTTGCCAGACGCATACCAAAGGACAACGCGGCTGCCTTTCGGAATCAACTTGCCCCCAAGCTCTACGTCTCGGGTCGTTGTGCGGCGCATATGAGGTAACGGGGTCTGGTAACGAATGATCTCAGACACCATCGAGGGAATGAGGCCCACGTCTTTTTTGAGCTTGTCGTACTCGCCAGGATTTTCGTTGAGATAAAACACACCGCCCGTCATCGAATTACGAGTCGTGTCGTTACCACCAACGATAAGCAACATCAGATTGCCCATATAGGACAGCGGATCATCTACCATGTCAGCAGTTTTGGGGTCTTTCTGCAGCATACGGATGAGATCGAAGGATTCCTGATCACTCGCTTTGTGCTGATGCCAGAGCGTTGTAAACGCCTCCAACATTTCCATCATGATGACTCGACGCTCATCAATTGTAAGGCCCTCTCCCGCCGTAATCCGTTCGTCCGAAGTCGCCGCATCAGACCATTCGGTAAGTTTGTGGCGCATGTCGTAGGGAAAGTCGAACAGGGTTGCCAACATCTTTGTTGTGAGGTCAATAGAGACCTTCTCTACCCAGTTAAAGGTCTCGCCCACGGGCAGTGCGGCGAGGGTATCCTGGGTTCGCTGACGAATTAATTTTTCGAACTCCTGCAGGTTTCGTGGCGCTACCACACCTTGCACGGCCCGCCTCTGATCGTCGTGCAGCGGCGGATCGGTGGAGATAAACATCTGCACCACCATGTCGGGCTCTGGATCTAGAATGGCGATCGAGGGTTCTGAGGAGAATGCCTGCCAGTTTTTTTCCACTTCCATAATGTCGGCGAAGCGAGTGATGGACCAGAAATCTCCCTCACTGCCCTCACCGCCGGGCCCATAGGACTGATAATGGACCGGACTCTCTCGGCGCAGGCGCTCAAAAAGGGGCTGCCAGGTGTCGTGTTCAAAGCGCCGGGGGTCGGAGACATCGAGCTCATCCAGCGGCGTGGTTAGTGGATCGGGTAAACCATCGATTTGCGTAACGGCCTGATTCATTCGGAACACCCCACTTTTATCCGGTATGGCTTTACCTATCTCTATTTCGCTTTCGAAGTCACGCGAAAAGACGTAAAAGACGACTCTAAATCTAGTGCTAATCCGGCAATCACATCTGAAACTCTGGCAACTTTACCGTTAAATCCCCCATTTCATCGGAGATGACGACCTGACACCCTAGTCGAGAGTCCTCCGCACGATCGGGTCTGAGTCCAAGCATTGATTCCTCTTGAGGATCGACAGCTGGCAAGGGACCACCCGCCTGTACAAAGCAATGGCAGGTCCCGCAGACGGCAGAGCCCCCGCAGTCCGCGTCGATACCCGGTATGTTGTGCTTTAACGCTGTCTCCATGATGGAGATTCCTGCGTCCGCATCAACCTGATGCTCGGTTCCGTCGAATTCAATAAATGTAATAACAGGCACGGTTCGGCTCCTAGGTACCTTTGATCCTCAAGGATCTTAATTCACGCGCTGCCAGCGATAACCCGACAGCTGATGGGTTGGCATACCCTGTCGAAGTATCGCTTGTTTCTCAGCCTCAAACAACGCGCGGTAGCGATACCATGGCACTCTCGGAAAAGCATGATGAATGCCGTGATAATTTTGAAAACCCCACAGCCACGTTATGAGAGAGCGCACCGCAGCCGGTGGTTCATAGACGGAGGTGTCAATGAATTTACCTTGAACCTCATGAGGGACATGTACCAAGTAAGCAAACAGATAAATAAGTACTACTACCCCAACGACGGGCCCAATGACCAAGACCAGTAAGGTTGCACTTGTGAGCCAGATTGGATCACTCGATGCGACTGGCCCTACCAGGCCAAATGGCATGGCTAGCAAGATGATCCGTGCAAGCACAATGCCAATAATTTCAGCGACAAAAATGACTCGCTGTCGGACATCCACCACCGGCCAACGGTCTCGCAAAAATACCTTGTAGTTCATCGCGGTCAGCTTCCAGGCTGCCGCGAGTGCCTTCCAAAGGGAATCTGTCATGTTTGCGCAGTCAATATCGGGATCTTTCTCACCCATGTTGGTGTGGTTATGGTGCAGAAAATGCTCGTGCCTGTGCGCCACAAGCGGCGTGCCCATCAGAATCGCCGCGAGGTGTCCCACCAGCTCGTTCAGCCAGCGAAACTGCTGCCGCGCCCCACAGACCGCCCCGTGAACTGCCTCATGGAGTGCGGTGTAGTTAGCATATGTGACAAAGGCCATCCCCACGGTCCCCAACCAAATAGGTAGATGGCCTGAAAAGACCGCGGCGGGAATGAGGAAAAACAACGAGAAAGTGGTTGTCACCAACAGCACCGTCGGCCAGGCGAGCTGATCGCAATAGCCGTTGGCGACTTTTTTAAGCGCTTTTACCTCGTCAACATTCATCACAGTGGTGTTCTCAAGACTCAACCCCCCCACTCTAGG
>Ga0255783_10005117_pt1 | contig 11830 bp, 10 predicted proteins | sample 011ome_22_FD_179981 | JGI IMG/M metagenome (GOLD analysis project Ga0255783, IMG submission 179981) | Coastal salt marsh microbial communities from the Groves Creek Marsh, Skidaway Island, Georgia - 011507BT metaG (version 2) | ecosystem: Environmental > Aquatic > Marine > Intertidal zone >... | reverse complement strand
GAGCTGACGACGACGACGACGACGAGCTGACGACGACGATCGGACGACGATGGTGATGCATTCGAAACGCACGAGCGCGAGCGTGGAGATGGATGAGCACACGCCCATGCTCGGAGCCAAGACGACGACGACGACGACGACGACGTGGGCGGTGACGCCGCGACGCGCGTTTGCGGTGATCGGGGGCGCGTGCGCGTGCGCGGTGGCGGTCGTGGGCGCACGGGCGGCGATCAGAGGGTCGTTCGGGGCGTCCGCGGCGGCGATGCGCACGGTTGAGTTTTCCGTGGATGTCGGGTGCATTCCGCCGGGTGTCATGGAGAACGCGCCGATTGAAGGTTTCTTTGACAAGCAAGTGACCAAGGTGACGATGCAACGCAAGGGTACACCGCCGGGGGAGTTTGGTGGGGATAGGGGCGCGGGTGCTGGCGTGGATCTCACGCGCCGTGGGTTTTCGACGATTTTCAAGGGCACGGCGACGGTGTCGGCGGATGAAGAGTTTGGTTTCGCGGTGACAAACGAGAACGGCGACACCATTTTTGAGCTGGGTTATAACAGCCGCTTGCCTGACACTGGTGATTTGATTGATGACTCATGCGCGACGGCGGTCGAAGCTGGCGGTGGAGTGTATCGCAATCGTAAATTTCCGGCGGGCATGACGCCGCGCGCCGACGGCGTGTACGAATACAAAGCCAGGTGGGCGGGTTGCCTCGGCGTGTGCCCTCAAACCGTCAAGCTCATCGCGACTGTCGGACCGGCGCTTGGAGACGCCGACAACGTGTACGGCATTGAAGAATCCAAGGCTGCGACTGATGTGTGGCGTAAATATAAAGGGCATTTCACCATGGTGAGCGCGGGCGAGTCCAACACATGGGGGTTGGACACGAACACGGGCAAGCTCATGATCACGGATAACCTTGATTTAAATCCGTACGACGCGTCGAATTGGAGAACCGTCAACAACGACGCGAAGCACTTGAGCTATCCCTCGGACGGGCCCGTTATCGACATGGATGTCGGCCACGGTGTCGTTTACGGCGTGACAAAAAATCAAAATGCTGGCGGAGGTCGCATTTGGATGCGTTCGAGCAATGGCAACGACGATTGGGTACAAGCGGGCAAGTACGAAAGTTCACGACTTGTTCAAGTCACGAGCGGACGAACGAATTTGTGGGGCACCAACCTCTTGGGTAACGTCTACTATTGCGCAAACCCGTGTCGGCCGGGAAGTTACTGGGCGTACGGAACGCTTGGCAGTATTAAGCAAATGGAAGTTGGTGACGCACAGCTTTACGCGATTCACAACAACGGGCGAACTATTTACGTTCGAAACGAAAACGCAAGCGGTGGCTGGGTAAACATCAACGTTCCCGCGGCGTTTTCAAGCACGGACATTATCAACCAAGTCGCCGTCGGGGAGACATCTCTTTGGTTGTTGGACGGGCAAGGGAAACTGTATCAATGCAGTCTTCCATGCGCCGGTGGCGGTGCGTTCACTTTGGTTCCATCGGCGCCAGCGAACATCATCTCAATCGATGCCGGCAAGGTGGTCAGGTAAGCAGAGTAAGGCGCATGCAGCGCCCTTGCTGTCAAATTTTGTGAATTTCAATTTGAGCTTTCGGCGTGCTCGTCATGTAATACTATCTCCTATAAGAGGTACTTAGTCTCTCGTGCATAAGCGTTGCATAATTATTCGTGTTACAAAATCTACCAGTATGTAGTACATGGGGCATAGAGTACACCACTTCAAGTATTGGGTGGCATCGCGCGCCGCGGAAAGACGCGCGAAAGGAATATTTCAACCGACGTGTCAATTGACACGTCGACTCGGAATGTTCTTCATCAGTGGATTCATGCTCGTTGCGCGAAAAGATCCGCGTTCTAACCCTTCGAAATCGATCGTAGAGAAAAAGGCACTCGTGCGCGCTCGAGGAAAATTCATTCGCGCGGCTTCGTCCGTGACGAGGAGCGCGGCGACAAAGTCTCGCGACGTCGACGACACTGTGTGTGTCATCTTTGATTTCGCCGCATCGTAACCAGCGATCACTGACTCATACACGTCTTTGTCGTTTGCGCCAGTAAATGGAAAAGCACCCGTGAGGAGAACGTGCGTTAAGACGCCAAGCGCCCAGAAATCGACACCATACGAGTGCGAGCCGAGCACGAGTTCTGGCGCCATGTACGCGCATGTTCCTCGCGTGCTTCTCGAACGCTCGTCGGGTAAACCTCTCAAGCGTTTGGCCAAGCCAAAGTCCGTGAGCTTGAGTGACCCATCGGCAAATAGAATACAGTTTTCCAGCTTAACATCGCGAAACACGACGCCCATGTCGTGGCAAAACTTGACGCCCATTAAAACAGACGCCGCATATAACGCCGCGCTACGTTCATCGCACCGTGACTCGGGCATGGACATCAGATGTGCGAATAAATCTCCTCCTTCGCCCAACTCTTGCACGAGATTCACGAAATTCGGCTCGCACGAAACGCTTTGCAGTGTGACGATAAATTGAGACGCCCCGCACGCGCGGTGCAACTCGATTTCATTCTCCAACAACATCGCCACTTCCGCGTCATCCCTCAACGTCGATAGCGATACAGTTTTCATCGCCACTTTTTTCGACGGATCACTGTTACTCATAGCTAACCACACCGCGGTACCATACCGCCCAGACCCAATTCGAGACACTCGAGTGTAGTCGTCCTCAAACGCTTTCACGTTTGGCGTATTTGGTAGCTCTGGCGTTGGCGTACCCTTCGTCGCCGTCGTCCCCACCCGTGTGCGCACCGCATCATCACGTAAGGCACCACCACTACTATCATTTACATCAGAACCACCATCGTTGTCGTCACCGTCGTCGTCATCAACTCCGTCGCGCTGCGCGCGGCGCCACCGTCGACTCGCGCTCATCTCCTCTCGCCCATCCCCCTCCACGCGCGCCATGGCGTCGCACAGCGCCAGAGGGTTACACATATAATCCAAACCCTCAATCTTCGTCATCGACGACGCCGACCCGCCGTGATCGATCGACCGACGCGACGGCGTGGACGGTTTCGACCGCTGTCGGTTCGTGTGCGCACCGAGCGTCGCCGTCGCCGTCGCCGTCGCCGTCGCCGTCGCCGCCGCGCCGCTCGACCAATCGATCACGAGCGGAGAGACGATCGCGGCGGCGGCGTGCGCGGCGTGCGCGGCGTCGCCGCCGACGTCGAGCCCGCCGTCGTCGCGATGATGCATCGGCGAGCTCTGTCGCCACTTCGCGACGACGACGCCGACGGGATGGATGACGAGTTCGCGGCGTTCCAGGCGGAGCTCGCGACGGCGTGCGACGGCGACGGCGTGGATGTCGCCGACGTTGCACGGCGCGAGAGTTTCGTGGATGACGACGGCACGCCGTACGTTTGGGATGCGTTGTTGGAACGTTTCGTGGAGGATGCTCGAGGTCAAGCCGCGTCGGTCGCGGCGTCGGTGTCGTATGACGAGAGCGTGATGACGTATAGCGCGAATGATGATGATGCACGGGAGGTGCAACGCGCGGCGGAGGTGTTTGATGCGATTAACGCCGAGGCAAAGGCGATGGAGACGGAGGATGAACGAGACGCGAGAAAGCGAGAGGTGGCGTTGGAACGGGCTCGAGCGAAAGCGAAGCGCGCGAAAGTCTCTCGGGATGAATCGGTGAAGATATTGAGTAATAAAAATACGTCAGTGTACATCACTGGGTTACCGCGCGATGTGACGGAGGAGGAAATTGCGGAGACGTTTAAGAAGTGCGGGGTGATTAAAGTCGACGCTCGCGACGGTTCGTCGAGAGTGAAAGTGTATCGCGATGACGACGGTCAAGTCAAAGGTGATGCGTTGGTTGTGTTTTTAAAGGGTCCGAGCGTGGATTTGGCGATTACGCTGCTCGATCAGTCCGAGTTGCGTGCGGGTGATGCGTCGACGAAGATGACTGTCTCGGCGGCGAAATTTGAGATGAAACAGTCAGACAAGAAGGATGGGAAAATGGCTGCCAGCGACGCCGATGCACCCGGAGTGGCTAAACCAAAGAAATTGACGAAAGAAGAGCGTAAGCGTGCGGCGGTTATATTAAAGAGGCAAGAGGCTGCGGCGTTGGGATGGGACGGATTTGACGACGTCGTCGATTTGAAAAAGGTCATCGTCGTGTTGAAGCACATGTTTACGTTGGAGGAAATGTATGCCGATGTGAATTTACGTAAAGAACTCGAGGAGGACGTCATGGAGGAAGCACAAAAGTGTGGGCATGTGTTGAGCATCAAGACGTACACGACGACGAAGGATGGCGTCATGACTTTGCGTTTCAAATCGCCTGAAGGCGCCGAGTCGTGTCTGCGCGAATGGAACGGCCGATGGTTCGCTGGCCGGCAAATCGAAGCGTCGCTCTGGGACGGCCGCACAAAGTTGGGTAAAGAAGAAGAATCTGAAGCTGCGCAAAAGGCTAGATTAGACGCGTATGCTGCAGAGCTCGCGGGTGGCGTCGACGCAGATGCTTCGGATGACGACAACGCCTCAGACGCTTCGGAAGATGACGGCGCGCGAGAAGAACAAGAACAAGAATAGAAGAATAGCTCCAAGATAAATAATAAAATCAATCGCATCTAGCAAGACACTAAAATACAAACTTCACCTTGTCACCAACCGCTCGTACGCGTTCAGTGGCCTCTGTGACGTCTCGCGCGCTATGTATCCACGTCGTGCACCAAATCGAAGCGTACTTTGTTCCGCGCGGCTTCACCTCAACAGACTCCGCCTTTAAAGCGTTCCCACACACCGCGCGCACGATTTCATCTACAAACGCTTCATCATCGGCGTCTTCTTTGCGCACGGCGACTTGGTAGACGTGCTTGGTAGGAAACTGCGTGATGGTTTCGTAAATCTCTCCAATGTCGTTTTCGCTACTCGGCACGTCGTACTCGCCGCGAATCGCGCGCACGGCGACATCGAAGCGCGTAGCGCCGTATTCATTCAGCTGCCCCAGTGGCTTGCCGTCGCCGTCGTAGATTTCATCTGTCGCTTCGTCGTAGCGCAAGTCTTTGGCCCACTCGGGACAGTCGGACTCGTCTGACTTGTCGTCGCTCGACGCTCTCGTCGTCGTCGTCTTCGTTCGGCGCGTGGGGCGTCGAACGCACGCGCTCGTACTCGCGCGCGCGCACGTGCGCATCGCGGTGTGTGGCGTCATCGTATGACGCGCGTGCGTGCGTTCAAGTGCGTGTTGAAGTGTTGTTGTGTTACAAAAAACAAGACTCTTGAGAGAGTCGTTTTAACATCGCGGGTTCACGGCGCCGCTAAAGACGTACTCAGCCGGACCAGTCATGATGACGCGGTTATCGCTTTCGCGCCATTCAATTTCTAAAGGTCCACCAGGAAGTTCCACCGTGCACTTGCGATCGATGCGACCTTCTAAGACACCGGCGACGACGGTGGCGCACGCTCCGGTGCCGCACGCGAGCGTCGCCCCGGCGCCGCGTTCCCATACATTCATCTTGACATAGTTTCGACTCTTCACCTCGGTAAACTCGACGTTGCACTTGCGCGGAAACGCGGCGTGAGACTCGAGCTTGGGCCCGAACGTGGAGAGCGGGAAAGTATCGAGATTGAGTCCGCCTTCGTCGCACTCGTTGAATCGACCAAACGTCACGCAGTGCGGATTACCCATGGACACCGCCGTCACGAGCCACGTTTCACCATCAACAGGCACCTCCCCTCGCACCACCTTACCATCTCGCGTCGCAGGTATCGTCGTCGGCACCTGACTCGGCTCAAAAATAGGCTCACCCATATCCACCGCCACTTGTCCATCCGCGCGCAGTTCCGGTTGAATCAACCCGGCGAGCGTCCCAACTTTATACGCCTTGGGCGGTAATCCATCACAATCGCTCACAAATCTCGCCAAACATCGTATACCATTCCCACACATCTCAGGTTCGGTACCATCTGAGTTATACATCCGCATCGCGTAATCTTCCCCGTTTTGCGTCGGCGGCATGGCGAAGATCACCCCATCCGCGCCAATGCCAAAGTTGCGATCGCACAGCTCGCTCGCGCGTTTCGCACTCAGCTTCATCGTCGTCCGGTCGCGGTTATCGATCAAGATGAAATCGTTTCCTAACCCTTGGTATTTCTTAAACTCGATCGGGGCGTTGTCCAGCGACGCGCGAACGCCAACCGAACGTGATCGATGATGTGGTCTTTGGCGGCGGCACCGAACCATGGCGATCGACAGGGAGGACGACGACGACAAGGAGGAGGAGGACATCATGATCGTGATTGTATCGATGGATTTATATACCCAAATGTTGCGTGTCGTCACGTTCACGCTCGACGCGCGACGAATACAATCGCGTCGACGAATGAAGACACTGTGATGTGATTATGATTATGATTATCACACACGCGATGGAGGTTGGTGTATGACTAGTACTACAACGTCAACGCGGCGATATCGATGATGATGATGTCGTCGTACGGCGACGCCAGGCGGTGAACGCGTGGGTGATTTCGATGACGACAGAGTATGCGACGACGGCGGCGACGGCGGCGGAGGCGTAGGTGCGTAAGGCGACGTCACCGAATGGGTCGGCGAGGACGTCGCGGGCGAGGCGCGGGAGGCGCGCCGAGACGCTTTGACGGGCGGCAATGGCGTCCGTGGTGGTGGTGGCGTCGGTGCGGTCACTGGTGCCATTGGTACCGCCTATTTTGTGCTTTGTTTTGTCTGCGTCTGCGTCTGCGTCTGCGTCTTTGTCGTCGTCTACGCGGATGTTTCGCACCGAAACGTGGCCGGTATCGTCGTCGCGCGTCGCTTCAAAACGATACTTTTCCACCTTGCAATTGGCGTTATCGATCCACGAATGCGTCACCGATACGATTTCTTCATCTAAAACGTCGCGGTATTCCTCCAGCCATCGTCTGGCTTCTATCGCATCGTCCCGTTCCTCGGCGACGATTTGGCTCGCGTACAGCCACGCCATTTTCCCGAGCGCGTCTCGCCACGCGTCCAACGCGTCCTTGTCGTCGACATCATCGCGCGCCGCCAACTCTCCTAATACATCATGCTTCGTTACGTATTCAAACGTGTCGCAAATCACGCGCTCGATGGCCTCGGTCTCGCCGTCCCGTTGTTCCCATTTCAACTTGCACCAGCAGCACCGCGCCTCTGGTCCCCACGCGCCGTCTTCGATGACGTCAACTCCACCCGCGAGTCTTTTCTGATCATTCTCATACGACGTCAACGACGAAGATTTAAACACGCACTGTATCCATATCATCGTCGCGCGCGCCATGACGCGGCGACGCCGTCGAGGCGCGCCCGAAATGCGCGCCCACGCCGCGGCGACGTCGGCGGCGTCGGCGTCGAACAGACATTCCAATGGCATTTCGCCCACGTACTCTTCAGCGCGGAACATCCGCCGTAACGCTCCGCGAATGCGAGGATGATCGATGTTTTCGTATAATTCGCGCATAAACCTCGACGTCGTCGTTCCGTCGTCGGTATCGGTGTCGTCCCGCTGAGCCATCGTCGGTTTGACTTTTGATACCCCATCACCGTGAGCCGACGTCGTCGACGCCGCGCCTCGTCGCGCTCCGCTCGTCGACGCCTCATTCTCGTCATTTGTGTCGTCGTCATTTGTGCCATCGTCGTCGTCGTCGAGCGCGGCGGTGCGGTAAAGCTCCTCACAGAGTACCGAACATGACGCGTAATCTTCGCACGCAAATGCGCGCTCACACGCCTCCAACGACGCCTCGCGCGCGCGCTGTCGCCGCGAACCGACGTCGGTGAACGCGTCCTCGCCTCCTGCGCCGTCGCCTCCCGCGCCGACGGTGGGCGACGACATGGACAGCCCGCGCAACGACACGGCGTCGTCACTGTGTGACGCACGTCAAAACGCCGCATCGCCATGGGCGTCGCCGCGAAGCGTCACGCGAAGCGCAAAGCGGCAAAAGCGCGCGCGAATGCGAGTGAGGAACCACAGGTGCGTGTGTGCGCGCGCGTCGGCGTCGTGTGCGGCGCGGTGTCGTCGATGGAATGCGTGGATTGCGTGGGAACCTAACGTGTTTCGTGCATCCTTTACGCGGTCGTCGTCGTCGTCGTCGTCGTCGTCGTCGATGATGATGATGATGACGACGACGATGACGTTGCATCTCATGCGTACTGACAAATGATCGTATCTCGTGCGCGCGCGTGTGTGTGTACAGGTGAAAGCGTCCGCGGGTGTGGCGGCATACGACGACGAGGATGAAGACGTGGAGATCGAGTACGTCGCGGCGCCGTTGGAATTAGAAATCGCCACCGCGAAAGCTGCGGAAGGACGCGATGGAGACGAAGATAATGGCGTGTATGATGCATTTAAGGATATATTTGAGGCGTTCAAGAATAAGGGGCGGACGTATGATGAAGGCGAGACGAGCGACGGGGCGGCGGCGGGTGACGGGGCGGCGGCGGGCGCGAACGCCGCCGACGATAATGCGCGCGGTGGTGGGGATGCCAACCGTGGTGGTGATGCAGAGAAAGACGGGGAGGAAGTGGAGTTGTCCAATAAGAAGAAGAAGGAGCTTCGCCGGATGAAGGTGGCTGAGTTGAAGCAACACTGCGCGAAACCTGAAGTCGTCGAGGTTTGGGATTCGAGCGCGAGCGACCCAAAGTTGTTGGTCTTTTTAAAGGCGCATCGTAACACCGTTCCCGTTCCTAGACACTGGAGCCAAAAGCGCGCGTTCTTACAGGGCAAGCGTGGGATTGAAAAGCCGCCGTGGGAGTTGCCTGAGTTTATTCGAGCCACGGGAATTCAGAAGATTCGCGACCACTACGCGGAAAAAGAAGATTCCAAGTCTTTAAAGCAAAAAGCCAAGGACACGAAGACGGCGCGTATGGGACGAATGGACATAGATTATCAAATTCTCCACGACGCATTCTTTGTGTATCAGACCAAACCGAAGATGTCCAAGACTGGGGATTTATACTTCGAAGGTAAAGAGTACGAAGTGCACGTCGGGCGTAAGCCGGGCAAGTTGAGCGAAGAACTCAAAGCTGCGCTTGGCATGACTGATGGCGGCCCGCCACCGTGGTTGATCAACATGCAACGCTACGGCCCACCGCCGAGTTACCCGCACTTGCGAGTTCCTGGACTGTCAGCACCAATTCCTAGCGGCGCGCAGTTTGGATACCACCCGGGTGGCTGGGGTAAACCGCCAGTGGATGAAAACGGCGTTCCCATTTACGGCGACGTGTTTGGCAGCACCAAGTCTAAAGCGAGCGACAACATGACGCCATACGACGTACCAGTAGATAAAACCAAACGATTTGGCGAAATCGACGACGATTATGAAGAGGAAGAAGAGAGCGAAGAAGAGGAAGAAGCCGTCGACGAAGGCGCCGAAGATGACGCCGTGGACGAAGAAGAGGAACAAGATGGTATCGAATCTACGCTCCCGGCGGGTACGGAAACCCCAGATGTGTTGGACTTGCGCAAAAAGTCCGATGGTCCGAAGACTTTGTACACAGTGTTGCCCACGCAAGAGGCTTCGGTCGGCGCCAACCAAATCGTCGGCTCGTCGCACACGTACGTCGTGCCGTCAGAAGCCGATGGCAAAAAGCGAAAGACCCGCGCCGCCGGTGGCGTCGAAGTCACTCTCGACGCCGACGCTTTGGAAGACGGCGCGCTCGATGATGAAGGCGCCATTCGCGCCGCGTACGAACAAACCGTCGCGGCGAAGAAAGCAGCCCAAGCCCCCGAAGACTTTTCTGACATGGTCGCTGAACACGCGCGCGCTCAAAAGAGAAAAGCGTCCGACAAGAAAAAAGACAGCGACGCCAAGCGCTTCAAATTCTAGCTTGTTCACATTCAATTTAGCGCCCTCGACATCACTCCATCGGAGCATGGTGTCCAGTTGTATTATCAATCGAAGTCAACCGCCAATCGCCGCGTCGCCGACCGCACACGCCGCCGCCGCGTACTCGCAGCACCCCGTTGCCGCACCCGCCTGCGCGGGCGGACCACGACCGCACCTCGCGCCCGTATGCGTGCGAGCAACCCCGCGACGCGCGCGTCGACGCGCGCGCAGCCCCGTCCCAGCGTTCGCGCGTCATCGTCCGCGCCGCCGCCATCGCCTGTGTCTCCTCGTATACGCGCGCGCACGCGCGCTGCGGCGGCGGCGACGAATGACGAAGACGCGTACAATGCGGCAATGATTGCGTACAGCGCCACGCCGTACGAGTACAAGCACGAACTCGGGTTATGTATGTCCTCGAGAGCTTGACGCGATGGTTGAATATTCTTTAGAGCGCGTTCGCGTTTCGTACTTTTGAGATACATGCGACGACACTGACGACGCATGCGCACACACACGCACACACACGCACACACAGATTATCATAAGATTCGGCCAAATTTATACGTTGGCACACAACCGACGAAACCGAGCGATATAGATCGATTAGCGGATGCGGAGGGCGTGACGTGCGTGTTTAATACGCAACAAGACAAGGATATGGAGTATTGGAAGGTGGATTTTGCCTCGGTCAAGGCGCACGTGGCGTCGCGGAAGATGCGATTGGAGCGGTATCCTTTTGCAGATTTCGATGCGGATTCTCTGCGCGTGGGGTTACCAAAGGCTGTGGCGGCGATGGATGCGTTGCTTTCGAGCGGAGAAGTCGTGTATTGTCATTGTACGGCGGGAATGGGCCGTTCGCCTGGCGTCGCGATTGCGTACATGTATTGGTTCTTAGATGAATTTTCAACGTTAGATGAGGCATACGATGCGTTGACATCCATTCGTCCGTGTGGGCCGAAGAAGGAATCCATTCGTGGGGCGACGTGCGACGTGCTCGCGTCGCCAGAGGGCGCGTGGCCAATTAAGCCGCTCACGCGAACGTTAGCGCCGAACGAAGGCGCGGCGCTCACGCGTGCGGAAAAGGAATCTATTCACCGTAAATTGCGACGAGCTTAAGTAGTAGGCGTGCGAAGAAGTGTGTCGTGGTGCGCTATCATTCATTGTTATTTATTTCTGTACCATTTTTTCAATTCGCCGGCGGCGGCGCGGCGACGGACTCCCATTACATGACGCATGCGAGAATGCCGCTGGGTAACGTCAAGCGCGCATGTTTTGCAACAATCGTAGTCGCGCTCGCGTCCGGTGTGTACGCCGAGCACGACACGCAACCGATACTTGGACTGTTTGACATGGCAAAGCTGTTTTCGGCGTCTCGAACCGACGCGGATGCCGCCGCGCCTCCATTGGCCTCTTTCAACTCTTTTGGCGGCAACTTTGCTGGATTCATGGAAAGCGCGAAATTACTCGCCGCAGGACAACCTGAGTCTCTGACGACGGCGAACATCGACGCCATATTACGCGAAATGCAATCAAACGACACATTTAGAGATGTGGGTTTGGTGTTCCAAGGTTTCAACGCCACAGATTTCGACGACGCGTACGAACTGTTTTTCAACGACACAAACACTGAAAGCGCCGAGTTCCGTCGAAGATCATTCTCAACGTTATTCGATGGCATTTTAAACGTCACCGCGAGCGCGATGAGTGGTGTGGATGATACGCGCGTGTCTTACGCGATGACAAACGCGCTGCGAGACGCCTCGACGGTTGCACATTTGGCACTGGCGGCTGAAACTGACGAAGGTCGCCGTGCCGCTGCACTCGCATTGTACGACCGCGTGAACGGAATATTATCAGAAAGCCAGAGCGTATTACGCGGGGCAATGCGCGACGGACCGAATGCCGATTATGCAAACCGTCTTTTAGCCGCCGCGACTGGCGCGAGCGGCTTTCATTTCTATGACGACATTGCGTCCAAGTTTTACGTGCACAGCA
>Ga0255783_10005073_pt1 | contig 11897 bp, 13 predicted proteins | sample 011ome_22_FD_179981 | JGI IMG/M metagenome (GOLD analysis project Ga0255783, IMG submission 179981) | Coastal salt marsh microbial communities from the Groves Creek Marsh, Skidaway Island, Georgia - 011507BT metaG (version 2) | ecosystem: Environmental > Aquatic > Marine > Intertidal zone >... | reverse complement strand
TGGTGAATGAGACGAGGGAATCATTTTGGGGTATAAAATCAAATATACAATTTACCTCTTTATAGTATAGTAAACAATGCCGAAAACCCAAGAGGTAGTGAAATCAAAGATGGCTCAATTGAAAGAATCGTTAACCCTTGGTCCGGTAATGGGAGGTCTTTTGGGTATAGTGTTTATTCTATTTGTAGGGAAATATATCCAAAGTTCGTTACATTCAATAGACGATTCTACGTCAAATGTAAGTAATTTTATCTCATATTCAATCAATTCATGGTGTTGGATATTGGTCATTATATTGCTTTATGGTATATTTGTGATATAATGGTTCACGATATTATATATAAATATATTTTATATATAATGGTTCATCAGTGGACACCTGAAGTCGAAAAACTATGTGAAAAGTTGCGCATTAATTGCGTAAATTTAAGTGAATATCATAGACGTCGATATTACCATTTTAAATCCTATGGAAAATATTTCCGATTACCCATGATCATATTAGCTTCCATTAACGCTACAGCATCTGTTGGTTTACAACCCATATTAGAACAGCCCTATATTAGTGGTATTACATGTTTGATTGGAATGATGATGGGCATACTTGGTGCAATTGAACTGTATCTAGGTATACAAAGTAGTATGGAACTCGAGCTGAAACAATCGAAAGATTTCTATTCATTGGCGATTGATGTATATAAAACGTTGCAATTAAAAGCCGATGATCGAGGTGAAGACGGAAAAGACTATTTGAATAAAAAATATGGAATGTATGTAAAATTGTGCGAAGCGTCAAATTTATTGAAACGAAAATTAACGATGGATTTATTAACCCAAATTCCGTCTGAATATGTCGATAGAAGTCGTGGTGTAACACCGGTCGAAGTGACACGTCAGGATGGTACGAAACATGTTGTATTAAAAGAAGATGAATCGTGGATACGTTATATTCAATGTTGTTTTGAAGTACAAAAGGTACCAGCTAATTTTTTTCACGACCATGATGAAAATTTACAATTATACCCTTTCTCAAATCACACAGAACCATATGTTCCGGATTCACCTCTAGTTCGTTCTTCTACAGATGAGGTATATGTAGAAACGCCAGAATATTACGAGCACCTCGCTCCGGACGTTGAAAACCAATATTATGATACACCAAATGGGGTTGTTGATGAAGAAATGGTATATAATGTTCATGAAGAGTTACAACGTGAAGAAAAAGTGGAGGAAAAAGTGGAGGAAAAAGTTGAGGAAAAAGTTGAGGAAAAAGATGAGGATTCGGACAAATAAATGAAATAAGTCACACTCACAAAGTTTGTATTTTTTATTTTATGTAAAAAATACAAATAATGTTCCTTGGTTGTTTATCTTGTTTGTTTACTGATACAATAAAAATAAAGGGAAATAGAAGAGGAAAAGAAAAGGAAAAGGAAATAGGACCCATGGGGGGACCTATTTATTATGAACGGGCGTATTTTCTTCCCTTTTATTTATAATATTTGTATTTTATATTTTATGTAAAAAATACAAATAATGTTCCTAGGTTGGTTATCTTGTTTTGCTAGCGCTAAAAAAGAACAGAAAATGAAAAAAAAGGATGAAAATGAGATAATACGCAATATAATGAGATACGGTATATTGTGAAATCATAAAAAAAAGAGGTTCACCCCTTTTTTATGATTATTTTTTTATGATTATTTTTTTATGATTATTTTTTTATGATTATTTTTTTATGATTATTTTTTAGATAAATGTTGGAGAAGTCCACATGCACCACTCTTGAAATGATTCTCGTTCAATATTCATATCTTTTTCGATGCTATTGTAATCATTGAGAATATCTTCGCGTTCATGGTCATTATTGAACATACCGATAGGGTTACGATTCTCGCATGTGGTATTTTGTTGCTTTGCAGGTTTGTAATCGGGAATCGATTTTGAAGGAATAATGTTAAAACCTCTTTCTACGCGTTCTTCAATTGTGAGATGAGGTTTAACCTCGAGAGAGTAAGAACGATTGTTCTGTTGATACATAACATGAGTAGTGTTGTTATATTCAACATTGCGTCGAAAGTTGGCGCCGGCCTCTGTCGTGAATGGAGTGACTTCGATAAACGCATAGAAATGTTTGGCGGATTTAATCAAATTTTGTTTGACTAGTTTTTTGTCGTGCAATTGAATGGAGTTAATCTTACCGAGAAATCTATCTGCAAATAGTTTTGTGATAAACGATTTGGAAATATCTGCCGAGACAAAGGGAATGAATACGTGAACAGGGCGTTCGCTGACGTTACTGAAAGTAGATAGCATATTTTGTATGTATGGTCCTAAATGTGACTGTGGGTTACCTTCTATAACAATTGAAAAAGCCAATCAATTTTATGTAAAAAAATACATAAAATTGGTAAGTATGCGGTAAATTATATAGATTCTAAGTCTTTGAATTTCCAATATTCGCAGCCACCATTGGGTAATGGTCGTTTAATAATAAATGGAATGCACTTTTGTTCATATTCAGAAAGGGCGATTAGATATGCATCGATAACATCCGCGCCGACTTCAACGAGTGGTTTAGCTCCCATACCTAACTGTTTTGCACGTTCACCTAGAATACGTGCTCGTTCATATTTGGTAATAAATGGAAATGTTACGTGTAACGGGTCACTGATAATACCTTGTTCATTCCGAACAACACGTGAAAGAGCTTCAACTTCTTCATTGTTATGATGAAGTAATTCAGGGTGAAATGAAGAAATTGTGTTAGCTTTCAAGCTATCATCAAATTTTTGTAAATAATTTTCATCGGGCTCGTCGTCGTCATCATCTCCGTCGGAAATATCATCATCGGATAAATCCACAGATTGAAAATTTTGTGCAAATGTGTCTGTATCAGTATTATCAGACTGTTTGGGATTATATGGGTCAACATCAACATCGCTACCTGCTAAACTATCATTATCTGAATCCTCATCATCATCTTCAGGAGGTGGAGGAGGTGGAACATAATCATCGTCACTATCACTATCGATACCACTATCATTATCCCCATCTACAACAGGTGGATTTTCCGTAGAATCGGGGAATGATGGTGGAGGAGGTTTAAAATCGTCGTCGCTGTCGGACATTATATTTCAATTGAATATATATTCGGTGTATATTTCTAAATGGTTTGTAACTATCTAATTCAATTTTGTCGCATGATAGAAATATCAAAAAAATCACTAAATATTCGATTTATGTAAATATGCGAAATTAGTTTGAATTATCATCTGTTCGCCAAACAGTATCGCATGTAGAGCACATGTATAGATATTTCATGTTATCTTCATCATATCGAATATATAACACTTCGCGTTCATGTTTATCGGGTTCAGTATTAGTTAGACATGAAGAACTTGGGCAATTAATATTATGAACACGCGGTAAGGTAGGGTCTAATTTGGTATATTCGTTAATAATATGATTGTATTTTTGTTCCCCCTTTTTAACTTGAACATTCAATAAACACGAATTGTCCAAAACAGTTTCGTCTGTATATCCACAATTTCGACAATAATGAGATAACTGGTTTCCGTTTTTCTCGTTAATGCCGATGTAATACATATTGTCGCATTTGATACAGAATTTCATGATAGGTGGATTATATGGTTTATATAGATAACTTTTATGTTGTTTAATCAATTTTATAGAAATAGGATTCAGACACAAATATCGTAAAACAACCTAAATAAATATCTATAGTTATATAGGTTTGACTGTGTTATAATCACAAAATTGATTTTGATAATCGATATAAATGTGTCGGTATCTATATAACCAGACATGAATAATTCAATGTCGGAAGAATCAATTACAAATTCGGTTGTAACATCTTCTTCCGGTAGCACTTATCGTAATTTATCCGAATTACTCAAAGCATTCCGATACGATAAAAGTAAAAGTGATGCGGCAGGTCCAACACATACGCGTATCGGAGATGATAAATCAGGAATCCATGGTGGTGCTTATTACATACCGGACGATATACATGATAAATTTATGGATTTGTATTATCGCGACGTTATCTCAAAAAATAAACCCGAATATCTGACCGAGAAACAATTAATGACTGATTCTTCACCGATAGCAGTTGATTTAGACTTGCATTTTGCACTAGACCTTGAAAATCGCGTATATTCACAAGAACATCTCGATGATTTGGTCGATATATATTTAGCCGAATTATCAGAAATGTTTCAATTTTCTGAGAGCACTGCATTTCCCGTGTTCATTTTCGAAAAAGAGAAAATAAACAGGGTGCCTGATAAAAATATGACTAAAGATGGTCTACATATGATAATTGGTATTCAGATGGGACATGATGCTCAGTGTATATTACGAAAGCGTGTGAAGGAGAAGGTTGCTGAATGTTGGGGAGATTTTCCATTGACTAATAGTTGGGACGACGTGTTTGATGAAGGAATTTCGATTGGATACACAAATTGGCAATTATACGGTTCAAGGAAGCCAAATCATATGGCGTATAGTCTAACCCGTGTGTATAAAATATCATGTGACCCCGATGATGGCGAATTGATAAATGATCAAGGCGAAATAGATGAGTATTTGACGAAGGATGGATTTAAACAATTATCCGTTCGATATCAAAATCACGAGCAATGTTTCTATAAACCGAACTTTATGGCGGAGTTAGATGCTCTTCGTTCGGGAAACGAAAATTCGACTCGTCGTAGGTCACCTGCACTTGAAGGGTCTGATGATTTATATATATCAAACATCACAGAGGGAGGATCAGGTGCTCATGTGTTGGGTCAATTATTAAAAACGCCCGATGATATCGAGACATATTTAAATCGATTCTTAGACCTCATTCCTTCATTGAAAGATTATGTTTTACGCGAGATTTATGAGTATACAACTATACTTCCCGAAAATTATTATGGTTCAGGTTCATATGCAAATTGGATGCGTGTTGGATGGGCGTTAAAAAACACTTCAAATCGTCTATTAATTGTATGGATAGCATTCAGTGCGAAAGCGTCCACATTTAAATGCAGTGATATACCGGATATGTGCGAGCAATGGACTACTATGGATAAAAAGAGTGGTGGCGTAACGAACCGTTCTATTATTTACTGGGCAAGACAGTCTAATAGCGCTGGTGCAGAATCGGTGCGTAAAAATACGATTGGACATTATTTGGATATGACCATTAATACGATTACGTCAAATACAATCGCAAATCCATCATGTAATGCTCGAGGCGCAGGTGATTACGATATAGCAGTCGTGTTACATCAGATGTATAAGGACGAGTATATTTGTTCAGATGTGAAGAATGGAAAATGGTATCGTTTTAAGCAACATCGCTGGAAACAAGTGGATTCGGGAACTTATCTGCGTCGTGCGATTTCAAATGAGTTGCGCGATTTATATGATAAGCGAACCGCGGAATTGCAGAATTATTTGGTAACCCTCGATACAGAGGAAGAGCGTTATAAGATGGTGAAGGCGCGCATTGAAACAATCGTCAAAATAATGCAGCGATTAGCTCAAACGAGCGATAAAAAGAATATTATGCAAGAAGCCCGAGATTTGTTCTATGATGACGAATTTTACGAAAGGCTTGATAGCAATCCGTATTTATTATGTTGTAAAAACGGCGTGGTTGACTTTAAAGAGAAGAGGTTTAGAAAGGGTTTGCCCGAAGATTATCTAACAAAATGCACAGAGATTACGTATACCCCAATTACATCGTCGAAGCATAAGAATACTGTAGCCGAATTACATGATTTCATGTCGAAACTGTTTGTGAAACCGGAATTACGTGAATATATGTGGAATCATTTGTCTGCGGTTCTAATCGGTATGCCTTCTCTGAATCAAACCTTCCATAATTATATAGGTGTAGGTCAAAATGGTAAGTCTGTATTGACTGATTTAATGAGTCAAACATTAGGGTCATACAAGGTGGCAGCGCCCATTTCAATTATTACTCAAGGACGTGGTAAGATTGGAGGTCTTGCGCCAGAGATTGTCGCACTGAAGGGTGCTAGATATGTTGTAATGCAAGAGCCGGAAAGCACGGACGTTGTTCATGAAGGACCAATGAAGGAATTGGTTAGTGGTGTGGAGCCGATTGTTGCTCGTGCGCCCTATATGCTGGAATCGGTTACATTTGTTCCTCAATTCAGTTTAGTGGTATGCTGCAATCAATTCATGTCGGTAAGGACACAGGACCATGGAACATGGCGTAGATTTCGAGTAACTCCATTTGAATCACTCTTTACGGAAAAGCCTGTTGAAGGAGATGCAGATAAGCCGTATCAATTCAAATTGGATGTGGAATTGAAGAATAAATTTCCGGTGTGGCGCGAAACATTCTTAGCAATGTTGGTGGAACGTGCATACACGAATCAAGGTCGTATTACGGATTGTGAAATTGTGATGTCCGCAAGTAATGCATACAAGGAGCGTCAAGATTACCTTGCTGAATTTGTTCGCGATAAGATTGCGAAGTGCCCCGGTTCTACAATCCGCAAATCAACCTTATCGGAAGAATTCCGCATGTGGTATAGCATCAACTATGGAACAAAGAATCCCAGCCCTAAAAATCTCCACGACCATATGGACAAGCAGTATGGTAAGAATATTAGTGGGGTGTGGTCGAATGTGAAGTTAAAGTTTCATGACGATGATGATTTCCAATGTGTGAACGAAGAAGAAGACGACATAGGAGATGATATCGAATTAAACGAAATATAATAAATAGTAAAATCAAAAAAAGTGTATATAACAATTTTTTTGATTATATTTTCTTGTTCAACAGATGATTTGTGATTAACAACCCAACAATTGCAGAGAATATTAGGTAGGTGTGTGTATGAATTTTGTCTTTTGTGAGGAATATGCTGTATAAAATAGTAGCAAAAAACAACAAACATACGTACAAAATTTCCATATATAGAACACTTAATTCATCACCTAAAAATTTGTTATTGGATATGCGAAGAACGGATGCAATCACTCCAAAGAGTAAACTGTTTATAAGGACGATTGAAAAACTAGTGTTATCGTCAGGCAATTCATAATAATATGTTCCTAAAAGATAAAAAATACATGCTATGAATGTTACGAATATGTATAATAAAAATTTTAAGGGTTGTGTCTTATACATGAATAGAATCTATAATATATTCATGTATAAAAATTCGATATGCCGTACAAGAGAATTGAACTCAAGTTTTACTCCCGCAATTAGAGTTACTCGCAACCAGCTACGGCACTATATGTAGAGAAAAATATTTAAACGACAGGGTAACTGGCTTGCATTAGCATACCACATTGTCCATTACCCTTGTTGAACTCGTCGCCACGACCGAGCATAATATATCCCGATGACCCCCATGTCTCACCCCAGGAGTTCTTGACCAAATAATAGTCTTGTCCATCAAGAGAACCATATCCAACAGCTAATACACCGTGGTCAAGCTTTGTGCCGCAACTACCTGTGAATACACCAGAACTATATAGTTGGAAATCCTTTTGGTCAGCCTCGATAGCAATAGAAACCGGTTGTTGTGCTAATGCAGCCATCATGGCTTCATCGGAGCTAGCGTCGACGTCGACGAAGCTCATAACATCACTCCCGTCAACAACGCTACAACTTGTTGTGCACGAACCAGCTGTCTTGGTAGTGCCAGAAGTATATGGGTAAGAGGCTTCTGTGCATAGACCATCATTCTTCTCAATCCACGAAAATGCGTTGTCCATAAGACCACCATTACAACCCATATCCTTTCCGCCATTCTTGCGGTTATCACAATCAACCAGCTGTTGTTCAGAAAAAGATACTAGGTTACCATTCGCAACATAATAAGCACCTTCAAGAGCACCAGTGGTAGAGAAACTCCAACAAGAACCACATTGGCCTTGATTTTTAACAGGTGTAACTGCACCCTTTTCAACCCAATTCACAGAATCCGGGACTGACTGCAATACTCCTGTTAACTTGGATTGTAAACATTCGGTAACACAACTGATAGTGTCTAACTTGTGATGAGTATCATAGTGTTTAACACATTGACTAAGACACTTGACTTCAGCAAGGGTAGACTTAATTTTATCACGGTTGAATTTACCAACAAAATCACCTGCACTATATTTCAATGATTCGCTAAACTCCTCGGAATTCATTCCTGAAAAATGATTATGACCCAAAACATATGTTAAGTTTTTATTATTCGATTCTTCAATATACTTGTCGTTAAATACCCAGTTTGCGAAAACATGTTCGCGATGTTCAGAATTTTGAATTTCAATGCGAAATTCATCAATCCAGTGTGTGAAACGGTCTTCCAACTTAAGGGAAGACGCGAGAGAAAGAGCAGCAAAAAGAACAATTTTAGAAAGCATCCTAACTATTTATACAGTATAAAGCTATTTTATTATATGGTTTACACTTATTATATTGTTATGATGATGCGTGTTGCTCATTATACAGAAAAAATATTTTGATACCATATACGTTTGGTATATTTATAATATTAGTTACGATTATTGAAATCATTTATTGAATATCTTTTCATTCATAATTATTTGTTGTAGTTTATTCACAAAATCATAATATTTAGCTTCATTGATATTTTGTTCACTTAATACTTTTGAAACAATGTCTTCTTCATCTTTAGTGTTAATAACATCATATTTATAATCATTTATAGAAAAATTTTCCGAGTTAAAGTGATAGCATACTGCATTATTACTATGAGCATACGGTAATTTCGCCTTTGCTCCTAGATATTGTATGAATTTATTTAATAAGTCTTCGGTATGATTTATATCAAAGTTATTAATTAAATTTTTAAAATTAGAAAGTGATTTGACTCCTTTACCGGGTAAGACCGTATATAATGCTTTTGTAATTAGATTATGAATGCTTCTTGTATGTAAATGTATAAGAATATCGTCTTCAAAGGTGCTATTATTCATTTTATGATTATTTGGTTGATTACTAGTTAACATTTGGTTTTCAAACATAATCTGATAATTGTTTAATACAGAATGATGAGGGTGATTAATACTTTTTACATTCGTTCGTTTTACCATTGATTTAATATGACTATTTGTGAAAATTTTATAATCCTTTATAATATTCTTAAACGATTTACTTGGGATTATATCATATTTTTCAATCATACCCCATCTAAAATAAAATGCATTGATTAATGGGTTTAATTTTGTTTTTTCTTCGATATAATTTTTAATATTTTTAAATTTTTTATTTAATAATAAAAATTCATCTATATCTACACATAATATCCAATCATACTCAGATTTTAAAACTAAATGGTCATACCTTTCAATTATAGTATCCCCGAGATTTGGGACTTGATACATCGTAACATATTTTTCATATTCAATGGGATATTTATATTCCATCTTGTCGCTTTTTAAAATAATAATCTTATCAAATCCTAAATGAATGTAATGTTCTATGAAAAAATCCATGTAAGGACGTTCTGCAAAACTTCGAGTGTATACACAACACTTCATTAATAGATAATATTATTATTATTTTACAAATGATTGATTTACAACTAAATGAATCATTTTTTAATAAAACGGTTGTTATACGTTTCGTTCCGTTTTAATTGTTCTTCTTGTTGCTTTTCTAAATGTTGTTTCTGTTTGTATTGGTCGAATTCGTGCAATTTTTGAATTCGCATGATGGTGTTTTCGTATCGTAATTTAACGGGTAACATTGCCTGTTCTGCTTTGTAATTATCAATATCCTTCAAATGTTGCTCGACAGCTACTTTTTTTAAGTTTTCATGAATATTTGTTAAATCTAGCTCCATAATACCTTTATATCCTTTGATTATTTCTTTACTCATATACATAATCGAGCGATTTGTATTTGTATTGATTTATAATATAAGTTACTATAGTAAATATACATAAAGTCTTTTATAACAATAATAGTACCAATATTATTATGATACCACTTCATCTACAGACGATATTTTCACTTTCATTATTTGATATATTCAAAACCAATAACGTGTATGTAGATACATTGTTAACAACTCTTGCGTTTACGATGTTGAATAAGATAGCCGGTAAATTAGAAACGTATGATTTTTTTACTTTATTTAAATATGTAAATTTTGATTATTGTTTTAGAAAGTGTGCATGTATTGTATTGACGGGTGACCGTATGCGTTCAGTGTGTGAATATACAGGTGGACCAATTGTATCAAATACATTCTCAAACACTGTTAATGCATTGGGGGAATACATTATAGACAATGTCGATAATAATAAAACCATACAAACCATAACTGAAATATCTAATCCGACGGATATAAATCGTTCGTCGAAAAAAAAACAGGATTACATCTCATATTATGTATCTCAAATGGGGCAATTTACAGTAGACGAAAAATTAGGTATTTATGGTAAAACGTGGTCCATAAACGAGTCAAGTGACCAGAAAAAAAAGGATGTGCATGTTCAGCGTATAACAATTGAGTTATTCTCTTATACGTGTTCTTTATGTGAAATTAAAGAGTTTTTAAAAGAATTAACCCAAAAGTTTGTTGAACGTATTGCAGATGAACGCAGAGACAGACGTTTTATATATGAAATAGGGACTTTAACGTCTGACGAATATAATAATGGTGGGTGGGTTGAACATGAATTTAAAACGACACGTTCTTTTGATAATATGTTTTTTGACGGGAAAAGTGATTTTTTAAAGAAGGTTGACTTCTTTGTCGACAACAAAAATTGGTATTACGATATGGGTGTTCCCTACACGTTGGGTATTGGTCTATATGGTCCACCTGGAACCGGGAAAACTTCATTAATAAAAGGTTTAGCTAAATATCTAGACCGGCATGTGGTAACATTATCTATGAAAATGTTTAAAACACGTAAACAATTGAACGATTTTTATTATGAAATGAGGTATAATAATGCGAACCCCAAAGACTCGATTACGTTTGATAAAAAAATTATTGTAATGGAAGATATAGATTGTCTTGGTGATATTGTATTGAAACGACCAGATACGGTACCAATTAAATTAGACTATAATGGAACGTTGAAAGTGGATGAATTGAAAAATGTTGAAAATCAAGACACGAATGATAATAAAATGCAGACGGTAATGAAGAATATCCTTGTGGAGGACCCAATCACACTGGACGATATCTTAAATATATGGGACGGTGTTAGAGAAACACCTGGACGCGTGCTCATTATATCAAGTAATCATTACGATAAATTAGACCCCGCATTAACTCGACCAGGCCGGATTGATATTGCAATGGAAATGTCGCATGCATCTAGACAAACCATTGTCCAAATGTATGAGCATTTTTTTAAGTGTTCATTAAAACCTAGACAAATGAAATTAATCCCTGATAAAAAATACACACCAGCCGAAGTGATGAACATGTATATAAGAAGTGGTTTTTCACCTGAGCAGTTTCTAAAATTATTGTCTGGGAGATAAAATTGATAGGTTTTTTTCGAAATGTATCAATGGTAACCTTGAAACAATTCTCGTAGTAAATCAACAACCAAAATAAGTAATCATGTATTCTAGTAAGGATATTTATCCAAGGGAGACACGGATTCGGTCGATTGAAAAATATATATCCTTGTACGGATTAGATAATGTATGTAATTTGTGCACTAATGCACTAATTACAGATAATTGCAATAAATGTGGCGAAGGAGTATGTGCTAAAGAGTCGTGCGCTCTAACTTTTCCTGATAAATATAATACAAACTATGTCTTATGCATGGGATGTATCAACGATGTTAGTAAAGATTTACATTTGCTCATCGATATGGGGAAGATTGAACCATTAAAAGAAAAAATC
>Ga0255783_10005057_pt1 | contig 11917 bp, 9 predicted proteins | sample 011ome_22_FD_179981 | JGI IMG/M metagenome (GOLD analysis project Ga0255783, IMG submission 179981) | Coastal salt marsh microbial communities from the Groves Creek Marsh, Skidaway Island, Georgia - 011507BT metaG (version 2) | ecosystem: Environmental > Aquatic > Marine > Intertidal zone > Salt... | reverse complement strand
CGCGAAAAGTGGCAGCAGCAATTGTGCACTAAGCGCCAACACCAATGTCGTGTAGTCAATCAGTTGCAATAAAGGGGTGAACGCCAGAAGACCGGCAAAGCCCGCTAGCATCGCTATTTTTATATGAGATTTTGCAGCATTGTCTTGAGATCGCGCAACCGGCGTCGCAAACGATCCAAGAATCACAGCCGTCCCGCTCATGAAAATAAGGATGCCAAAAACCGTAAACCCGATGCGAGAAACAATGCCGTCCACATGCGTAGCGTCGCCCGCCATGATTTTTAAGATATTGACGTCGATACCGACAAGCGCACCAACACCCGCTGCGATCCCAAAAATAACCGCCACACCCCCGCCGAGCAGTCCAAACCGCACCACGAGGTCGGCACTCAGTCGCCGCGTATCGAATCCACCGATCATTTGACCAAAACCGATTTGAGAGACACAGATGCCCACGGTACATATTGACGCACTTAAGACCATCAGGCCGGTCCAAGGACCACCAACATAAAAATCGCCCGGAACACTCATGACGCTCTGATATACGCCAGAGAGCGCAAAGACCGCTGGGAAATCTCCGCCGCCGTGCCCTTCGGTAGTTGGGAATTTACCTGATGATGCAACGTGCTGCTCTAACGCGGCGCCTAAGCCCGCAAAACCGCCCATATGCGATAGCACTGCGATGCCGAGCCCCACCACCCCAATTATGTAGATTATAAGGCTAAGCGTTGCCGCGAGAGAAGCTCGGTCCATGCCCACATTCAAATAGTAAACGTAACCCACAATCGCGATCGCTGCCGCCCCGGTGTAAAAACCAAAAATACCCAATCCCGTCGCAAAGGACGTAACCGATCCCACCAAATGAAAGATCAATGCCAATAGAACCAGACAGGTAACACCGTTGAGGACCGAGACCATCCCCGCCAGCCCGTCATCACGGAAATACAAGCGTACGATTGTGACTTGAGATTGCGTTTGATATCGCCGCGCCAGAACCCAGAGACGTTTTGATAACAACGTCATGACAACCGCCATCGCGATGATCATCAGCGCCCCATACCCTGCAGGCAGGCCGTACTCTGCGATCATCTGCGGCAAGGCCCAGCCACTCAGCACGCCAAAAAGGGCGACGGTTGTATATGCGCCCCAAGCCGATTTTTTTGGCAAACCGGGCGCAGACTTTTTTGCCGACACAAACGCATTCATCCCCGCAAGGACAAAGCACGCCACATAACCAACAATGAGGACAATCAATGTTTCAGAAGTTGTTTCGGCCATTCTCGCAGACTCATGGTCCCTGTTCGCAAACCGTTAACCCGCAATAATGGGCATAGACTCGACTTTCGGCATCACCGTTATCATATAGGAGGAAAGGTTAAACAATCACTCGCAATACCGGTTTCCGGAGGTTAAAGGACTATGTTCGATAAATCCATGAACCGCCGATCGGCACTTGGACTTCTGGCCGCCAGCGCAACATCGATGACTCTGCCCAATCTGGGGCGCGCCAGCATAACTCCTCTGATGCGCCCCATCCCGAAATCCGGCGAAATGATTCCGACGGTTGGTATGGGCACCTGGATCACATTTAATGTCGGGCCCAACCCGGCCCTGCGTGATCAACGAACAGAGGTGCTTGCCAAATTCTTGGATATGGGCGGCGGTATGATTGACTCGTCACCCATGTATGGCTCGGCCGAAGATGTCTTGGGATATGGGTTTGAAAAGCTCGGCACGACCAAGGGCTTGTTTTCCGCAACCAAAGTCTGGACCCCATCTGATGCAGAAGGTGTCGAACAAGTCGCAGATTCGATGCGTTTATGGGGGATCAACAAGTTTGATCTTTTCCAGGTCCATAATCTGGTCAACTGGGAAAACCATCTGGCAATGCTGCGCGAACGCAAACAACAGGGCGATATCAGATACATCGGCATCACCACATCACACGGCGGTCGCCACGATGAAATGCTGAAGATAATGAAGTCAGAGGATATCGACTTCGTTCAATTCACTTATAATATCACTGACCGGGAAGCCGAGAGCAGATTGCTGCCCGCCGCCGCAGACGCTGGCATCGCCTCCATTATCAACAGACCGTACCGACGCGGTGGTCTGATCAGTGCGACTGCCGGCAAACCGTTGCCATCATGGGTGTCAGATATCGGGATCACCAGTTGGGCGCAATATCTGCTGACGTTTGTCATCTCGCATCCCGGTGTCACATGCGCCATTCCGGCGACGTCCAAGGTCGATCATTTGATCGAAAACATGGACCGGATGACGGCAACCTTGCCTGATCAAAAAACACGCCAGCTCATGATCGAAGATTTTGAGCGTATCTAATTGATCGACCGCCTGATCCCCTATTCGGCCGAGGTCTATCAAGGACTGTTCACGTTTTACTATCAGACGATTTCGCCTGTTCACATTGCTGCATTGGGCATCGGTCTTTTTTTGGTCGCGCTGTCGGCACGATATTCAAAGCGCGGCGGGTTGGTCGGTCAAATGGTGATCGCTGGCCTATGGGTATGGAACGGCGTCGTCTTCCATAATCAGTTTCTGATCGATTTGAACTGGGCCGCACAATACTTCGGGTATGCGTTTATCGCCCAAGGCGCACTGATCGCGGCCTACGCATTTGTCCAACGAGATACCGTTTACAAACCCGACCCCGGCATACGCGCTGCAAGCGGGGTGCTGATTATTTTGGCGATGACGTTCTCGCCCACCGTGGCCGCGGTCTTGGAAACACCGATATCTCACAGCCAGCTGTTTGGCGTCACGCCGCTGACCATTGTTCTGGCCAGCGTTGGAACGTGGCTCGTGGCGTATCAGCGTCCACCTTTGACGCTCATGATCATCCCGACCTTATGGGCAGGGTGGGAAGTTCTCACCACCCAAAACCTGGGGCTTTGGTCAGATTGTGCTTTTGCCGGCATCGCCCTGGCGAGTGCGGCGGGTGTATTGATCTATTCGCGCACAGCCAAAGACTAACAATTACGTGCCCTAGGCATTGCCAGAACCGACGCTGTAAGATATCTAACCTCGCGCAATTCTACGCTATCTTTTTGGCGGAAATTTGGGAGTACACCATGGCCAGTTATCAGTATTCATATGTCATGCAGGGCGTTTCAAAAACGTTTCCTGGCGGCAAAGAAATCCTCAAGAACATCACCTTATCGTTCTTGCCGGATGCCAAGATCGGTGTGCTCGGCCCCAACGGTGCGGGTAAATCAACGCTGCTGAAAATCATGGCCGGGATCGATCAAGAAATCTCGGGCGAAGCCTGGGCTGCCAAGGGGGCGCGCGTTGGGTACCTGGAACAGGAACCGCAACTGGATCCGACAAAAAATGTCGGCGAGAACGTTACCGATGGCCTAGGCGGCGTCAAAGACCTGATCGACCGTTTCAACGAAGTCAGCGCCAAGTTCGCCGAGCCTATGGACGATGACGAAATGAATGCGGTCATCGCCGAACAGGCCGAATTGCAAGAACAGATTGATGCGGTGGATGGCTGGGACCTGGAACGCACCATCGAAATCGCCATGGATGCGCTGCGCTGCCCGCCGGCAGACAGCCCGGTCGACAAGCTATCGGGCGGTGAACGCCGCCGCGTCGCACTCTGCCGGTTGTTGTTGCAAAAACCCGAAGTCCTGTTGCTCGATGAACCGACCAACCACCTGGATGCGGAGTCCGTTGCGTGGCTGCAACGCCATCTGAAGGACTATCCCGGCACCGTCGCGATGGTCACCCACGATCGGTACTTCTTGGACAACGTGACCGGCTGGATTTTGGAAATCGATCGGGGTCGTGGCATCCCGTACGAGGGCAACTATTCATCTTGGCTAGAACAAAAACAAAAACGTCTGGCCCAGGAAGAACGCGAAGAAAGTGCCCGCCAGCGTACATTGTCCGAAGAATTGGAATGGATCAGACAGTCGCCGCGTGCCCGTCAATCGAAATCCAAAGCCCGGATCACGGCGTACGAAGAATTGCTCGCCGCATCGCAGGAAATTAAGCCGGGCTCAGCGCAGATCGTTATTCCGCCCGCACCTCGCTTGGGTGGCTTGGTCATCGAAGCCAATGACATCAAAAAAGCTTTTGGTGATCGGCTGTTGATTGAAGGTCTTTCATTCAAAGTTCCACCGGGGGCCATCGTCGGTATTATCGGACCGAACGGGGCCGGTAAGACCACGCTGTTTAAAATGATCACCGAACAAGAAAAACCAGATGGCGGCGACATCAGGATCGGCGACACCGTGAAACTCGGCTATGTCGATCAGTCCCGCGATGCGCTGGATGACAACAAAACCGTATGGGAAGAAGTCTCTGGTGGCCTGGACGAAATCCAATTGGGCAAACGCACCATGCAGTCCCGCGCCTATGTTGCGCAGTTCAACTTCAAAGGCGGCGACCAGCAGAAAAAAGTCGGCCAGTTATCGGGTGGTGAACGCAACCGCGTCCACTTGGCGAATATGCTGAAGTCCGGCTCCAACGTGCTGATGCTCGATGAACCGACCAACGATTTGGACGTGGATACGTTGCGCGCGCTTGAAGATGCGATTGCGTCATTTGCGGGCTGCGTGCTGATCACATCACACGATCGGTGGTTCCTGGATCGGTTGGCCACGCATATCCTCGCGTTCGAGGGCGACAGCCACGTGGAATGGTTTGAAGGCAACTACGAAGATTACGAGGCCGACAAAAAACGCCGCCTCGGCGACGACGCGCTCGAGCCCCACCGGATCAAGTACAAGCCGCTGACTCGGTGATATTTATTTGGGCTATTGGTCTTTAAGTTCGTATCAGCAGCGAAATGCTATTATTTCAATCTATCACTACATCTTATAGTATAATATCTGAAGCTCATGTAACTTAATGCATATAAGCGTCAATGAGGAGATGGGGGCGTGGCAAAGGTACTAGATATTGCCACGTGGCGATTAGCGACACCCGATGATGTCCTTGAGTTATACGAATCCAGGAAAAAGACAAGAAAACCCGACAACGGACTTGGATACCTCGTAGTCAGATCGCAACTGCGTCCAATTGATATCTATGCCTATCTAAGAGCTAGATTCGGCAAACCGAATGGGTTCCAGAATTTTCTTCGTCGTGATGATAGTGACAACTGGATTCATTGGGACTTCAATCTGAAGGCAGATAATATCGATATCCACATCGCGGGAACTTCGCGCGAAATTCATTTTCTGATTGGAGAAAGTTTAACCGATCAGGAATGGAAAGAAGTCATAACAAATCTTAAAGCTGACTTTGAGCGACTAGGCCCTGAAAAATCTGAGATAATTCGGTCCTTTGAAAAGTTCGTTATTTTTCAAAACAAATTTGCCACCTTGGCTGAACTTTGCGCAGAACTCCATGAGTCAATTCTCAAAACACCCAAAATCCGACTAAGACAACCAGATTTCAAAGCGGATAGTCACCGCGAAAAATACGAAACCTCAATGAATCGGCAATCTAAACGCGCAACGAGGCTCTATGGCGACTGTCTGAAACTAAAATTGTTAACGCCAATAATGGCCGAAGCTTTTATCAATCTTGTAATTCTCGTTTTTTGCAAAGACGATGTGCGGAATAATCCGCAGAACTATGAAAGTTTTATTCGATTGAATATGCCAGAGCGTCTAGCTGGATTAAGTGAATATTGCTTTGGTTTCGTAAAGCCAATCAATCAAGAAACTGTAGCCTACCGGAATTTTAAACGCGTTATGGATAAGCGAAATTTCGCGATCCATGGCAATATGAATCCAGTTCGCGACCAAATAGAAACCGTTTATTTCGAGGGCAAGAGACCGATCTTCGCGGAGGGTGGAGATAACATCGTAAAATTCTTTGAACACCTTGAAACCATTAATTCGCCTCAAGATGTCATTGCAGATTATGAAAATGTTCATCTATATCTATACGAAATTACGCACTATCTTTCCGCAAGTCATCGAGCATTTTTCGACCATATTCTCGATGATCCATTTCCAGGGTACGAAGTGTACAAAAAACGCGTAACTAAAATTCTTCCGAACCACAATATACTCGGTATCTTGGAAGGCACACGGTATGACGATGATCTCAATGTGAACTGGTAAGTTGTAATTTATTCTCAGATCTGTTGTGAGATTCTTGTTCCCGCCAGCGCTATCGTTTATTTTGACGAATGACGATGGATTCACATTTGAAGTGCAACAGCATGTTAGGATTGCTGTTGCTATGGGACATATTTACAGACATTTGAGCCTCTCCGAGAGGATAGAGATCTACCGTTTGCGTTGCGACGGCAGCTTACCAAAAAGAAGAATGGACCCTGTAACAATCCCGGATTTAGTCCGGGACATGGTTCAGGGTGACGGGTTTAGGTAGTAGATGCGAGCGTGGCCCCAGATCAGAACCCATGCTCGCAAATGCAGGTGTATGAACGACGCCCGTGACACCCTCCCCCAACTTGTCATTCAGGGGCCTGACATTTAAGACTCGTTCTCAATCAATGGACTGATATCAAACGCAACAGGAGAGTGCTGTGTATCCCGAAAAAATCGAATTGCTGATCAATGGCCAATGGCGTCAGGGAAGCGAAGGCAAGTCACAACCCCTGTTGAACCCAGCAACCGAAGAAGTGCTGACGGATGTGCCACATGCATCCGCCGATGATTTAGAAGAAGCACTGGCTGCCAGTGCCGCTGGTTTCAAAGTCTGGCGCGATACGACACCCATCAATCGCCAAGCCATCATGGAAAAAGCTGCGCGCCTGATGGAAGAGCGCATGGACAGCATCGCCACAACGCTGACCCTGGAAATGGGCAAGCCGCTGGCCGAGTCAAAAGTCGAGATGGGCTTCGTCGTCGAAGTGACCCGCTGGTATGCCGAAGAAGGCAAACGCGCGTACGGCAGGCTGGTCCCAGCCCGTATCCCCGGTGTCCGCCAGATGGTGACAAAAGAACCCGTCGGCCCGGCATGCGCCTTTGTGGCCTGGAACTTCCCCGGCACCAATGTGATCCGAAAAGTGGCGGGTGCGCTGGGTGCGGGATGTTCGATGTTGATCAAACCCAGCGAGGAAACGCCCGGCACCGCCGTTGCCATCGCCCGCTGTTTTCAAGATGCCGGATTACCGGATGGCGTGTTGAATATGGTTTTCGGTGTCCCGGACGAGGTATCGCGGCATGTGCTTGGATCATGGATTCCACGCAAGATGTCGTTCACTGGATCGATTCCGGTCGGCAAGCATTTACAGAAATTGGCTGCCGATACGATGAAACGCTGCACCATGGAACTGGGCGGGCATTCCCCGGTTATCGTCTTTGATGATGCGGATATCGAAAATGCCCTGAACGTCACGTCCGGTTTCAAATTCAGAAATGCCGGACAGGTTTGCATTTCACCGACACGGTTCTTTGTTCAGGACAAAGTTTATAAGTCCTTTGTCGAAGGTTTCACGGAACGGGCCAAGGCCCTGAAGGTCGGTAACGGTATGGAAGACGGTGTCCAGATGGGCCCGCTGATCGATGCCCGCCGGTTGCCGGTGATGGATGATTTCGTAAATGATGCCAAGAACCATGGCGCGAACGTCACCACGGGTGGAGAGCGGATCGGCAACCAGGGGTATTTCTATGCCCCCACCGTTCTGTCCGATGTGCCAGACGCAGCAAAAATTATGACCGAAGAACCATTCGGTCCCGTCGCCCCGATCACACATTTCAATTCATTCGATGAAGTTGTTGAACGTGCCAATTCGCTGCCATTCGGCCTCGCATCTTATGTGTTCACATCTGATGGTGAAAAAGCAGCCAACATTGAATGGGCGTTAGAAACAGGTCTGGTCGGCGTCAATCACCCGATGGTCGCAACCCCGGAAACGCCGTTTGGCGGCGTCAACGAATCCGGCTATGGATCAGAAGGTGGGATCGAGGGCTTGGATGCGTTCCTGCGGACAAAGTTCGTGACCGAGACCGGGGTCTAGTTACCTCAGGGGATATTATCGGTTAATCCGGTCATTTATTCGGCAAAGTAACCATCAAACCTTAAATCCAAATCTATTTTTGGGATTTCTTCACCGTGTTTCGATGCATGGTGTAAAGCGTACTGCCGACAATGATACTTGCCCCGACCAGGGTCCAAAGGGTTGGTACTTCGGCAAAAAACAGAAAGCCAATGATGCCCGCATAGATCAGTCGCACGTACTCCATGGGCGCAATCGCTGCCGCTTCACCAACCCTCAATGCCTGGATAAACAACCACTGCATCACAGACATCAAACTGCCGATCATCACGATAAAAAACATTTCATGAAGGTTCGGCATGACCCACTGGAAATATGCAGGGATAACCAAGACAAGGGTAATGGATATAGAATGGAAAGATAAGATGGTCGATGTTTTGTCTAGCTGAGATAACTTGCGCAGAACGATCTTGCCGCCGGAAACAAACAAAGCTGAAACGATCGCCATCAAAGCATAAATGTTAATGTTATCCGGTTCCGGCCTGATGATCACCAACACACCTATAAAACCGATGAATATACTGGTCCAACGGCGAAAACCAATGACCTCTTTTAAAAAAATAATCGCCAGAATGGTGGTAAATAGGATGCGCGCAAAGGAAATCGCGGTCACTTCTGCCAGCGGCATGTTCACAACAGCCGAGAACCCCGTGTACATGGCGACGACGGAAAGTGCTACACGCAAGGAATGCATGCCATAATTACTCGTTTTAAACACTGTGCCGAAATTTCGAAAAATCACCGGTGAAATAATGACCAACACAATGATTTGACGAATGAACAGAATTTCGATCACTGGAATCGTCTGGCCCACATGCTTAATCAACGAAGACATCAGCACGCCAACCATGGATGCGACGAGGATAATTGCGGACCCGCGCGCGTTGCCCGGCAACGCATACCAGCGTTGGAGATATTTCTGCATGCTGCGTAGTTTCTGCCTGATGTGAGCGCGAATCAAACTCAGATGATTGTTCGACCCGTTTTTTGAATTTCAGAAGTATACGGAACGAATCTCGTAATCTCAAATTTGCAACGGCTGTTAGCCCTGACTAACCTGAAATCACAAAGAATAAACAGGAAACAGACATGGCCAATCAGACCACCGATTATGATCCCCGCACATTCAAGGGCCGCACCTTTCATGATGCCCGATCCGCCTTTGCCGATGGCAAAGACACGCCCATCGCCTATTTAGAGCGCTGCTTGGACGTGGTCGCCGAACGCGAACCCGTGGTTCAGGCCTTTGCATCATTGAACGAAGAAACCGCACGCGCCGCTGCTGAAGCCAGCACCCAACGCTGGAAAGACGGCAATCCGCTGTCGGCCATCGATGGGATGCCCGTGGGGATCAAAGATTTACTAGAGACCAAAGACATGCCGACCCAAATGGGTTGCGAAGCCTTTAAAGACAATTTCCCCAAGAACGACAACGCTGCCGTTTGGGCGTTACGCCAAGCCGGTGCGGTGATCTTTGGCAAAACAGTCACTGCCGAACTGGGTGGCAACCATCCTGGTCCCACAACCAATCCCTTCGATCCATCACGCACTGCGGGTGGATCATCATCGGGGTCGGCGGCCGCTGTCGGCAGTGGAATGATGCCGGCTGCCATTGGTACCCAGGTCGGCGGATCGATCATCCGCCCAGCAGCGTACTGCGGTAACTTTGCCCTAAAACCAAGCCAGGGCGGCATTCACCGTGGCGAACGCCAAGCTACATCGATGAGCACCCACGGTCCACATGCCGCCAGCATCGAAGACATGTGGCAGGTCGCCATCGAAATTGCCCGGCGCACGGGCGGCGACCCCGGCGCACCGGGCTTGATGGGACCTGCGACAACCCCGCACCCAATGCGTCCCGAACGCTTAATCGTCCTGGAAACAGAGGGTTGGGTAAAACTTGATCCCGCCACGATATCCGCGTTTGAGCAACTTATGGACGGCCTGCAAAGTGCGGGGGTAACCCTGCTGCGCCGTGGGGACCACCCTTGGATCGAAAGCTTGGAGCAGAGCATTACCAATGGCACAGAAGTTTGCGGCACCATCACTGCATGGGAAAACAGATGGTTCCAACGCAACCTGATTGACCGAAACCCAGATGGCGTTAGCGCACGGATACATGCCACCTTGGCCAAAGCAGAAGCGATGACGCCAGATGACTACAATGCCTTGCTGCTGGCCCGAGAAGACATCCGTACACGCCACAAAACCTTGGCACCGCTGGCCGATGCGGCGATTACCCTTGCCTGCCCCGGTCCGGCATCTCTATGGCCCGGTGATATTCCAGGGCAACCACTGGCCCCCAACCCAACCGGCGATGCCGTTTTCAACTATCCAAGTTCTATGATCGGTGCGCCCGTCGTGACCGTCCCCATGATGGCTGTTGACGGATTGCCCGTCGGGCTTCAAATCATGGGACAGCGTAACGAAGACGCCCGCATGACCGCTATGGCCCGATGGATTCACGAAAACATCGATCCTGTCGTTTTATAAATGCCTTAGAGAACTTCTAAACGACGATGTCGAACTCGTTCTTAATGAGCGATCCGTGCGCCTGGCCGAAGTCTTTGCATCCACCCCGGCATTGCAGCGATCATCCGTTTTTCAATTTTGGCGCCATGACGATGCAGCAGAATGCCACAGTATAAAATCAACGCACCAAATATGGTCAGAGCGAATGGGAACATCACCGAGTCCTCAAATACATGCGCAGCCAAATGCCCGAGATACGCAAACGACCCCAAGGCGCCAAACACAACGAAGACCTTGCGTTGTAGGAATATAGACATGCCCATCATCAAGATGTTGATCAGAAAATAGATGAATTTGGACAGCTCGCTGTCGCTCTCCATCAAGGTCAAACCACCCCAGAACGCGATGACACCATAAAGGTAACTACAAAACGCGAAATCAACTTTGGTACGGCGATCTACGAAATAGCTACCCACAATCATGGAAAGGCCAAACCACATCGATACCATTTTCCGCTGATCCCAGATGTAGCCATCGGAGCCAAATATGATTGGCGTGATGTCCATCGACATATACCAGAGGGCAAACGCCACCGGCGCTGTCAGAAATGGGAACTTGAAAAACCGCAACGCAATCAAGCCCGTTGCGATGGTGGCAAGTTCCATGAAGAACCAGCCACCTTTGATCCAACGGTGGAATGAACGGTATTCGCCAGGATCATCAAAACCCCATACCCCAAGCCAACGCTGAATCCCGTACACGGCAAGAGGTGTCATGCATACGCCCATCGTAACCAGAAGACCGCTTGGCACCCTGAGACCGGGCCTGTCCCACCATCGGTATCCAAGCCCAACAAAGACCGCCGAATATATGATCGAAATGGCAAATATCCCAGCGCCACCAAGAACTTCCCAAGCATTGTTCATAGACCAACCCATGGCGCCGATGACCACGAGTGCGCCAAAGGAATAAAGAACATGAACAAGCCCGAACCGTGGCTGATCCGCTGTTCTTTCGGACAGCGCGTCCCAAAGTTGCTCGGCCTGCGCCTTATCAATAACACCCTGCGCTGCTGCCCAATTCAGATCATCTTTTTCTATGCGCACGTCCATTGGCCCTTTTGGCCTTCAAGGTGGTGAGTCAGACTAGATAAAACAGTCTAACAACGAAACATGGCAAAATATTGCCCATCGTGAGGCCACACGATAGCCTGCAAGAAAAATACACGAAGAGTGCAAAATAGTGCGCATATCTATCAGACATATTTTTCAGGAGCACCGAGCAAACTCGTGACCGATAATATAATTTCTAAATTTGTTTCAGACCTTAAATCCGCGACCGCAGGAATCCACGACCCAGCAGAAGTTATCGCGCGCGTGACCCCGTTGCTGAAACCTCTGGCCGATGACACGTCATGGGTCAGACCCGAATTTTATC
>Ga0255783_10005056_pt1 | contig 11918 bp, 9 predicted proteins | sample 011ome_22_FD_179981 | JGI IMG/M metagenome (GOLD analysis project Ga0255783, IMG submission 179981) | Coastal salt marsh microbial communities from the Groves Creek Marsh, Skidaway Island, Georgia - 011507BT metaG (version 2) | ecosystem: Environmental > Aquatic > Marine > Intertidal zone > Salt... | reverse complement strand
AGAAGAAACCGAAATCCAAAACCAAACAACAACTGGAACTGGAACAACTAAAATGGACGAGATGGACGCGCCGTCTCTCCATCCTTGCCGCCTGTGTCTCCTTCCACCTCGTCCTCCGCGACCCGAATCGCAAAAACGACATACCCTTCGTCGACGCGTTCGGTAAAAAAGCCAACGCGTTTGTCGAAGAGAAAAAGAAAGAGATTGAATCTCTTCTCGAGAAGAGAAAAGATGAAAAGAAACAAAGACAAAAACGCGGGAAAAACGAAAAGAGTGAAACGTTGTTGATCGAACCAAAGGTGTACATCAGGGAGAGAATAGGGAAAGCCAGGCCGCAGAATCCCGCGTTCGATGTCGCTCGGTAATACTATATGCAGTTGTAGTAGGAGAGTAAAAAAAATGAGGGAAATTTTGTCTCGAGTTCCCTCTAAAAGAGTACCCCACAAATAGTCTTCTCATTCACGCGCATAAACCACACAAAACACCGGCATAAAACGCGATTTCTCTCTCACCACTCTGTGCGTCAAAACACGTTCTTTCGAAGAGCGAGACGACGAGACGCGAAAGTGACACCAACAACACAGCAGAAAGAGCACAACGAAAATGGCAAAAAGAAAACGGCGGCGAGATGATGAATCTTCCTCCTCTGAATCCTCTTCGTCGTCTTCGGAGAGCGAAGAAACGGGAGGATCTTCGTCCTCCTCTCACTCGTCCTCCTCCTCCTCCTCTTCCGAAGAAAGAAGACGACGAAAGAAGACGAAGAAGACGAAGAGAAACGACGACGACGTGACAAAGATGAAGGACAAAAAGCTCCTCCAGAGAAGGAAAGATTTGCTGAAAAAAATTCGACTGTATGAACGCGCGAGCGAACGCGCGGCGGATTTCATGAAGAAGAAGACAAAGGAGGAGAATAACGATGGTGATGATCGGGGTTGGGAACGACGAGGAGGAGGACGACCGGCGCCGAGACGGTTTCAAAGGCCACCACCGTCGAATACTCACCGCGACGACAGAGGGAGAGGGATCAGAGAATACGAGGGACCGATGGATCGAGAACGGATGGCGACGACGACGAACGAGTGGACGAGAGAAAAGGAACAGAAGAAGAATACGTCGTTTGTGCCGCCACCGCCGAAGAAAATGAGAGCAAACATCGAAGAGCGTGATGATGCGAACAACGACGACGGAGAAGAAGACGGAGAGGTGAAAGAAGAAGGAGAGCGGAAGGAGAAGTTCGTGCCGCCGCCCGGGGAGATGACGATGAAAGCGGCGCCGTACGTGCCGCCTTCGAAACAAAAAGCGGCCAAGACGTGGACGAGACCGTCGGTGAACTTGAATACGAATAGAAACAGAGCGGACGGGCCGAAAATTCCTGAAATCGGGAGCAGAGGATTTACGAGACAACGCTCGGTATCGCCGGGGATACACGCGAAAGATTTGGCGCCGTGGACGATGAGCGAGCCGGCGAAGAAACCCGAAAAAGCGGCGGGAGAGGAGAAAGAAAAGCCAAAAAACATCCCGGAGACGATACCAGAGGAGAAAGAGATAGACGTCCCGCCACCGCCACCGGCAGCAGCAGCAGTAACAGCAGTAGAGGCGGCAGCTAGAGCGCCGAGAAAGCGCGGCGCGGCTCGATCGTCGAAATCTCCATCTCCCGCGCCAGAAGAACAACCACGACGCTCAACGCGCCGCTCCAAAAGCGCTTCCGTCGAACCCCATCCGCCACCGGGACCGAGCGGCCAATCGTCGAAACAAAAAAATGACGACAAAGAAACGACGACTTCTTTGAGCAAACGAACCGTGAAAGAACTCAAAGAAATGTTAACCGCGAAAGGTTTGCCCGTGGATGGTTTGAAAGCCGATTTAGTGCAACGACTACTCGAAGAGTAATACGAATACTACTAATAGACTACTATCACCAATACCCGCTTCTGCTTTAGTAGAGCTTTCCTTCGTTTTTTATGCGCCATTTTTCGAGCGTTTTTCACGTTTCCCACCTTTCCTTCTTGGGGGTCGAATGCCTCACATCAAACAACGTTGTCCTTTTCTGTCGTACCTTTACACGCGCGGGAGACGAAGACAAAGACAAAGACAAAGAGGACGAAGACTTTTGCATCATCCCTGGACACTAGGAAAGAGAGTGAGATGATACAAACGATGGAAATGTCCTCCAACGACAACAAAAATACTCCAACGACACGAATCAAATCGCTCGTCTCCGTCTCCGGGTACACCGGGAAAGTTCTGCGCATCGGATGCTCGACTTTGACGACGACGACGATAAAGCAGCAAAACGAAGAAAACGAAGAAGGAAAGAAGAAGGCTTTTGCCGAGGACGACATTTTGGAGGAGGAAAAAGAGGAGGACATATTCTTAAACGCAGCCGAGGCGGACCGGAAAACAACGTTAAATTTGAATTCCGATCCTTCGAGAGGAGGAGGAGGAGGAGGAGGAGAACAAGGCGGCGAGAAGACGACGACGACGAAAGGGGATGATGCGCAAAAAAACGAGGACGATGAAGACGAAGACGAAGATGACGACGAAGACGAGCAAGAAGAATCGGAAGACGAGACGAACGAAGTGGACGTCGGCCGAGACTGGGCGACGATGCAAATCGTTTTGGACCGGCAACCGCAGGCGGACGCCATGTTGCAACTCTGGAAACGCGATAAAGGAAAGTGGTTGATTGAATCGAAGAAACGATGGAAGAAAAGACACGACGAGTTAACCGCGAGGAGGAAGAAGGAAGATCCGAATTATACCAGCGGGATTGTCGCGGGAGATCGAGCGAGGAGAGCGGACGAGTTGAGCTTTGTGAACCGAGGGAGCAGGGCGATGAACGCCATGCAGAGAGGACAGATAAACGCAGACGCGCACATGGCGGCGTTCGGGAGACCGGTGAAAGTGGCGGTGAATTTAGCGACGCTGACAAAGCTTGGATTTCTGTTAAATGGGAAGAAGAAGATGTTTGTCGTGTATTTAGGGAACGTGTATACTGGAGATTTGACCGAGGAAGGGGAGATTATTTGCGGGTGCAAAGTGGGCAGCTGCGATCGGAGAGTGTACACGAGTCCGTCGGCGTGGGCGATTCATTGTAAACGGAACGTGAATCCATCCAAAAAAGCAGACGACGGTTGGAAATCCGCTCGGTACGGTAATCCAGAAGGGTACGCGTTGGAACATTTCAAAGGCGTGTACGACGCGTGGCGACGAGGCATAGATTTGACAGACACACACGGCGCGGGAGCGGTTGCGAAGAAGAAGGAAGAGGAGGAGGACGACGACGACGACGCGGATATGGTCAACGACGCGGCGAAAGAGCCGGATAGTTTAGAAAAGAGACAAAGAGATGCCGCAACAGCGGAGAAGGCGTTCGTTTACCCTTTACCGGAAGGGACGCATTACGAGCCGGACGACGAGGACTCCGAAGAAGAAGAAGAAGAAGAGAAGGACGACGGCGACGACAAGATGGACGTAGACGATTGAAGAGAGTCGAAAGCATTAGCGAGCGAATGATGGAAAAGAAACGAACGAACGAAAGTACCCGTATTTTTTCCTCAACTCAAGACTTGTAATAATATTGATATTATAATATGGTTTTTATATATAGTAACTCACGATACGATGCTTCTTCGTATCTCTCTCTCTCTCTCTCTCTCTCTCTCTCTCTCTCTCTCTCTCTCTCTCTCTCTCTCCTTCACACACACACACACACACAAACACAAACACGGTTTTCACGCAGTGCATTAATTGTGCTGAAATCGACACGCGTCGCCTCGATCGCACCTCCCTTCTTGGAACGCGTAACACGAGCCGGAAGCTTTCGGCGGGGCGGCGTTTTTATCGTGAGCAAATCGACACGAATCGCCTCTCGTGCACTCACCCTTCAAAAACGCAAAGCAGACGCCACCACCGCCGCCACCGCCACCGCCACCTCTCGACGGCGGTCGGGAACCGCCACCGCCGCCTTCTTCGTGCGAGAACTTGCACGAATCGCCTCTGGTGCACTCGCCTCTTTGATGCGCGTAGCACACCGGAGCGCCGCCGCCGCCGCCGCCCCCGTACGTCGGTTCAGACCCGTGCGAAAACCTGCAATTCTCTCCTCTGGTGCACTCGCCTCTTTCGTACGCGTAACACTTCGGCTTATCTTCTCCAAACCTCGCTTTCTTCGCCGTTTTGCACGCCTCGCATCTCGTCGGCTTGTTTTCCCACCCTTTCGAAGCGTAAAACTCTTGCTCGCCGGAGGTAAACACAAAGTCTTCCGCGCAGTCTCGGCAGGATAACGTTTCGTCTTCGAACGTGTCCAAGACTTTCCCGCCGACTATTTGCTTGTCCGACTTTTTGTGCACTTTGAAATCGCCATCGTCATCTTCCTCGTCCTGCGTAATAATAAGAAAATTTTTGGTGTTAGTTTGGTAAAACAGGGGAAAAGGAGGGTGGCGGCGGCGCCTCTTTCTCACGAAATCAATCTAATCTCTCTCTCGTTTTAATCACTCTCGCGTCAAGAGAGAGAGAAAAGACGTCGACGAGCGCGACATAAAACAACGAACACTGCGTACCTTCTTCGTGTCCTCCTCCTTAGTATTCTCGATGGTCGCAGGTTCCGGCTCTTTCCTTTTCTTCTCTTTCTTTTCTTTCTTTTCTTTCGAGGGAGATCCCGTGGGAGATTCAGAGTCTTTCTTCTCTTTCTTTTCTTTCTTCTCTTTCTTCTCTTTCTTTTCTTTGGACATGATCTCAGGTCTTTGTCTTATATTCTTTGTCGTTTGTGTTGGTGTTGCCGCGTAGAGCTGTTGTGTCGTGTAATCAAACAGAGCGATTACATTGCGGCTTGAGAGTTGTTTGTTGAACCAAATTCGGCGTCTTGTTGTTTAGGGTATTTTAAATTGAATTGAACAAATACTGTCGAAATCCCCTAAAAATAGCTAAATATTATAATATTACAATCGACAGCCGTGTCGCATGGTTGGCCTTCCGTGAGGACAGTTCCACGGCCTCTCCAACGCGGATAAGTTTTGCAAGATTTTCTTCATCCTGCGTCGACTCAAAGGCGCGCCGATCATGATCGACGACCGACAGGCTCTCATGGCGAGCATGTTTCGGACTTTACTCGGACGGAGGACGGTTTTAGTACTACCGCCGGCATCGGCGGCGGAGTTTTTTAATAAACCGACGGAAAGTTGAGAACGAACTGGGACGGCGTATTCTCCCTCGTCGAGCATTGCGACGAGTTCGTGGACGTCCGAGGCGTCGAAGACGGTGTCTTTGCTAAACGGGACCGCGGCGAGCGCCAAGCGAGAGGAGGAGGATACATCGCCCGGAAAGTTGGGAGGAGATGTTGCAACGTCACAAAACCCAAACCCGTTCATTAAGAACGTCTTTTCGTTCGATCTCGCGATCTGTTCCTCCGCCGGTGACAGTTCCAACCGTTGCGGTTGAATCAACGGTTGCTTGTTCAACGTCGTCGTTTTTTGTAGTCGCTCGAAATTGTAAATCTCGTCGCTGGCGTGTTGATCGACGATGAATATATCGGTATTGTCGCGAACGACAATGATGAAGCCGAGATTGAACTGTCCGACGACGCGAACGTTGGCAAACTCGGATTTATCGAACCGCCGGATGAGCGCGTTGGTTGCCGCCGCGTTATCTTGGTTGTGTAAAGAAGCTTCTTTCAGCAACTCGGCATCCGCGGAGGCTTTTTTCTCCCTTTCGAGCGCTAAACGTTTCTCTCTTTTCGCTCGTTTCAACCTCTTTACGCGAACGACATCGATATTAAACTCGACTTCTTTAAGCGTTTGCTGTTGTTGTCGTTGCTGTTGAGCGTTTCGATGCTCAAAGTTATTTTCTTTCTCGCCGTCTACGTCGTTTTCAATTATTTCATTCTCCTCCGCTTCGGTCGTCGCGTTTAGATCATCGATTACTTTGCGCTTCTTCGACGAAATTTTACCCGCCATCGTCGCTTTCATCGCGAATGGGTCGAAATCTGCATCCATAATGTCGTCTTCGTCGTTTTCCGAATCCGACGGTAACATCACCGCGCGTTCCTTGTATGTCTCCGGTAACGATTGAAACTTGGTCTCCGTGTTTTCAACCGCGGCGATTTCGGCCGCAATCTTATCGATAACGGCTGCGTTTCTCCTTTGCGTGGCAGGTACAGCTTCTCGAGTGAAACCAAAGGCTTGCAAATCTGTTTGCTGCTGCTGTTGTTGTTGTTGCGTCGAAGCGTCGGCGGAAACTCGCATCGGCTCCTCCTCTTTGACTTGGATCGGCGGCATGGGTAACGCGCAAGCGATACCTTCTTTTCCTTGTTCTCCATCGCTGTCGTCAATCACTTCAAACTCATCGGTATCAATCATCATCGTACCCTTCATCGGGCCATCAATCAACGCGTCTGCGGGCGTCATCGGCAGCTGCGACAGATCCACCCCGGTTGCTCTAAAATTCCTCACGAGACCATCCGCCGACCCTCTTTCTCCGTTCCCGCCAACCGCGCGTTCGAACGCTTTCTTGATCCCGTTCCTAAAGTACATCAATATGTCGTGTTCGTTCGTAAACATGACCGTTCTCTTATCAGGAGAGACGTTCACGTCCACGAGATGTTTCGGCACTTCAAAATTCAATGCGCAGGACGGATAATTTGCGTTCGTCGTCGTCGCGTTGTACGCGCGAAACGTTTCATTCAGAGTTTTCGCGATTTTCGGATAATCTACCGGGCGTCCGTTGACGTAAAAGAATTGCCGATCTGCCGAGGCTCGCGCGGAGGTTTTCTTATTTTCGAGACCGGGCAAAGAGACCCACCCTGTACATCGTCCGAAACGATCGTCGTCGTCGTTATCTACATCCTCTACATCCTCTTCTTCTTCTTCTTTTACTTCTTCTTCTAAAATTTCATCCGCGCTCTTCTCTCGCTCTAAACCGATGTCGATTTCAAACACGCTCTCCGCCGTTCTCGCGCCGAAAACCGACGCCACGCGATCGCGGAAACCACCACCACCACCATTTGAAACAGACGCTCGACATTGCAACACCGTTTGCCTGGCGCCGTTTTTACCTTGCTGGTGCGTGGCGACGAATCGACACCCGCTCGTTTCCGAGGCCAACGCGTAGCCTTGTAAAACCCGCAACAACTTCGCGTACTCTTTCGCTTTGTTTCGTTCAAACTGTTTCCGTCTCACCGGTAAGGGATGAAATAACTTCTCAACTCTCACGGTCGTTCCAACCGACCGCGCGCAAATCTCCTCCGTCTCGACGTCGCCGTTTTTATCAAACGTCACCCTCACGCCTTCCTCGTCGCTCGAAGTTCTCGTGGTGATTATCAATCGCTCGCACGTCCCACACAAGGACGACAACGCTTCGCCTCGAAACCCAAACGTATCCACCCCATCCTCTAAATCCGTAAACGTTCTCAGTTTCGACGTCGCGTATTTCATCGTCAACATCTTCACGTCCTCTCTCGCAACTCCGGAACCGTTATCGCTCACCTCGACGGATTCCAATCCAAACTCTCGCATTCGAATTTCCACGTTCGTCGCCCCGGCGTCTGCGCTGTTCTCGATGAGTTCTTTCGCACACGAGGAAATGTCCAAGATGACTTGGCCGGAACATATTCTGTGCACCGACGAGGGGTCGATCGATTTAATAGTAGCAGTGCGAGTATTCCTCATCCTTGTATGTGTGTGTGTGCTTCGTGTGATATAAAATGCCGTCTTCGTTGTTTTTTCACAAGCAAAAGAATTTTGAAAATTTTTGCGTGTAGTCATTTAGGGTCTTAAACCCTAAAAGGCTGCGAGGTTTTTGTCTCTCATTAGAAAAAGAAGGAGATCCAATTTCATCAGATTTTATTCGTCGGTGATATCGCGCGTATAAAATGGCAGGCCCCACGGTGTACCACGGCGTGGCGCAAAAAGTCTACCTCGTGAAAGAAGCCGTCATCGGGATGTCCTTAGGTTTAGTCGCCGGGGCGGTTTGGAAGTATTCGCACTGGGAAAGACGAAAGGAAATTCAAAGCTATTACGACAAGAAATCATCCAAATGATCTCTCTTTTCTATTCGTGGTGGTATTATGCGCGCGTGGTGCGTGGCAGAGAAGGCGTTGTTGAAAATAGAGAGCGGTTGTGATCGAATAAAACACTACAGTTGTACTACTAATACTACGCGTTGTTTCGCGCGTATTCTTCGTTATTGTTATTATTAAAGAAAGAGAATGATGGAAGGGATAAAGCCCCCCTTATGTGTGAAAATAGACTTTGTTTGCGAGAAAAGAGAGCGGAGACGAGAGACATCTTCTTTTCAGCGAAACTGCACTCATAATACTCTATTAGTATTATACTCGTATTACTACTACTAAAACTACTACTTGCGTCTTCTATTCGTGGCGACGTGTTTCCTTTCGTTTGGATTCTTCTTGACGTTCCCGCCGCCGATGCTTATGATCGTCTTTTGCGCGTCGCCGACGTGTTTGTATTCGCCGTATTTATCCTCGCTAAACTCGCAGTTGAACACGTCTTCGGTTTTCTTGGAGATGTTGTTCAATTCGCGCTCTTTTTTGGTGATTTTACGTCCGATGAGTTGATCTTCGCGGAGGATGGGTTCCATCTTTTTACCCGTTCGGCCGGATTTAGGCATCGGGATTGAATATTTCGTGCCTTTCAAGACGTGTTTGTTTCGGACGCCGTAGTGTTCGGCGCCGTCCGAGCCGGTGAATTTTTCAACCCGTTCCAAGGCGTTGTTGCCGCACTTTGGGCAGAAGACGCGTTGCGTGTTGGCAGTGACGGTTTCGCACGCGTGGCAACGCAAGACCCATCGTCTGACTTCTTTCACGCGCATGCCGTCTGGGGTGAACAGTTTCAAACCGAGTTGTAAGATGACGTTTTGCATGGCGTAATCGGCGGTAACGACGGAAACGAGAGAGTTTTGCCGTTTTTGTTCGTGCTTTTGTTGCTCCTCGGTCAAGATTTGCGTTTTCTCAGTGTATTGACTGAGCGCGTCGTCATCGTTTCCTTCTTCTTCTTCTTCATCGTCGTCGTCTTCGTCAGTGTCTGGAATCTCTCCCGGTTCGGATTGAAAAAAGGAGACGCCGGCGTTTTCGTCCACGCCTTCATCTCCTTCTTCTTCTTCTTTTTCTTCTTGTTGTTGTTGCATCTCTGCGGCTATTATTTGTTCTCGTTCTTTTTCTATTTCATCCTCGCGCTCTCTGTTTCTTTGTTCTCGTTTCATTCTTCTAACTCGCGTGGTTCTAGAAATCGCAGGTTCCCACTCGTCGTCGTCCTTGTCGTTCGCGCCTTCTTCGTACGCCGCTTCTTTTTCTTCTTCTCGTTCTTTCTCGTCCCCGTCGTCTTTCACTAAACTCTTCGCCTCCAACCCTCTCTGCAACAATTTCTCCTTCTCCAACGCAATCTTCGAGAACCGTTCGGAGACGTCCTCCCCAACCACTAACTTTTTCTCCATCCGTTCCATCTCCGCGTTCATCTCGTCCAATTCTTTCCAATCCTCCGCGTTGCTCACGAAATCCCATCCCGGAAGCGGCTTCGCGCCCGTCTTGCTCGCTTTGCGTCGATATTTCCTCGCCGGCGGCGGAACCGTCCGAATGTGACTCAAATCCCCATCGCACTTCTCTCTCTCTAACTTTAACGCTAACGCGATGACGTTAACATCTGGTTCCGATAACTGCCCAATGTCCCCCGTCAATCGCGCGAACCGTTTCACGAGCGACACCGTCTCCTCGTCCGCTTCCGAGACGCGCAACCGCTGCCAATTCGGGTCGTTTTGCAGCCTCATTCGCGCGTGTTCGTCTTTAATTTCCTTGAGGACTGCCGACGTCGTCACCAACTCTTTGAATACCAATTCTCCCCCCTCCTCTTTGGTGCTTTTTGAGGACAAATTGCTCAAGTTTTGTCCTTTCACGATGGCGTTCGCGTCGACGACGCAGATGGTTTCGTTCGGGAGATTTCGAGGTGGCGGACGAAACGTTTCTGCGTCGAAACGTTTGAGAGCGGCGTTCGGGTCCTCTCGCTTCGCCGCGAGAGCGACCCACGGGGAGGTGGACATTATTATTACGCGCTACTGCTGTACGGGCTTTTTTCGGATGATGCTTAGTGTGAATATTCGCGCACCGACGAGCGCTGTGTTGAAGTGAAGAGTTTTTTGTGGCGGCGGCCGAGAGAGAGAAAAACGAACAAACAACACTTACGAACGAAACAACGCATCTGAATTAAAACTCTTACTATATCTCTCTCTGACACGTGCAATTGAAATTGTGCGAATCCGTTCTCGCCGTTGTTGTTGTTGTTTTTCTTTATCCTAGTACTTTTTAATTAAATTCTTTCTCTTCTCGTCCTCTTACGTTTTCGCGCGGTTACTTGCTTCCGGATACGGCGATTTCCGTGCCGTTTTGGATGGAGCCCCAACCGATGAGACGCCAGTGCTTTTCGATTCTTCTAGAAATCGCGACTTTTTCGCCCTCTTTGGTACACACCGGAGAGGTTAATTGCATCTTTGCCAAATCGTTCTTGACCGCGACGACTCTCGCGCCGGTGCACATAGATCCAATGTTCAACATCAACACTTCGCCTTTGCTCAACTTGGAGACTTTGCCGGCTTTTTCCGAGCCTTGCGTCTTGACGCCTAAAAGTCTTCTCAGTAAGAAAAAGTTCACCTCCAATTCGGTGAATACGGACGGCAAGCATCCGACTTGACCAAGAACTTGACCGACTAAGCGATCGGCTCTGGTTAAGGTTGGATCGCACGTTGTGCCGACGCCGATTAAACCGCCCGGGACGGCGTATTGCAACAAGTTTTGTTCGGCGAATAAGGAGACGATTCTCGTTTTGATTGGCGTCGCGGTTACGGCACCTTCCGCATCTTTAGAGACAATCCCTGGTCGGATTTCCACCTCTTGTCCAACTTTTAAAACGCCTTGTAAAATGGAACCACCGGCGACGCCGCCTTGAATGTCGTCTACTTCCGCGCCCGGTTTGTTCACGTCGAAGGATCGAATGACAATCATATTCGGCGGGGACGTGAAATCTCTCACCGGAACTGGAATCTTCTTCACGATGTACTCGCACACCGCGTCGATGTTATACTTCAACTGCGCAGAGATTGGCACAATCGGCGCTCCGTCTGCGATGGTCCCTTGAATAAACTTACAAATTTGATCGTACTGATTCGCCGCGGCGTTTTCTTGAACCAAATCGATTTTGTTTTGCAAAATGATGATGTGTTTCAATCGCATAATCTCCACCGCGGCTAAATGCTCGCTCGTTTGTGGTTGCGGACACGTCTCGTTCCCGGCGACTAAAAGTAACGCCCCGTCCATAACCGCGGCGCCGTTTAACATCGTCGCCATCAGAATATCGTGCCCCGGGCAATCGACAAAAGAGACGTGTCTAATCAGTTTCATCTTCTTATCTTCAAAATCTTTCACCAAACAATCCGGATCGTCCGGTTTCGAACTCGAATACGCGCAATATCTGTCCGGTCTCGGACATTTCGGATCTTCGCACTCGTATATTTTCGCGTTCGCGTACCCGAGTTTAATCGTAATGTTCCTTTCCAATTCGTTCTTAAAACGAACCGTCTGCACGCCGGAAATAGCTTTCACCACCGTGGACTTCCCGTGCGCGACGTGTCCAATCGTCCCGATGTTAATCGTCGCCTGTCTGGAGATGATTTCCGGCGATAAAGGGTTCAGCGAGGAAATGTCTAGTTTAGTCAAGTCTTGCACCGATAACCCGTCCTCTCCTTTCACGTACACCATACTTTTTTCTTCTTTCGTCCTCGTTGGTTCTGTTGTTTTCCCTCTCTCTCTCTCTCTCTGCTAAAATTCTTCTTCTGATTCTTCTATGCGCTCTTTCGTCTACTTTAAACGTTGTTCTCTAAAACGCCTCTTCTCTCTCTCTCTTCAACTCGTAGTCGTGGTA
>Ga0255783_10005055_pt1 | contig 11919 bp, 10 predicted proteins | sample 011ome_22_FD_179981 | JGI IMG/M metagenome (GOLD analysis project Ga0255783, IMG submission 179981) | Coastal salt marsh microbial communities from the Groves Creek Marsh, Skidaway Island, Georgia - 011507BT metaG (version 2) | ecosystem: Environmental > Aquatic > Marine > Intertidal zone >... | reverse complement strand
CAAGTGTCAGCACTGGAGGAATTATTATTTTTGATGAATATGGAGATCCTACATGGAATGAAACAGAGGCTGTTGATGAATTTTTTGCAGACAAGGATGTCGAAATTATTACAATTTCTTATTCCTCTAAGCCTTCAGCTTATATTCTTAAAAAATAATAATGCCCGGAAGTCATATTGCTTTAATCCCTGCTAGAAAGGGCAGCAAGGGCTTACCTCTTAAAAATAGAATGTTTTTTGATGCTACGGCTGATTTTTTAGATGAACAAAAAATTTGGGACAGGGTGATAGTGTCCTCTGATGACATAGAAATAAAAAAAAAAGCTATAGAAAGAGGGTATGAGTATCATCATCGAATCCACTCAATTGCTGGAGATAAAGCATCTGTTAAATCAGTATTTGTTGCAGTTGCAGAAGATTTTTCTCTAGATAAAAATGATATTTTGTGGGTTTTTGCCTTGCCTGTTTTATATAAAAATGCTGATGATTTTTTAAAAGCAAAAGCGATAATTGAAGAAAATAAGCACAGAAGTCTTTGTGGATTTATTCCAGCCAAGACTCATCCGCTATATTGTTGGTCTTATGACGAGAACATGAAAGCCCTGAAGCAATATATACCTAATGATATATATAGAAGGCAGGATTTACCTCCTGCTTTTTCTCCTCATAATTATATTCAGTGCATGAGAGTCGATGAGTTGCCTTATCTTAATAGCGAGATGCTTAATAGTAAGACATACCCATATTTTATCGATAAAATGGTTGCTGATAATATTATTGAGGTAGACACACCTGAAGAGCTAGAATTATGGAAAAATAACTTCCAAAAGTAACATATTAAATATTTATATTAATGTATAATTTTATCGATTTTAAACAAAGAATTAACAAAAATGATTAATAAAAAACCAGTTATTACTAATTCAAATCTCCTTTATGAAAGAGCTAAACAGATAGTCCCTGCAGGCTCCCAAACTTTCAGCAAGGGAGTAACGCAATTTGTTGAGGGTTTTGCTCCTAAATACCTACACAAGGGTAAAGGTTCATATGTGTGGGACGTTGATGATAATAAATATTTAGACTATATCATGGGATGCCACCCTATTATTTTAGGTTATGCAGATCCTGATGTTAATCAAGCTGTTATTAATCAACTTGAGTTAGGCAGTACTTTTAGTCAAATGAATGAACTTGAGATTGATGTTGCAGAGCTTTTAATTGATGCAGTTCCTTCAGCTGAAATGGCTAGATTTGGTAAGAATGGTGCTGATGCGACCACTATTGCGGTAAGAATTGCAAGGGGAGTAACTGGAAGGGATCATATTGCTTTTTGTGGTTATCATGGATGGCACGACTGGTTTGTAGCTACAACTGATCTTAACAAAGGAATCCCAAAATTTAATCAAGATTTAGCACACTCCTTTGGCTTTAATGATATTGACAGTCTAGAAAAAATATTTAAAGAAAATCCCGATCAAGTTTCATGCGTAATAATGGAGCCATTGACTGTGTTGGAACCGGAAAATAATTTTTTAGAAGAGGTAAAAAAAATGGCTCATCACTATGGAGCGCTCTTAATTTTTGATGAAGTCATTACAGGTTTTAGATACTCATTTGGTGGAGCCCAGGAACTCACGGGAGTTACTCCAGACTTAACCTGCCTTGCTAAGGCCATATCAAATGCTATTCCTTTGTCAGCAATTGTCGGTAAAAAGGAGTATATGTCAACTTTAGACCAGACTTTCTTTTCATTTACATATGGCGGCGATTGCCTGGGATTGGCTGCTGCTAAGACTTGCATACCTAAGATGAAAGAAAATAAAGTTTCTGATCATTTATGGAAGGTTGGTGCAAAATTAAAAGACGGATTTAATGATCTTGCAAAAATACATAATATTGAAGAGTATATTCAATGCATTGGCTATCCATGCAGGTCAGTTGTCACATTTGATCCCAAGGATAGTTTTGATAACTTAGAAATGAAATCTTGGTTTCAGCAAGAATTACTCAGAAGGGGTGTGTTATGGACAGCCTATCATGCAATTTGCTTTTCACATAAAGATGAGCAAATTGACTATACTCTTAATTGTCTAGATGACATATTCCCAATTTTCAAGGATATAGTAGAGAAAAACAAAGATTTATTATCTTTGATTGAGGGCGTTCCTGTGAGGCCAGTTTTCAGAAAAGTTTCTGATTTCAATTCATATATTCAAAAAGATAAACTTTAATTATTGGCATCTTAATTTATTAATAAACCTTTTCTAACTTCATCGTACTGAACTTCTCCATTTATTAATTTTAGTATAGTGGGTTTATCTTTGAACCAATTTAATGTTCTTTGTTCGAAGGGATATATTATGGCGGATTCTAATAATGCTTCTTTTTCACTTTCGTGCTGAGTGCAGATCGGTATTACTCCAGAATATAATGATTCGCATAATGCCGTTGAGGTCCATCCAATGCAGAAACTTGGGCATAGTTCTTTTATTGCTTCTGCTCCATCTAAGCTTGAATCTACTTCTTTAATATCTAGCTCTTTGATGATAATGCTTTGCTCATTTCTATACATAGTAGGATGAGATTTAAAAACTAAATCCATTTTTTGATTATTAAAGAAATCTTTTATTTCTTTCAATAAATTTAAGTTCCCAATATCTCTATAAGTAAAAAATAATATAACTTTATTTGTATGTGTTTTTACCATGTCTTGCCTAAATACACTTACTTTCGTGATCGGTAAAAAAGTATTTATATATTTTTTATCATCCTCTGAATAAACGTAAACATGTTCATAATTCAAGAAGCAGAACCTACTTGTTTTTGACATTAAGCCATGTTTAAGTAAGTATGTTTTAACCCCTTGATTAATTGCAGCATTTGCAACCAATTCACTGCCTCCACTAAAAAATTTTAGGTTGCCATTAAGTTTTTTTAAATCTTTAAAACATAATGAAATATATGAAAAAATTGCAATAGTTTTTAGCGCTGAAAAAAATATTAATTTTATTAACTTAAAGTCACTTATTTTGCTTAAGAATATTGAGGATTTATTTACATTTAATTTAAGCTCTTTATATAAGTTGAAGAAAGAAATCTTTTGAATGCAAGTAAAATCTTTTTTATTGTATTCATCAACTAAATGAAATTTAATTTTTCTATTTTTATGAAAATATTTATAGTAATTCTTGTGTCTGTATTTTAAATTTTCTGAATACCCATGTTGAGTAATTCCAATAATGTGATCGAATTCTAAATCTATTTTATGATCATATGAAAAATATTGAGATATGAATAGGTGAGTAATCCTAAGCATGCCCACAGTAAAAAATAATATTTTATAAATGTATTTTGTAGATGAGCTTTTTTTAAATAAGAGTGTTACATCTTTATCTAATAAAAAATTGCTAACTTCTTGGCCGCTCAGCATCCATTTGATGTCTTTGTGAACTATTTTTTCAGTATTGAGATGCAAATTGTTATTCTCTAGCAATAAGCTGTTCTACGGCTAGGCAAACTTCATGACCAATTATAGTATGCATTTCTTGAATCATGGCGGTCTTAGTTGATGGGGCAATAAAAGAGTAATCTGATAGTTTGCTTAACTCATTATTAGAAGAATTTCCCGTGAAAGCTAGAACATGCATTTTCTTTCTCTTCGCTTCAATTGCAGCTTTAATAATATTTTTACTTGAGCCACTAGTTGAGTAGCAAATTAAGATATCATTTTCTTCACCGAGTGTTTCAACCTGCCTCTCAAAAATACCTTCAAAACCAAAGTCATTAGACCAAGCTGTAATTAAGGAGGTATCAACACTTAAGGCAATTGCCTTAAAACCTTTGCGAGGATTATGATGATTTAATGTAGCGCAATACTCAGCAGCCATATGTTGACTTTCAGCAGCACTGCCGCCATTTCCACAAAATAAAAGTTTATTTCCAGCTGTCAAGGAAAGGGATATTTTTTCAGAGAACTGTTTTATAACTTTCTCAAAATATTCTAGATTTTCTAATATATTGTTTGATCTATCTTTGAGCCTTGATTGAATATTTTCCATTTATGTTAATAAATATTTGATTTAATGTATTATACTTCATTCCTTTATTTAAGGCTGGATGGCAGAGTGGTTATGCAGCGGCCTGCAAAGCCGTTTACGCCGGTTCGATTCCGGCTTCAGCCTCCAATTATACCAAAAAGTTAATTCAACGAAATCTCATCATACTTATATGGACCCTCTATCTTTCCATTTTGAATCTTAAATATTTTATTGCACTCTTTTAAAGTAGAGATTCTGTGAGCTATAGCAATAATTGTTTTCTCATTGCGTAATGTTAAAAGTTCCTTAATCACTTCTTTCTCTGTTGAAGTGTCAAGCGCTGATGTAGATTCATCTAGAATTAAAATCTCTCTTTTATTATAAATTGATCTTGCAATAGCGACTCTTTGTTTTTGTCCACCAGATAAACGAACGCCTTTATCACCTAGATTTGTATCAAGACCTTCAGGCAATTCAATAGAAAGTGATTCTAATTTAGATAATTTTAATGCTTCAATTAAATTATCTGGATTAACTTTATTTCTATTAAGGGTTATGTTTTCCTCAAGCGTGCCATCAATTAAAAATATTTCTTGAGGTAAGTATGCGCAATTGGATCTCCATTCCATGATATTATCATGTGCATCTAAACCATTTACCTTTAGCATCCCAGACGAGGGCTTTAAAAACCCAAGCATTACATCAACTAAGGTAGTTTTTCCTGCTCCTGAAGGTCCAATCAACCCAATAAAATCACCTTTTTCAATAGTTAAATTGATATTTTCAAGAGATTGATTATCGGAATTAGGATAGGAATAAGAAATATTTTCTAATTGCAAATTTCTAAATGGTTCATTTTGAGTATCTTTTCGATTAAGCTCTTTTTTAATATCCTTGCTATCATCTTTAATAATAGTTCCATGATTCCTCATAATCCCAGACAGCAGCATTATTGAGTTTTGGCCAAATACAAGTGAGTTTACGTTTGCTTGAATTTGACTAACTAAGGGTGCGATTCTGATTGTTGAGGCGGCGAAAATACCCAAAATTGAGAGTGTTCTCCCAAGATCTCCATTAGAAGCAACATTTAAAGTAATAATTAATACAATAAAGCTTATTAGCATAACTTCGATAATATTTTTTGGAAGGATAGAGTATAAATTTAGTCTAAGTGCACTTCTGGCAACTAAATTTGCTGATTTATTTACAGAATTAAGAAAAAATTCCTCTTTCCCAAGTGTTTTGAGTTCCTTAATGCCCTGAGTAACCTCAGATGTTCCTTTCATTATATTAGCTATAGAATCAGCATATTGCTTCCCGTATGCTCCTACTCTGGAAGTTAACAAGAAATTATATAAAAAGAATATAACTGCTAGCATTAGAATTAGTATTGACAATGTTTTGAAGCTTACAATGCCTAATAAAATAAAAACGGCGATAATTACGATTGAATTACTTATTAATTGAAGAATAGCCTGAAGAACATCTTTGTATACTGAAGAATAAGTTGCAATTGAAGCCAGATTTTCTCCGCCCTTACTAAGTATAAAATTTTCATATTCCTGATCAAGAATTCCCTTAATCATTAATTTTTGAATTTTGGCTTGTTCTTGTGTTGCGAATTTTAATATTAAATAGTTTGTAAAAATTAAAAGAAAAAATTTAACTAAAAATGCAGCTACAAGAATATACCCTATCAGCAAAATTGCATCTGTCTGACCCATTGTTGTTAAAAATTCTAAATTAGGATATTGACTGATCTCATTTTCATAGAAAGAAGGATCAACAATTATTGCCAGATATCCTCCTATTAAGCCTATGCTAACCAAGTCGATGATTGATGCAAAAAGAAAGATAAAAGCCAGAGGAATAAGATTTTTTAAATTTTTTCCAAGAAGATACTTTAAACTTTTTATGTAATCCATTTTAAGTATTGATACCTAAATTTAATTAAGACTTAATTCTAGAAGATTTTTTAGCACTATTAATCCCATGTTTTCCATGGAGCCTCGTTTGAAGTATATAGCTTCTCGAGGTATTTTTTTTCAGCTATTGTGTCCATAGGCTGCCAAAAACCTTTATGTTTATATGCTGATAGTTGATTATCCTTGGTTATTTGTTGAAGAGGCTCTTCCTCCCATGAAATATTATCTCCAGATATGTAATCAATGACAGATGGTTCTAGCACAAAAAATCCTCCATTTATCCATGCATTTCCAATATCTGGCTTTTCATTAAAATGGGTGACATCATCACTATCATTTATTTTTAAAATACCAAATCTGCCTGGAGGATTTACAGCCGTTACTGTGGCTAATTTTCCATGTGATTTATGAAATTTTAATAAACTTTTTATATTAATATTTCCTACACCATCACCATAAGTAAATAGAAAAGGTTCATTTGGATCAAGAAATTCTTTGATTTTTTTTAACCTTCCTCCAGTTAAAGTATCGTCGCCTGTATCTACGCAAGTTACCAACCAATTCTCTTTCGTATTTCTTAAAATTGAAGAAGAATTTTCCCTTAAATTGAAGGTAACATCAGTATTTCTTAGATGATAGTTGTCAAAATACTCCTTAATAAAAAAACCTTTATAACCACAGCAGACTATAAATTCATTTACGCCATATGATTCAAAGATTTTCATTATGTGCCATAGGATTGGCTTACCTCCGATTTCTACCATAGGCTTAGGTCTACTATGAGTTTCCTCAGAAAGTCTTGTCCCTAATCCACCCGCTAAAATTACTGCTTTCATAATTAATTTCTCAATTTAATTGCCTATTCTATCATCAGAGATTCAATTATTTTGCCGTAAAAATTATTTTTATTTACATTACAAAGCTTATTCATCAGATTTCTAATATAATTACATTTAAATAAATTAATAATTACACCAATTATTTAAAATTTTTTAAGGAAAAGCGAATGAATGAAATGATTAGAGTGCCATATGGTTCAACTGTTCACGGAGAGGAAGAGATAAATGCAGTAATCGAAGTTCTAAAAACCACAACCCAGATGTCAAAAAATGTCAGCGAATTTGAACATAAAATTGCTAATTTATTTGAAAAGAAAAAAGGAGTAATGCTAAACTCAGGCTCCTCTGCATTATACGTTTTAATTGAAGCCCTAAATCTTCCAAAGGGTTCTGAGGTAATTACCCCTGCATTAACATTTGCAACGACAGTAGGATGTTTGGTAAAAAACAATCTAATCCCTCATTTTGTAGACGTTCATGCTGATACATATTGTGTCGATGTAGATCAACTTGAGGCAGCCATTAATGATAATACATCTGCAATTATCGCCCCTGATTTGATGGGTAATATTTGTGAGTGGGATAAAATTCAAAAGGTCGTTAAAAGAAAAAATAAAAATATAAAAATTATTTGTGATTCCGCTGATACATTAGGGGCTACGCTATTTGGTAAATCAAATGGATCATATTGTGATGCAGCAATTACTAGTTTCTATGGATCTCATGTTATAAATGGAGCAGGAAATGGAGGTATGCTAGTTACTGATTCTACAGAGATCTATGAAAAATCTAGGTTATTAAGATCTTGGGGTAGAAGCTCATCTTTGTTTGATGACAGTGAGGCTATAGAAAATAGATTTAATATTGATTTAGATGGAGTTCAATATGATGCTAAATTCGTTTTTGCAGAAATTGGATATCAGCTAGAGCCTTCTGAAATTAGCGCTGCATTTGCTTTGGTACAGTTAAAAAATTTATCTAATAACATAAAAGCGAGACAGGTAAATTTTGATCGCCATTGTCAATTCCTTAGCAATTATCAAGAATTTTTTGAGTTACCCAAGCAAAACCCAAATGCCGAAACTGGATGGCTTGCTTTCCCAACAATTATCAAGGATCAATCCCCATTTACCAGAACCGATTTGCAGATATTCCTTGAAAAAAGAAATATTCAGACCAGAGTTGTATTTACTGGAAATATTTTGAGACAGCCTGGCTATAAGGACATAGATTGTATTGGTAATGCAGATGACTTTATTAATGCAGACAAGGTGATGAAAGGAGGAATTTTGTTAGCGTTACATCATGGTCTCAATGATGACATGATGAATCACATACACAACTCAATCTCAGAGTTCCTTGTTCAGTTTTCATAGTTGCGTGAATGCACGATATAACAGATTCTAAAAATTATGTGGATGGAGAGTCTATTTGTTTTTTAAATTTCGATCTTGCTTTTGGGGGGACAGAAAAGGTCATTGTCTCTCTCGCAAATCATTTTCACTCATTAGGAAAAAAGGTTACGATCTTAACACTTTCTAGTAAAAATGATTTTGAAGGTTTTCTCAATTCAGAAATCTGTGTTACTTGTTTAAATGTCAGAAAAATGAAATTTCTTATTCCAAAATTATCTCATTATGTTTTAAAAAATAGATTTGATAATTTTTTTGCAAATGTTTGGCCTCTTACATCTTTAAGCTTTGTTGTAAAAGTATTTAGCCAAAACACAAATCTTATTTTTGTTGAGCATTGTAATTTATCTGAGCAATTTAAAAATAAATCAAATTTTTTTAAATATATGCAAAAAATTTCTATAAGAATTTTATATAAATTTGCACATTTAATTGTTGCTGTTTCCGAAGGTGTTAAGGATGATTTAATACTTAAAGGTGTGAGTGAAGATAGGATTAAAGTTATTTATAATCCAGTAATAACAGAGCCTTATCAAGAGCTTCATGCGGCTAACTTAGCTGCAGAGCAGTGGAAAGCATCAAACAAAAAGAAGTTAATTGCTGTTGGAAGATTTAAAGCTCAAAAAAATTTTACTAATTTAGTTGAAGCTATTCATATTGCAAAAAATAAATTAAATCTAGATTTAAGCTTGCTCATATTAGGAGATGGCGAGGAAAGGCAAAAAATTTCAGAAAGAATTAACAAACTAAACCTTCAAGAAAATATTTTCTTAGCTGGATGGGTTGCAGACCCTTTGCCATATTATGATTTATCTGACCTTTTTGTTCTATCATCTGATTATGAGGGTTTTGGTGTCGTGATAGTAGAGGCAATGTCGAGAGGCCTAAACATTGTCTCAACCAATTGTAAATCTGGTCCAAGTGAAATTCTAAAGAATGGTGAGCTAGGTTTTCTATGCAAGGTAAATAATTCAGAATCCCTTAGCAAGACTATTATGAACGCACTTAATCATCCGATACCTAAGGAGTTACTGATAAGAAGATCCTATGATTTTTCAGAGGAAAAAATTGGTAAGTTATATGAAGATATCGTTAGATAGTCATTCAACCTATTTTAAGTTAGGACTGTATAATTTTTAATTAAAAATATTTGTAAGATGAATAATTTATTTTGGAAAAATAAAAAGGTACTTATTACAGGTGATACAGGTTTCAAAGGCTCTTGGCTTGCATTTGTGCTAAATAAAGCTGGAGCTAAAATTCAAGGTATTTCAAGCTCAGTCTATGATAATAATTTGAAGTTTTATGAAAGCTTAAGTGTAAATAAGATATCTAATACTATTGATTGTGATATTAGAGATCAACAGCTGTTAGGTAAAGTTTTTAGAGATTTTAAGCCAGAGTTTGTTTTCCATTTAGCAGCACAACCCTTAGTTAGAGAATCATATCTAAATCCAGTGCTTACCTATGACATAAATGTTATGGGTACGATAAATATTCTAGAGGCTATCAGAAACTGCTCATCTATAAATGCTGCAATTATGGTGACGACTGATAAATGCTATGAGAATAATGAATGGGAGTGGGGATACAGAGAGAATGAACCGATGGGAGGACATGATCCATATAGCAGCAGCAAAGGTTGTACCGAATTACTTATCAAATCATATCAAAAATCTTTTTTTAGTGACCTAGAGGCAAAGTGCGGTGTAAGTTCCGTTAGAGCTGGAAATGTTATTGGGGGCGGGGACTTCTCAAAAGACAGATTAATTCCTGATATATATAAAGCGATTACTCAGAATAAAAATTTATTCCTTAGAAATCCATTGTCAACTCGACCATGGCAGCATGTTTTGGAACCTATTTCGGGCTACCTAAAAGTTGCTGAAGATTTATGTGAACGAGGATCCACATTTCAGGGAAGTTGGAATTTTGGCCCACATATTTCAGATATTAGAACTGTGAATGAGGTATCAGAACTATTCTGTAAGTCATGGGGAGTTAAAAATATTATTGAGCATAAATCAGCTGAAGATCAGCCTCATGAGGCTCACTCTTTAAGTCTTGATATTAGCAAAGCATTCTTTGGTTTGGACTGGCGACCAAGATGGAATGTTGAGAATGCAATTAATAATACAGCAAAATGGTATAAAGCATATTTTCAAAAAAATGATGTTCGTCACATTACATCTGAGCAAATAGAAAACTATTTTTCGGATTAGTTTTTTTTAACTTAGATGCAAATTATTCCCCCAAAAGTCTCAATAATAATTCTTTCTTATAATCAGGCTGAATATATAAGTGATGCTATTGAAAGTGCTCTTAATCAAACTTATAAAAACTTAGAAATTATAATTTCTGATAATGGTTCAACAGATGAAACAAAAGACTTAATAAAAAATTTTCTATTTGACCCAAGAGTGATATTTCTTGATTATGAAGATAATAAATCAATTTCACTTAGGCAGAATCAAGCAGCAAAAAGAGCGTCAGGAGATTTTATAAGTCTGCTATATGCAGATGATTATTACCTTCCAACAAAAATAGAAAATCAAATTAAACTATTTTCTGGTCTTTCTGAAAAGTGGGGTGTTGTTCATGGCCCAGGCTTTCAGCTAGTCGAGCGAACGGGTGAATTATTGCCACTGAGTGCCACAAAAGCTCAAGGCGATTGCCTCAAGGATCTGTTTCATGATTATGAAGATGGGTTTATTATCCCAATTTCACCTCTTGTCAGAACAAAAGTATATCTAGAATTCCCCCTTTATGAGGATATGTTTAGCGAAGGAGAGTCACTTTTTTGGCGAATAGCAACTAAATATAGATTTTACTACTGTGACATTCCACTTGTAGTAATGCGATATCATGAAAAAAATATGGGCAAGGCAATTAAAAGAAATATGGACATGCATTTAGAATGTCTTGATAGATTAATTCTTCAAGAGGATTTTCCAATGGATATCTTTAAATTCTATAAACAATATAGGGCTAAAATAGTTTTCAGCAATTCATGGCATTGCCTGAGAACAAACTTTGAAATAACTTGGGCAAAAAAATTATTATTAAACTCTATAATATCAAATCCAAAGTCTATTCTTAAATTAAAATGTGTTGTAATAATATTGTATTCTTTATTGCCTCAGAAATTAATTTTTTACATCAACAAGCTCGCAGATTTGATATTAAAAAAGAAGCTATTTGTCCCATTAAAGGATTATTACAATTAACTATAAATAAAAAAGTTATTTTTTTGATTAATATTTATTAACCAACGATTTGGAGATACTAAAATGAAAATGCAATCTACTAAAATATGTGTTATTGGCTTAGGGTATGTTGGCTTGCCACTTGCAATTGAATTTAGTAAAAAGTTTCCAGTAATTGGATATGATATTAATAAAACTAGAATCAATGGTCTTAACGACGGAATAGATTTTACAAATGAGGTAAGTTCCTCTGAATTAAAAAAAGCAAAAAATATAACGTTTACATGTAAAGAAAATTCTCTTCAAGATAGTAATTTTTTTATTATTCCTGTTCCAACTCCAATCACTAAAAGCAAGAAACCAGATTTAAGGCCTTTGTTGAGTGCCTCTAATCTAGTGGCACCATTTCTAAAAAAAGGAGATGTAGTTGTATATGAATCTACCGTATATCCCGGAGCAACAGAGGAGGAATGCGTTCCAATTTTAGAGAAAATTTCTAAA
>Ga0255783_10005054_pt1 | contig 11920 bp, 10 predicted proteins | sample 011ome_22_FD_179981 | JGI IMG/M metagenome (GOLD analysis project Ga0255783, IMG submission 179981) | Coastal salt marsh microbial communities from the Groves Creek Marsh, Skidaway Island, Georgia - 011507BT metaG (version 2) | ecosystem: Environmental > Aquatic > Marine > Intertidal zone >... | reverse complement strand
GAAGACGGAAATCGATTGACGCTGATCGACACAGGGATGGGCGACAAACAGCCGGAAAGCTTTTGGAAGCACTACCATCTTTTTGGAGAAAACAATTTGGTGGGCTCCATCAAAAAAGCGGGATTTGCCCCTGAGGACATCACGGATGTATTGCTCACCCACCTCCACTTCGACCACTGTGGGGGCGCGGTTCACCGCGCCCCCAGCGGCGCCCTTGAGCCCGCCTTTAAAAACGCCCGTTATTGGGTGCACCGCGCGCACTGGGATTGGGCATTGGCGCCTAACGCGCGGGAAAAAGCCTCTTTTTTATCGGAGAATATGCTTCCTCTATTCGAGAGCGGTCAACTGACCTTTTTAGACCAGAATAACCTCAGCCCAGGTTCACTAGGAGCTCCTGTATTCCAAACGCCCTTGGGATTTGAGGTGTTTATCGCCGATGGGCACACCGAAAAACAATTGCTGCCGCTCATTCCTTTTGCTGCCGGCATTTGCGCTTACGGCGCCGACCTAATTCCAACCCTGGGACACCTTCCCTTGGCTTATGTGATGGGCTATGACGTGCGGCCCCTTCAAACGCTCACTGAAAAGGAATTGTTTTTAACCTGGGCCGTAAAACACGAATGGACCTTGTTTTTCGAGCACGATCCGAGCTGTCAAGGGTGCACCCTACAGCATACGGAAAAAGGTGTGCGAAGCGATAAATTGATTACTTTTAACGAGCTTTAATTTCCCCTTATGAACACCCATTATTTTTCGGCCTCCAAACGTTTGGGGTTGGTTATAGCCGCTTGTGGCGCCCTTGTTTCTTGCCAATCCGTCCTGCCGACCTTCATGAGTCAAACACCGGTTGCTGTGGGCAAAAAAGCCCCGCTGACCGAAAATGAAAAACAAGGCTGGCGCTATGCAGATTTAGTCCGCGATAGTCTTCCTGGTTTGAGCGCACACACCGCTTGGGCACAGTCAGAAAAACTGAGCGCGCCGGAGGAAGTGGTGGTAGGTGTATTGGATTCTGGTATTGACCTGAAGCACCCTGCATTGGCCTCTGTACTGTGGGTAAACACGGACGAAATCCCCGACAATGGAGTGGATGACGACCAAAATGGATACATAGACGACGTACATGGGTACAACTTTTTAGGGGACTCATACAACGAACGCGTTGAAGTGACGCGCATTGCCGCTCTAGGTCTAGGCGATGAGTCTTTGATCGCTCAAGCCAACGCAGAGATTGCTTCTGAACGACCCAAAGCGCTTCAAGACAAAGAGCGATACAGCTCTATTTTAACCGCTGTTCAAGAAGCGGATCAAGCGTTTAAAACCGCGTCCGGCAAAACGACCTATACGGAACAAGACCTGGATAACTTTGGTTCAGATCAAATTATGTTGGTCCCAAAAATTCAATTGCTCAAGCAGATGATTTCTTTTGTAGGTAGTGTGGATGCCGCGCTGACTGAATTAAATGGGGCGGTCAAATACTTTGGAGACAAAGCAGATTTTCAACTCAACCCCGATTTTGATGGACGAGTAGTGGTAGGCGACGACCCCTACAACATCGAGGATCTTGGTTATGGAAACGGAAACCCCCAATTCCAGGCCCCTGATGAATCACACGGAACCCACGTAGCCAGCATAGTAGCTGGAGTGGACAACGACCTAGCGCCTGGTGTGCGCGGAATCGCTCCCAACGCTAAAATCATGTCCCTAAGGGCTGTGCCCAATGGAGACGAATACGATAAAGACATCGCTTTGGGCATCCGCTATGCCGTGGATAACGGCGCGCGTATTGTCAATATGAGCTTTGGCAAATCCTATTCCCCAAAAGCTGAGTGGGTGTACGAGGCTATTCGCTATGCGGCGTCCAAAAACGTGCTGTTGATTCACGCGGCCGGTAATGAGGGAGAAGACCTTGACGATCCCAAACACCCTAATTTCCCCAATGATCAAATCAACAATGGTCCTGAAATAGCTGATAATGTGCTGCGCGTTGGCGCATTGGCCCCTTCTGTTGGTCCAGATATGGTGGCAGAATTCTCCAACATAGGTAAAATTAACGTGGATGTTTTTGCGCCAGGCGATGAGATTTATGCAGCTATGCCGGACAACCAATACGCCTATCAGGGCGGTACTTCTATGGCAGCACCTGCTGTGGCGGGTGTAGCGGCACTTGTGTGGGGTCACTACCCCAGTTTAACTGCTGGAACGCTTAAAAAAATATTGATGTATTCCGGGACCTCTGTCGACTTGATGGTCAACCATCCAGCCCGCCAAGAAGGAGCGCATTTTAACGAGCTTTCCCGCACAGGAAAAATCGTGAATGCCGCCCAGGCATTGGCCCTGGCGGAGCTGATAACACAAAAGAAATTTAACCTAAAGAGATATGAAAAGAAGCATGTGGCCAAGCGTTAAACAACTGAGTTGGAGTCTGATTTCCCTGGCATTTCTTCCTGCCTGGGCTCAACCGAATCCAGGGTACTGGCAGCAAAAAGTGAACTACACCATGGAGGTACAGATGGATGTAGCCACCTACCAATACCAGGGCACTCAAAAATTGGTGTACACCAACCATTCGCCAGACACCTTAAACCAGGTGTTTTACCACTTGTATTTCAACGCTTTTCAACCAGGGTCTGAAATGGATGCGCGCCTGCAGAACATCTCTGACCCAGATCGCCGAATGACCACAGAGGACAAAAAAAGCAGAATAGCTTCCCTGTCCCCGGATCAAATCGGCTACCTAAATGCTAAAAGCTTGACTCAAGACGGTCAAGGGGTCTCCATGGCGCAAGAAGGCACCGTTTTGGTGGTCAACCTAGCGCAACCTCTGGCTCCTGGTCAATCGACTACCTTGGACATGGTGTTCGAAGGACAAGTACCTGAACAAATACGTCGTTCTGGGCGCAACAGCCGGGAAGGCGTCGCCTTGTCCATGGCTCAGTGGTATCCTAAGATGGCGGAATACGATTTTGAAGGTTGGCACGCCACGCCTTATATCGCTCGTGAATTCCACGGAGTTTGGGGTGATTTTGATGTGAAAATCACCTTGGACAAAACCTACGTGGTCGGAGGAAGTGGTTATTTACAAAACCCCAACGAAGTCGGTCATGGGTACGAAGCTCCAGGCACCAAAATAGCTAAAAACAAATCCAAAACCCTGACTTGGCACTTTATCGCGCCTGGGGTACACGATTTTATGTGGGCCGCAGATCCTGAATACCAGCACGATACACTAGCCATGGAAAACGGTCCTGTGCTGCATTTTTTATACAAAAAGAACCCAGAAACTGCTGAGAATTGGAAAAAACTACAGCCGGCAACTGCACAGGCGGTGTCTTTTTACGGAGCGCTCGTAGGTCCCTATCCCTATGGTCAGTATTCGGTGATTCAAGGAGGTGATGGGGGTATGGAATACGCCATGAGCACCTTGATCACTGGAGGTCGCGACTATGAAGGATTGGTGGGTGTTATGGCCCACGAACTAGCTCATTCCTGGTTCCAACATGTTCTAGCGACCAACGAGGGCAAACACGCCTGGATGGATGAAGGGTTTACCTCCTTTATTTCTGATCTTTTTGAAGATCAGTTTTATGAAAAAAATCAAGTAAATCCCTGGTCTGGCGCTTATCGCTCTTACCGGTATTTGGTGAGCTCTGGCAAAGAGCAGCCGGGATCCACCCATGCGGATCGCTACGATTACAACATGGCCTACAGCATCAACGCCTATTCCAAAGGAACCCTGTACCTCAGCCAACTCGCCTACATTATGGGGTGGGAAAATTTAGTGGCTACCCTTCAGAAATACTACGCCGATTTCCAATTCAAACACCCTACGCCCAACGATATCAAGCGCACCGCTGAAAAGGTATCCGGCATGCACCTCGATTGGTTTCATATCGATTGGACTTCCACAACAAGCACGATTGATTACGGCATAAAAGAAGTGGTGGAACAAGATGGAGTGGCACAGGTGGTGTTGCAGAGAATTGGGCGCACCCCCATGCCTATTGACTTGGTAGTTACCTACACCGATGGGTCCCAAGAATCCTTTTACATGCCTCTGCGCATGATGTATGGCGCTAAAGAAAACCCCTTTCCGCAAATTCCACGCACAGTGATGGCTGATTGGGCTTGGGCCTACCCAGAATACCGCCTTGCCCTGACAAAAAATTTAGCTGATGTGGCGCGAATTGAGATCGATCCAGCAGGATTGATGGCTGATGTCGCCCTAGAAAACAATTCCTGGACTCCTAAACCATAGATATGCCGCTCAGTGGTTTTGGCTTGCCCAAAAAGAACCGCCTCAAGGGAAAAAAAAGAATTGATCGTCTTTTCTTGGAGGGGGATTCGCTTAAAGTAAAGCAGCTAAAAGTCGTCTATTTGCGCACGCCAGATCAAGTGGATTTTTGTGTGGGGGTATCCAGTCCCAAAAAACTGATGCCCAAAGCGGTCCACCGAAACCGCGTACGGCGCTTGTTGCGGGAACACTTTAGGTTAATGCGGCCTGAATGGACCGAACAGCAGTGGTCTGGAATGCAGCTTATGTGGATTTTTTTAGGCAAAAGACTGCCGAAACACGAAGAAATTGAAACGCCCATGCGCGCCCTAATTGAAAAAATACTACAAAGTGATGAAACACCCCAAGATTGAAGGTATAGAGAATCGCATAGAGCCGCTTAGAAAAGCGCTGAGTCAGCACGCCTTGTACAACAGACTACAAACTATTGAAGACGTTGCCTTGTTTACGGAACAACACGTATTTGCCGTCTGGGATTTTATGTCTCTGCTCAAATCGTTACAGCGCAGTTTGAGTTGTGTCTCCGTGCCCTGGGTGCCTACGCCTCATCCCCAGATAACGCGTTTTATCAATGAAATTGTGTGTGGTGAGGAGAGCGATCTAGATGTCCACGGATTGCCCAATAGCCACTACGTCATGTATCTAGAGGCGATGAAAGAATTAGGCGCTTCCACTAGAGAAATAGAAAATTTCGTCGCTCAAATAGCTGCAGGAACTCCGGTACAAGAAGCATTAGCTGCTTATGCACCCCATGAAGCTGTACGAGACTTTGTTTCGTATACATTTTCGGTGATCCATTCCGGCAAACCACACTGTGTCGCTTCCGCATTTACTTTTGGCAGAGAAGATTTGTTGCCTGAAGTATTTATTCAAATTCTTGAAGAATCCAAAAATCAAGGGCGTCACTTTGTGCGCTTTAACTACTATTTGGAACGACATATTGAGGTAGATGGAGGGGAACACGGTCCTATTGCCTTAGAAATGATCGCTGCCCTGTGTGGAGATGATGAGGAAAAATGGAAAGAAGCCGAAGAGGTGGCTGTGCGCGCCCTTGAGGTTCGATTAGCTTTGTGGACTGGGATTGCGGAGCATCTTCAAATGAGGAATATCGTCCTCTAAATAGTTTTCTCCGGAACGAACAAAGCCAAAATCTGCGTAAAATTTTTCCAAATAGGCTTGGGCAGAAATGTGGATGACGCTTTTGCCCCAGTGATGTTCCAAGGAATCTATAGCTTGTTCGATCAGTAGTTTTCCCAAGCCAAGCCCTCTGTGTGTTGGGCTTGTGACTACACGCCCGATACTGGCTTGTTCAAAATAATCACCAGGTCCAAACAAACGGGCGTAAGCAGCTAAATCACCATTTAGATACCCCAAAACGTGAAGCGCTTTTGGGTCTTTTCCGTCCACATCTTGATAGGGACAATTCTGTTCTACCACAAATACCTCAGCTCTAAGCGATAAAACGCTATAAACCAGGTCGCGTGACATCTGTTCCCAGGTTTTTACTTCCCAATGAATCGTTGATGTGTTCAATCTTGTACAATAATGGGTTTAGGATCTGCTTTTCCGTATTCGGGCTGTAGGGTGATGTGGTTAATACCAAATCGTTCCTCCAACCTTTGTTCGATCCCTTGAAGGGTGAGGTGGAAATCGGATAAGGGTATGTCCTTTTCAAAATCGATATGAGCTTCTAAATGAGTTTCTGCTTCATTGAGTTGCCAAATATGAATGTGGTGAAGATTTAACACACCATCAAAACTGCATACCTCCTCAATCAACACATCGACATCAATATGTTCTGGAGTAAACAGCATCAATACTTTGATCGATTTCTTTAATAAATCTTGACCTATATAGACCAAATAAACAGCAATAGCTACTGTTAATAGTGGATCAAGCCAATCCCAGCCTAAAAAACGAATACCTAACCCCCCTACCAAAACAGCTATTGAAGCCAACATATCGGTTAATAAATGAACATAAGCCGATTTCATATTCATGTTCTCCTCTGAGTGTTTGTGCAGAAGAAGGACACTCGCCCCATTAGCTAGTATTCCCAAAAGGGCAAACCAAACCACCAACATCCCATCAATAGGATGCGGATTTCTCCAACGGTGATACGCTTCAAAAACCAAGATGACAGCAACAATGACCAAAGTAGCGGCATTGACAAATGCGGCCAATATTTCTGCCCGTTTATAACCAAACGTTTTGTGAAAAGATGCTTGGTTTTTGGAAAGTCGCGCAGCTATATAGCTTACGATTAACGAGAGTACATCGGAAAAATTGTGTAAGGCATCCGATAATAACGCCAAGCTTCCAGACCAGATTCCTCCTACGACTTGGGTAGAGGTGATGAGTATGTTCAACGCTATCGACCAAAGAAGGGGCTTCTTTTGATCGTGATCAACTGCTGTATGTGGGTGATGGTGACTCAAGCACAAGGAATTTTATCAATTCTATCTTGGTGTCGACCTCCTTCAAAGGGTGTTTCTAAAAATGTTTTCACCATATCTACCGCTTGAACCACGGAAACAAAACGGGCTGGTATGCTGAGTATGTTTGCATTGTTGTGCTGTTTAGCTAAGGCGACAATTTCTTTATTCCAACACAAAGCGGCGCGTATCGCTTGATGTTTATTGGCTGTCATGGCTGCTCCATTTCCGCTACCGCATATGATAATCCCTAAATCAACTTTATTTTGGGCTACATCGCTGGCAACTGGATGGATAAAATCTGGGTAATCAACACTGTTTTCCGTATCCGTACCGTAATTGATTACTTGATGTCCTTGAGTGTATAAAAAATCGATAATGGCTTGTTTATACAAGGGACCTGCGTGGTCGTTTCCTATGGCTATTTTCATCTTGTGTACAGTTTGGTTCAAAGTTAGTCAATATCCATTTGATAACTCTTTATTACTTTATTGACGGCGGTATTGCTTTTTTTATAAGGGACAAATTCCCTGAGATATACAAACAAATTTTGTCTATTCTTATGGGTCAGCTATTCACGAAATACCCTACTTGATCAACAGTAAACAACTGGTTATTTCTACACAATCTGACGTAAATATAATTATGAACTATTGTTTATTATTTATTTAATTAATTAAAAATCAATTAGTTAATCAAATAATAAATAGTTAATAAATTCATATTTATGTTCATATTCATTTTTAAGACAAAAAGTTATTGGTCTTATGAACAATACATCATACACCATCATTTCATTTAAAATAAAAAAAGAAAAATAAGTATTGTTTTCTATTCTGTTGATAGCTTTTAAGAGCAACCCATCTTTATTTCGTACTTTTCGAAAAATTATTGCAATGTCCAGAAATAAAAAGAAGCAGCGCCCTACTTCAAAAGCTACTTCTTCCAAGAAGGATCACCGAAAAGGTGGACCGACAACCAAAAAATACGCAGAAGGAATTATTGAAATCACTGCCAAAGGAAATGCCTATGTAGTGATAGAAGGTCAAGAACAAGATGTATTTATACCCTTTCATAAAATAAATAGGGCTTTTCATAAAGACCAGGTTCAGGTATACATTTATCCACAACGCTCCGGAAAAAAATTAGAAGGTGAGGTAGTAGCGGTATTAAAAAGATTTAAAACCTCCTTTGTTGGGGTAGTTGATTTACAGGAGAAATACGCGTTTATCAGACCCTCTGATCACAGGGTTTACAAAGATTTTTTTGTACGTCTAGATGATTTAATGGATGCCCAAGATAAAGACAAGGTTGTCATTGAATTTATTGAATGGTCAGAACATATGGGTTCCCCTACAGCTAAAGTGACTCAAGTATTAGGAACTCCGGGAGCTCATCAAACAGAAATGCATGCTATTTTAGCTACTTATGGATTGCCGTATAGTTTTCCACCTGAGGTGGAAGCTTATGCACAACAGATAGATACACGTATTTTACCAAATGAAATAGCCAAGCGCAGAGACATGCGTCAGGTGTTGACGTTTACTATTGATCCAAAAGACGCTAAAGATTTTGACGATGCGCTTTCTTTTGAAATTTTAGATAATGGTTGTTACCGCATAGGTGTTCACATTGCCGATGTCTCTCATTATTTGCAACCGGGTACCGTTTTAGACGATGAAGCATTCGATCGAGCTACTTCGGTGTATTTGGTTGATCGTGTCGTACCGATGCTCCCTGAGGTTTTGAGTAACCATGCTTGTTCATTAAGGCCTAACGAAGAAAAATATACCTTCTCTGTTATTTTTGATATCGATGATCAAGCTAAAATAGTAGAACAATGGTTTGGACGCACCGTTATTTTATCCGACGAACGATTTGCCTATGAGGAAGCCCAACACCTGATTGAAACGAAAAAGAATCATATACCTGCTCCTGTTTCGATTAGAGAAGCTGCCTATGATGTATCCGATGATGTGTTGGAGGCGGTACTTACTATGAACCGTCTGGCGTTGATTATGCGCAGTGAACGAATGGAACAAGGGGCTATTTCCTTTGATAAAGTGGAGGTAAAGTTCAAATTAGACGAGGAAAATAATCCTGTTGGGGTCTTTTTTAAACAAGCTAAAGCAGCTAATCATTTGATTGAAGAGTTTATGTTGCTGGCCAATAAAAAAGTGGCTGAATTCATTGGAAAAAATGAACACAAAAAAACCTTTGTCTACAGAGTTCACGACGAACCAGATCCCCAAAAATTAATATTGCTTAACGGTATTATCAGTCGTTTCGGTCATCGCCTCAATCTCAAAGATCCCAAAACTATTGCACAGAGCCTGAACGGATTACTCAAGGATGTTCAAGGTAGAAAAGAACAAAACATGGTAGATACGCTTGCGATTAGAACGATGAGTAAAGCGATCTATACCACCCAAAATATCGGTCATTACGGTTTAGCGTTTGATTATTACACTCATTTTACTTCACCTATTCGCCGTTATCCAGACGTGATGGTTCATCGCTTGTTACAGCATTACCTAGACGGAGGCGCTTCCCTTAAAGAAGGAAAATATGAAGAGATGTGTAAGCACAGTTCAGATATGGAGGGCCTTGCAGCCAATGCGGAACGAGATTCCATCAAGTACATGCAGATTAAATGGATGCAAGACCGCAAAGACCAAACTTTTTTAGGTGTTATTTCTGGGGTAACCGAATGGGGTGTTTATGTGGAAATAGTGGAAAATAAATGTGAGGGCATGGTCCGCACCAGGGATATACGGGGCGATCATTTTGTGTTCAACGAACGAGAATACGCTATTGTTGGTCAACGAACCAAACGAACCTATCAGTTGGGGGATGAGGTGATGGTGTTGGTTAAAAACACAGATCTAGAAAAAAGGCAAATGGACTTCGAACTCTTAGGTACCCCTCAAGAAGTACAGGCAAAGCGGTAATTTCGTATTTTTCTACGGTGAAAAACGTTTGGACTTTATTATTTGCGTTCTTATTCTCGGCGATTTGGGCTCAAGGGGAAAAGGCGTTACAGCCTTTCACTAACTTAATAGCTGAAGACGGAATATCTTTGGTGCTGGTCCAAGGAAACGAACATAAACTTCAAGTTAAAAGCGCAGGTATCGATCAATTAATCATCGATCAATCTTCAGGCACACTTACCGTCAAACCGAAAACAAAAACGCTTTTTTCGGGGTACAAAATTTTTATTGAGGTGACCTACACAGGAACATTAGCCGTAGTTGAGGCTAAAAACGATGCCTTGGTAAAAATAAGCAGTCCTTTAAAACAAACCAGAATACAACTTAAAGCGCAAGACAACGCACGTGTAGAAGCAGATCTTGAGCTGGAACAACTTTTGGTGCGCGCTACTTTTGGCGGCACCGTTGAAGCCAAAGGAACCGCCAAAAATCAGGATATTGTCTTACTGACCTCTGGAACCTTCCTTGGAAAAGCATTTAAAACCGGATTTACGACACTTTCTGTCAGCGCAGGTGGTCATGCAGAAGTAGTGGCTAAAGATTACTTAAAAGCCTCTGTAAAGGCCGGAGGAACGGTATTGGTGTTCGGCAAGCCAACTCAAGTGGAACAAAGCACGCTTTTTGGCGGAACAATAGAAATTAAAAATTGATGTGGGGAGATATACAAGCGGGAATTCCGCTCGGTATTTTATTGGCCTTTGTGGTGGGACCCGTATTTTTTGTGGTTCTAGAAACAGCTGCCCTTAGGGGAGTAAAATCCGCTCTTTTGTTGGATCTTGGGGTAATCACCGCCGACGCCTGTTTTTTGACCATTGCTTATTTCAGCAGTTTTCAATTGCTGGACAACCTGAATAACCAACCCGGTTTGTTTGTCTTTGGTGGTGCAGTGCTTTCTGTGTACGGATTGGTCCTTATTTTCAAAAAAGAATCACCTCAAGAACTAGATCAAAAACCGAGTTCAGGGGATTACATCACCTTATTTGTCAAAGGGTTTTTACTCAACATTATCAATATCGGGGTTTTGGTATTTTGGTTGGGGGTGGTGATTGTAGTAGGCCCAACTATGGACAACAACCCCAGTAGATTAGGGGTGTTTTTTGGCACGGTCCTCACTACCTATTTAACGGTTGATTTTTTTAAAATACTGCTCGCTAAACAACTCAAATCTAAGCTTACCCCTACTCGTGTAACCCGAATCAAAAAAGGCATTGGGATACTGTTGGTGGCCTGCGGTGTTTTTTTGATGGTCAAAGGGTTTTTGCCTCAAGAGGCTTTGCCGTTGAGCCAAGGAATAGAGTATTTGGAGTAGGGCAAAAAAAAACCCGCTACTTGCGGGTTTTGAGGCATCAAGCAGATTCGAACTGCTGTACGAGCTTTTGCAGAGCTCTGCCTAGCCACTCGGCCATGATGCCCTAAGGGCTGCAAAGGTAGGCGAAAAACCCTGAAATGCAAGAGGTATTTTTCTTTAACCCCCGTTTTCAGTGGCTTCTAATCGAGCCCAAGTATCTCGAAGCCCTACCGTTTTATTAAACACCAGTTTCCCTGGCGCGCTGTCTTTATCCACCACAAAATACCCCATACGCTGGAATTGGAATCGATCCTCTGGTTGAGCATCAGCCAACCCAGGCTCTACAAAAGCTTGTATCACCTCAAGAGAGTTTGGATTCACCAGGCTTAAAAAAGGAACGTCTTTGTGACTGTCTGGGGTGGGGTCTGTAAATAATCGATCGTATAAACGGACTTCAACAGCCAGTGCATGCGCTGCGGATACCCAGTGCAGGGTTCCCTTCACCTTGCGCAAACTTTCTTCTGTTCCGCTGCCGCTTTTACTTTTTGGATCATAGGTGCAGTACACGCAGGTGATGGCTCCGTTTTCGTCTTTGTCGCAGCGAACCGCTTGGATGATGTATCCGTTTTTTAAGCGAACCTCTCCCCCCAAGGCTAGGCGGAAAAACTTTTTGTTTCCCTCCTCTTTAAAGTCCTCTTTTTCGATCAGCAGTTCACGAGAAAAAGGTATTTGGCGAAAACCAGCCGATTCATCTTCCGGGTTGTTTTCAGCGTCCAACCACTCTACCTCGCCTTCAGGATAATTTTCAATAACGAGTTTTAACGGGTCTAAAACCCCCATCACTCTAGGAGCAATTTTATTTAAATGTTCCCGCACGCTAAATTCCAGCAAGGACAAATCCACCAAGTTGTCTCGT
>Ga0255783_10005053_pt1 | contig 11920 bp, 10 predicted proteins | sample 011ome_22_FD_179981 | JGI IMG/M metagenome (GOLD analysis project Ga0255783, IMG submission 179981) | Coastal salt marsh microbial communities from the Groves Creek Marsh, Skidaway Island, Georgia - 011507BT metaG (version 2) | ecosystem: Environmental > Aquatic > Marine > Intertidal zone >... | reverse complement strand
TAAACGAACTCAGGGCACGATTCCTGGTCGGTTGTGATGGAAGTCATTCGGTGATCCGCAGATCGGCTAACATTAGCCAAACGATGAATGACCATGACAGGAAAATGGCGCTAGTCGTGTTCCGGTCACCTGCGCTCGACCAACTCCTGAGTGGGCTGCCCTTCAGTGCATTCTACAACGCGCTTGACCCTAAGCTCGAGGGCTACTGGAAGTTTGTCGGGCGCGTGAATTCTGATGGTGAGTGGTTCTTTCACGCACCAGTGCCACAAAATGCGACTAAGGATAATTTCGACTTTCGTGGCTATCTCCACGAGACCGTCGGCACCAAATTTAAACTCGAGATCAGCTACGTCGGGTTCTGGGACCTCCGGTTTGCTGTCGCTGACTCCTACCATAGCGGTAGGATCCTGATCGCAGGCGATGCGGCCCACAGCCATCCTCCGTACGGAGGATACGGCATCAATACAGGATTCGAGGACGCGAGAAACTTGGGCTGGAAGTTGTCCTACGTGCTGAAAGGAATCGCACCAGAGAGCCTCCTTCAGAGCTACACCGACGAGAGGCAGCCAGTCTTCCGATCAACCTCGAAGCACTTCATCGAGTACCTCATCGAGGACGACAAGCAGTTCCTGGACCAGTGGGACGGTAACGAGCAGGATCCAGCATTCGAGGATGCGTGGAACAGCCGGACCACGAATAGCCTCACGGTGACCCAGTACGAACCCAACTACAGAGGCTCCCGCTGCATTATCGATACCGACCCAGTCGGCGCCGCTCCATCCGCGGTCGGTGAGCACTCTTCGGTTGCGAGACCGGGCCACCACCTGTCGCCGCCACCTAGTCATCCGAATTTTCAGGCAGCGCTTGGACACGACTTTGTTTTAATACATAAAGAAGAAACAAACCTTCAAGAAATCCAGGACCGAGCCAACACGAACACACTTCCCTTGAAGCTCCTGACAGTTGAAGAGGAGGCATTCAGTCGCTGGGAGGCCGATTGGATCCTGGTACGTCCTGATCACTTCGTCGCGGCCAAGGGCTCCGATGATGATTTCCCTCCCGACCTACTGTCTAGGGTGATATGTGCATGACCGACATCAGAGACAGCGCGGCATGGGCGTTCCTCACCAGACTAAAACAGCACGGCGTGGATCGCCTGTATTGTAACTCGGGGACTGACTTCGCTCCCATCATCGAGGCCTATGAGTCCGCCTCCAGTGCGGAACGAAGAGGATTCCCAGAGCTCCTGACGATCACCCACGAGACCGTCGCGGCCGGGATGGCGCACGGCGCCTACCTGGTCACCGGGGACACTCAGGCGATCATGGTCCACGTCCATGTTGGTCTCGCAAACGCGCTGATGGGTGTCATCAACCAGCAGAGCGACAATATCCCTGTCCTAGTTTTCGCTGGGAAAACCCCTATCACTGAATTTTCCGAGGACGGCGCGCGCATGACACCTCAACAGTCCGGGCAAGACGTGTTTGACCAGAACGGAATCTGTAGGCAGTTCGTGAAGTGGGACTCCGAGCTTAGACATCCGGAGCAGATCGTGGACCTGGTCGACCGGATGATCCACCTCTCTAGGCAACACCCCCAAGGCCCAACAATGCTGTCGCTGCCGAGGGAGACACTCGCGGGACCGGTCCCGGGCCACCGAGATTCCCGACTCCCGATGGCGAGGACACAATCGAGAACAGCCGTCTCGCTTCCAGGAGGCCTGACGGAGCCACTCGAGCGCGCGAAACGCCCACTGATTATTATCCAGAAAACTGACCAAAGTGGCGAGCTTGCTGCAGCGGTCGACCGGCTAGCGAGGCATCACGGGATCGCGGTCATTGAGCCCTTCGCGCTCAGGAACGTGTGTGACAGCGAGGCTCCATATCATCTTGGTTATCAGTCCAACAAAATCATCTCGTCCGCCGACGTCATCCTTGTGATCGAATCACCGTGCCCGTGGATACAGCGGTTCGAAAGCCTCGAGGCATCTCACATCTTTCATATAGGACACGACCCACTTTGGTCTAACCTACCGAGCCGGAGCCATATGGCGACAGAGTTCGTTGCAGGTGATCCGGCACAGACAGTTAACCTGATCGAGTCATCGCTCAGGATAGCGGACACCCTGATCGAGGACCGGCTCAGGTGGATTCAGACCGAGCGCGAATCCCGAAAAGAGAAGCGGTTCAAGGTAATAGACCGCCACGTCAACGACGACATAATGTCCCCGGCTTTGGTCGGTGACAGGCTGAGCCGTCATCTGTCGGTAGACACCGTCGTGTTCTCAGAGCTGGGTCCGCCCCAGGACTTCGCCGGTCCACGTTTCGCGAACCAGTGGTACACGCCACCATTCTCCGGGGGACTCGGCTGGGGAGTGCCCGCCGCGATCGGAGCCAAGCTAGCCTGTCCCTCAAAACGTGTCGTCGCGTGTGTTGGGGACGGATCGTTCCTGTTTGCCAACCCGCTCTCGTGTTTCCACACCATGAACATGCTTCAAGTAACGATAATGATCATCGTGTTAAACAACGCGGCCTGGAACGCGACGCGACGTGCTGCCTACAACATGTACCCTGACGGCTCGGCTACACAGAACAAGTCGCCGGTGTTGACCGACCTCTCGCCCCAGTTGCCGTTCTCGGCGGTCGCGGAGGCTTGCTCCGTGACAGCCCGACAGGTAAACACGGTCACCGAGATCGAAGACGCCTTAGACTGGGCGATGAAGATGATTGATGGTGGTCAATCTGTTTTACTAGACATCAGCACCGTCAAAACCGACGGCTTCTAATCCAGGGACGCCCACACCATGACAGACAACAAATCAGCTGATCCAATCATCAGACGCGTTGGCGTATTCCTAGGGGCGAGGGTCTCCAATATCGACCTCTCAAAACCAGTACCTGAGTCAGCCGCAGCCATACTGAAGCAGGCGCATGCAGAGCATGGTGTCCTCGTTTTCCCGGACCAGCAGATCTCGTCGGATGACCTGAAACGTTTCGGACGCCTGTTCGGGGACCTGACGGTGCATCCGTTCTCGACCAGCACCGAAGAGTCACCAGAGCTGATCGTCTACGACAATAAGGAGGGTAACCCCCCAGCGCCGACGGACATTTGGCACACGGACGAGACGTTCCGAGAATGTCCACCAATGGGGACCGCGCTGTGCTCAAAAATTATTCCAGAGTATGGTGGTGACACCGCGTTCTGCTCGATGAGCGCCGTCTGGGAGGGCTTATCTGACCGCTGGCAGAGCTTCCTATCTGGCCTAGAAGCGGTCCACGACTTTAAGCCATTCAGGGGCCTGTTCGATGACTCGAAAGAGGGCAAAACCAAGCTCCGCTACTACGAGGACCTGTACCCACCGGTAACCCACCCCGTGGTCCGTGTGCACCCCATCACGAAAAAGAAGGCGATCTTCGTGAACCCCCAGTTCACGCTGAGGATCAAGGACATGGCAGACGACGAAAGCGACATGATCCTGAAGATGTTGTATGGCAAGACACTGAGGCACGAGTACCAGTACAGACACCGTTGGGAACCGAATATGGTCATCATCTGGGATAACCGCCACGTCCAGCACTCGGCTCTACACGACTACTACCCGTCTCGGCGTCTGATGGAACGTGTCACAATCGCTGGTGACAGACCGATCGCGGACGCGCCGCCGCCGTCCCGCGACTCGCTGAGAAGGTACCTAATGCCCCCACTGTCCGACTTCAAGAGCCGCGCCAAGCGCCTCCACGACGACTAGTTAGCATGACGGGTGATCCGAGTGACCTCAAGACACGCGTCCTGATTGTTGGGGCCGGACCCGCAGGGCTGTTCTTATCCCACTTGTTACAGATCCACGGGATAGATAACCTGGTCGTCGAGCAGCAATCGCGAGAATACTGCGAGAAGCGTCAGCGAGCCGGCATCCTGGAGCAAGGTACCTTTGATGTTCTGAACATGACCGGCGTCGGTAACCGTCTGGCCGCCAAAGCCATCCCGCACGAGGGAATCGACATCGCCTCCGGTGGGACACTCCACAACATCAACGTCGAAGACCTCACCGGTGGGAGGAAGGTCTATGCCTATGCGCAGACTGAGATCGTGAAAGACTTGTTCAACCACCACGAGACGAACGGCACACTTCCCCTGACCGGGCAAGAGGTCGTCAGGGTCGACGAACTCCACGGGTCCAGCGTCATGGTCACCATCGCCGACGATCAACACAACGAGAAAACCATCGGGTGTGAGTTCGTCGCGTTCTGTGACGGTTTCAGGGGCGTCGGGCGGAGGCACTTTGAAGCCGCCAAGGTCGACAGCTGGTCCTACGAGTTCCCGTCGTCTTGGCTCGGAATCCTGGCCGAGGCCCCGCCGATGAACGAGGTCGTAATCTACGCGAGACACGACGATGGGTTCGCGCTCCAATCAATGCGCTCGAATACGATCAGCCGCCTATACCTGGAGATAGGGAACGACGAGCAACTCGAAGACTGGCACGACGAGAGAATCTGGGACGAGCTGGACGAGCGGATCGGGCTGCCCCAGAACCGCGGAAAGATCACCGACAAAGGAAAGACCCCCCTCCGGTCTTACCTATCTAGCCAGATGCGGCTCGGACGATGCTTCTTGGTCGGAGACTCGGCACATATCGTACCACCCACCGGCGCGAAGGGCCTCAACCTGGCGATCGCCGATGCGGTCTGCCTGGGTTCATGCCTGAACGAGTTCTATAACCGTGGCTCAGAGCTTGGCCTGAAAGACTACTCAGAACTCGCTGGCCGGCGGGTCGGACAGACTGTGCGGTTCAGCTGGTGGTGCACGCGTCTGCTCCACAGCCAGCTCGGTTGCGACAGGTTCGAACAGCGGATGCTAAAGGCCGAGTTGGAGCACTTCCTGAAATCGCCTGGGCTGCAGCAGCACTTTGCAGATAACTACTCGGGGCTACCGTTCTCGAGGGCGCTCGAGATTTGAGCGGATGGCGGGCTCTTGCGAGCCCGGTTTGTGGAGTAGAAGACGTAAAAGGATCCCACAAAGATCGTCAACGCGCTGACACCAAACGCTGCGGTCACCGTAAACGACCCTGCAACGACACCCCAAACCAACGCACCGATCCCGTTGCCCCCAAAAATCATGAACTGAAAAAGCGCCTGGCAACGGCTCCGGTAGCGCTCCTTTGAGTGTGTCTGGATCAGTGCGCTCAGAGACGAGTGGAGCATCAGCCAGCAAGAACCGCTGACGAAAATACCCACCACAGTAGTGACAACCGAGTCGACCAAGAACATAACCGATAGGGATAACGCGAACACCCTGAACAGACGCTTGATGTAGACACCCAGATCGATCTGAAGCGCGAACTTGGTCTGCACGAAGGCGCCGAAAATGGCGCCGGCACCGAACACTCCCATCAGTAGCCCGTATACCGTAGACCCAGCCTCAAGGAGGCTGGCCGCAAGCAACGGCATCAGAGAGATAATCACGATACCCGAGAAGTTAAACAGACTCGCCGTGACGTACGCGTCCCTCAGGACGTGGTCATTCCAAGCGTAAACAACGCTGGCCAGGATCGACCGCCATATCTGTGCAGGCCTCACCCTGCGGCCACGACGTCTTGGGAGCTTACGTCCGAAGCCCAGCAAGAACGAGGACAAGAGACCGCTGACGGCGAGAGTCAGCGCAGGACCTAGGACACCTAATGTAAGCCCACCGACTGCCGGGCCCAGCGTCCGCGCAAGGTTAAACCCGACGCTGTTGAGCGACACCGCCTTACGTATTACCAGCTTCGGGACAATATGGGATACGTAGCTCTGCCACGCCGGGCTTACGCTGGCTCGCGCGCCACCGAGAACGAACGCCAGCGCGAGAAGCCATGGGACGTCGAGTGACTGGCTCGAGATCAAGTACACAAGCAACAGCACGACCAATACGATCAGCATCTGCGCCGGCACCACTATCGCCTTCCGTCCGAACAGATCAGACAACGCACCCGCGGGCATCGCGAAGAATATCACCGGAATAGACAGGCAGGCCTGGACGAGACCGATCATCTCCGGACGGCCATCAATCTCGACCATCATCCAGGTAATGGTAACCCACTGGATCATCCATCCCATTCCCGCTAGGAATGTTGAGAGCCAATACCAACAGAAGTTACGGTTTTGGAGTAGTGACCTAGTGGTGCTCAAGTAACTGTCAAACCACCGTCAACCACGAAAGACTGACCGGTTATAAAATCCGCTTCTCTAGAACACAAAAAACCCACCAGACCTGTCAGGTCGGAAACCTCTTGAGGCCTCTTTATGCAGCGGGATTGAATCATGGCCTTCATTTGTTCTGGTGAGACCGTCTCTCTCGCCACTTCTGTCACCGTCGAACCAGGTAAGATGGCGTTGACCGTGATATTAAAATCGCCAACTTCTCGAGCCATCGCCCGAGATAATCCTTGGACGCCAGCCTTTGAGCTCACGTAGTGTAAGTAATTTGGTCTACCCATAGGTACAACCGCAGATGAAAAATTAATGATCCGCCCCGCAAGGGATTGTTTTAGCCATGGAAGCGCCGTTTTGCAGGTATGAAAGGTACCTTTGAGATTGACATTGATCACTTGATCCCAGTCTGATGACTCAATCTCCCAAAACGGTTTCATCGTTAAGGTTGAGAAAATGGAGGCGCAATTAATCAGAGCATCGATACGGCCATACTCCTTGCCAATACGATCAAAGCGACTCGCACAAGCCACCTCATCGGTTATATCTAGGAGCGACGTTTCGAAAGACGTCGAGCCATCTGATGGAGGCTTAATATCTAGATTAAACACGACATGGCCACGATCGCTAAAGTAGGTTGCAACGGCCCTTCCGATCCCCTGCGACGCTCCGGTGACGCAGATTACTGACTCCATTGTATTACCTCCTCACAGTAGGCTCGGTATGAACGTGACGACCCAAGGGTTGAACACAAGAAATACACAAAACAAAAAGTAGATCACAACAAACGGTAAAACAGACCGGTAAATATCCTGCATCGAAACAAGACTAGTCGCTCCCTTCAACGCGAACAGCGTATATCCGAATGGAGGCGTGATGCCACCAACCGTGATGTTGATCAAGAGCAGGAACCAAAAAACTAACGGCTCGACAGGCATGATATCCATTAGCGACTTATAGAGCGGAACAATAATCAGAAGCAGTGCGATCTGGTCGATTAACATGCACAACACGAAAGGGATAATCATCACGACAAATAAAAGAAGGTATGGGGAGTCAGAGAACATCTCTAACAGAGACTGAAGACCGCCCGCGATGCCGCTCATGGCCAGTAGCTGCGAAAAAAACTTTGCGCAGATCATGATCAAAATAATCATGCAACCGAGTTTCGCAGACTCAAACACTGACTCGATAACTAGATCAAGCGTCAGACTATTATAAAGACGAGCCACGACAAGCGAGCCAAGTACCCCGACAGAGGCAGCCTCCGTTGGCGTAGCGACCCCCGTAAGAATCGCGCCTAGAACTAGAGTGATCAAGAAAAGTAATGGCAACGTATCTTTGACGGGAGAAGCGTCACCGGTGTCTGTTGTTTCATCCTGATCGAAACCGCGCGACCTCAAGATAATGAACGCGGTGAAAACGACTGCCAATAGTAAACCCGGTAATATCCCGGCAACCAGCAGCTTGGCTATAGATTCCTCAGCCAATGTGCCAAGAATAATCACCAACACTGACGGCGGAACTATAGGCGCTAGGCTCGCCCCCGCCAAAATGGTCCCAGCACTAATTTGTTTTGGATAACCGTGATTCAATAGAGTAGGCAGTACAGTTCGGCCGAGCATTGCTGCAACTGCCATACTTGCGCCGGACAAAGCACTGAGAACCGCAGCGAGCAGCATCGTGACGACATTTTGCCTGCCTGGAATAAACCCGACGACCAGCTGGATGCTCCTGAACAAGCGCTCAACCGCACCTGCTCGGAAAATAACCTCACCCATCAAGATAAATAAAGGAATCGTGGCAAGCGCTTGGGTCGTCGAGGTATTCAGCATGCTGTTCACAAACATGCCATACCCCGACGGCCCTATCTGGAGTAGAACTATTGCCACATTGACCGACAAAAATACGAGAAAGATAGGTAACCCAGAGACAAGCAAAAGAATCAACGCGATCGTGGCGATGATCATTAAGTCAGCCATGATTTGATGAACCCGAGTTGCCTATCTGCAAGAGAAACTCAAGGGCTGCCACCGACAAACCTGTAATCAGACCAGCATTTAACCAATATTTGGGTATGGGAGTCGCGCTAACTGTTTGCACACCAGTCGATAACTGAACAAAAAAGACTTGAACTGCAACATAGACAGTGACGGCAACCACCAAAAACGCGACGCCATTCATGACCCTAACTAGACTCAATCGATTCGGTAGGTTATCCATCAAGAAAGTGATCGCCACATGTCCCTTGACTCGCGTGACCTCTGGAAACGCAAAGAAAAGAGAAAAGGCCAGCCCATAACCAACAAAGTCATTGGCCCACGAAGTCGGACTACCAGAATAGCGAAGCACAACCTCCATCACAGTAATGCACGCAATTCCAAAAAGACACAGGCCACTGAGCCAAAGTAGTAGCCGAGTGGCGCCGTGAATAATTGCTAGCATTGAATCTTAGGGTGCCAGCTTTGCACTTCGTGCCAGCTTCGCAAATTCCTCGCCCCGAGCTCCATTCTTCTTGACGACTAAACCAAACAAACCGTCCGAGAAAACTTTTGGAAGATCATTAGCAAATTGTGAACCAAGCTGGGTCTCCTTCATGCCCAATTTCTTGAGCTCAACCACCTCTTGGTCGGCCAACCCGTAAAACTGGTCCCAGGTCTCTTTCTCTAAATCAATTCCCACTTGCGCGAGCGCAGACTGCTGTTCCGGCGACAAATTGTTCCATGCGCCTAAATTCATCAGGATTAGGTGTGTCACGTCACCAAATCGTGGCCGCATCATGTAGCCTGCTGTCTCGTACCATTTAAATCCCAGAGCCCCCAACACCGGCCATGCCGCGCCATCAACGGTACCTTTATCGAGTGCAGAATAGATTTCTGCAGGCGGTAGTACGACCAAGGATCCACCCAGATGCTCAATCAACGCCTTATAAACAGGCGTCCCTCTCACCTTAGCCCCATCGAGACCTCCCGATGATCCGACCGGATTCTTGAGTACCATATGATAGCCATCACCAGAAGTCGGCATCGCGATAAGCTTCAATCCAATCTCGTTATAGCTCTCGTCAACAAAATCCCAAATGCCAGAAGTACGACGTTTGTCTGGATCACCATCAACGCCATCCATACCCATTCCAATCCCTGTAGTACCGTAGTGATACCCACCATGAGTGTATAAAAATTGATATAGCCCTGCCTGAACCGGTTCTAGCTGTTCGAAAGGTGAAACTGCTTCTGGACCCTTCACGTCGACAGTTAGATCGGGGACCTTATCCTTCACCATCTCAGCAAATTTAGGGACCGTGTATTTTGCCCCAGCGTAATTGGTATTCCAGCTAGAGAGCATATTCAATTCGGCCGCTTGCACCGATAGAGATAGCGCTATTGCTGCAACAGAAGCGAGGCACTGATTTATTTTTTTCATTTTCTATCAACTCCAATGAACGTATTTATAACTTAACGAATTAGCTGCTTGCCGCCTTACTCAGAAGCCATAACGAATGGCAAAATTTCGGCAATCTCAAACGATTAACACCCCTCAGTTTAGAACAGCGGCAGTGCAATCATTTAGATATCTAAACCAAACTACATCGAACTCGCCGATTGATCTAGTTACCTTGACAGCAAAAACAAAAAAAAATTTACTACGAACAATAACAAAAGCTATAAGGATCATTCATGGAATCCCCGAAGACCTTCGGAAGTGATTCGATCGCAAACCTAATCCGCTCTTACGGGGTGCCGTATTTACCAATGACCCCAGGCGCATCGTTTAGGGGTCTTCACGATAGTATTGTCAATCACCTCGATAACAAAGATCCCGAGCTTTTAATTTGCATCCATGAGGAGCACGCGGTAGCAGTCGCTCACGGATACGCCAAAGTCACGGGTGAACCACTCATCGTGGCACTTCACTCGAACGTCGGATTGATGCACGCCGCGATGGCGATCTACAACGCATGGTGCGACCGGGTCCCGATGCTGATCATCGGAGCCACTGGCCCACTAGATGCCGAGAAACGCAGACCTTGGATCGACTGGATACATACGAGCCAAGATCAAGGACAGGTTATACGTCCCTATTGTAAGTGGGATGATCAGCCGATCTCACCTGACGCAGCTCTGAACGCTATAAGTCGCGGAATGTCGATCACCAAGAGCCTGCCACGCGCGCCCGTCTACATTAATTGCGACACGATCTTGTTTGAGGAAGAGCACGATCCATCGACTGAACAACTGATTGACGGGACCCGAGATCAGACTGAGCTCCCCGGACTCACGGAAAAGCAACTCGAACGACTCAAGTCGGCGATATCAAGCTCCAAAAACATTGTGATTCTGCTCGGGCGACTCAACCGCAACCAAAATAACTTTGACAACAGAATACGGCTTGCTGAAGGCCTATCGGCGACGGTTATAACTGACCTCAGGACCGGGAGCACGTTCCCGACGGATCATGATTTACACTGTCCACCAGACAATCTCATGCCGTCTGAAAAAAGCTCTGACGTAATCAGAAATGCTGACCTAGTGCTCAGTTTCGACTGGATCGATTTGGGTGGCTTACTACGAAATACTTTCAAATCTCCTGTAGCGAACTGCCCAACGTTCCACTTCAGTCTGGACCAAAATCTGATAAACGGCTGGTCTAAGGACCACTGCGAGCCTGCTCGGAACGCAACCACTTTATTGGTTGATCCGAACACCGCAGTCAACCAGTTGGTCGACATTTTTGATTTTGCAAAGAATCCCCCCTCCGCTGTTCAACCGAAATCAAGAAAGGAGACAATCGATGACTCGTTGTCGATGCGATCACTCGCGTCAGTCGCATACTCGGTTTTGCAGTCTGAACAAGTGACTCTTATCCGGACACCGATCAGCTGGCGTAGTGAGGACTGGGTATTCAGTGATCCCCTCGACCACCTCGGTTTTGATGGCGGCGGCGGGATAGGTTCCGGTGTCGGGATGGCTGTCGGCGGCGCCCTTGCTTTAAAACGAAGTAATCGGTTGCCTGTCGCTATTCTTGGTGACGGTGATTATCTGATGGGTGTGTCTGGGCTCTGGACGGCGGTTCACCACAACATACCTGTCCTAATCATCGTTGCTAACAACCGCTCGTTTTTTAATGATGAACTACACCAGGAACGTATCGCGATCGCCCGAGACAGAGATGTCAATAATAAAGGGATTGGGATACGGCTGGATGAGCCCGACGTGGATCTCGTCAGTATGGCAACTGCACAGGGGTGTGTCGGATTTGGTCCTATCTATACATCAGATGATTTGCGACAAGAACTGAAACTCGCAGTCAAGCAAGTCAAAGCGGGCAAGGTCGTCGTGGTGGATGCCCGGGTTAGCCGATCGTATTAAGGGAGGAAAGAAGTTTATGTCAGACCAAGCGTGCCTACCAAAAAAAACCGGACTTTTCTTTAACGGCGAATTCCACGAGGGAGACGCGCTTTTGCTGTCAAGAAACCCGGCGACAGGCGAAGAGATCATAGAGGTCGGAGGCGCTTCAGCGAAGACAGTTGATAAGGTAGTAGAGCACGCTTCACGGGCGCAACCAGCGTGGTGGAAGCTCGACATCAGGGAACGTGTCGCTTGTATAAGAAAGTTTATCGAGAAGATCGAAGCACATGCAGACGACCTCGCGATGCTCGACGCTCTCGACTCCGGGAACCCATACAACGGCATGCAAATCGATATCAAGATCAGCCTAGCCGTAATGGATCT
>Ga0255783_10005028_pt1 | contig 11948 bp, 9 predicted proteins | sample 011ome_22_FD_179981 | JGI IMG/M metagenome (GOLD analysis project Ga0255783, IMG submission 179981) | Coastal salt marsh microbial communities from the Groves Creek Marsh, Skidaway Island, Georgia - 011507BT metaG (version 2) | ecosystem: Environmental > Aquatic > Marine > Intertidal zone > Salt... | reverse complement strand
ACAGTTGATCAGGCAGTTGTAGAATTATTCGATGCGGGCATCCAAAAGGGGGATAAAGCACTTCTTTTTGTAAACCCTGGCCCTGGCTTGATTATCTGGGCATTCGCGCTTTTCCGAATTGGCGCAGTCCCTGTAGTTATTGATCCGGGTATGGGAATGAAATCATTCCTTAAGTGCATTCACAGAACCCAGCCCGATGCAATGGTGGGTATTTCCCGTGCTTTTTGGATGAGCCGGATTTTACCGGGTCCTTTTAAGTCCGTAAGCAAGAGATACCTGGTTCGCCCAGGAAACTTCGGACGCCCTGCAGAAAAGAAAACCTTCCCAGCCAATCATCATGTCGATCCCAACCAACTGGCTGCGATCGTTTTTACTTCCGGTTCAACCGGGACCCCGAAAGGTGTGCGGTATTTGCACCGCACTTTCGACACCCAGATTCAAGCATTGAAAAATGTATTTGGGATGATGCCCGGAGAAATTGATCTTACCACCCTGCCCATCTTTGGCCTTTTTAATCCCGCCCTTGGGATTACCTCGGTTCTCCCGGAGATCAACCCAAGAAAGCCCGCTTCCGCAGATCCGTCCAAACTGGTCCACGCACTTATTCACCACAAAATAACCACTGCTTTTGCTTCTCCTATTATTGGTAAAAAAATTGTTTCTGCATCCAACGCGAAGAAACTTCTTTTTCCGGCGATGAATCGCTTTTTTTTGGCAGGGGCACCAGTACCACCGAGCTTAGCTGAGGGTCTGCAGCAATGCCTTCCCCACGGAAAAGTAATCGTGCCTTATGGTGCCACCGAAGCCCTCCCTGTTTCCTCCACCCATGCCGCGGAAATCTTGCAAAACAAAACATCCATTTTAGCTGGCGAAGGATCGCTCATCGGTACCCCAGTTCCAGGAGCAAAGGTGTGTATTATTCCATCGGTCCCTTCTCCATTGCCCGATTATGAAGAGGGTTTTTCTGGCCTCAACCCGGGTCAGGTCGGCGAAATTTGTGTGTCTGGTGGCATGGTTTCGGCCGGGTACGACCGTATGCCCGGAGCAACATGTGATGCGAGGTTTAAGATCGGGAACGACCCGTTTCACCGGATGGGGGACCTGGGCTACTTTGATTCCGCTGGGCACTTGCGCTTTCTCGGCAGAAAAGTGGAATGCATAGTAACAAAAGATGGCCCGATCGAAACAGAGAGGTGTGAACCATCGATCAACCAATTACCCTTTGTTCAAAAATGTGCCCTCATCGGTCTGGGCGCCCCACCCGACCAGCAACCCTGTTTGGTAATTGAACCAGTGCGTGAACAAATGAGAAAAGTTGGAGAGGTGGCTCTTCGAAAAGAGGTTTTGGATGAATGTAAAAACCGGTTTGCTAAGTTTAATATTCAACGGGTCTTGTTTGAGAAACACCTGCCGGTGGATGCTCGTCATAACGCTAAAATTCACCGGCTTTCCCTGGCTAAAAAGTGGACTCATCACATCCGCCGGAAACCAGATCTTGGAAAGATAAAATGAAAATTTTGGTTACCGGCGGGCTCGGTTTTATCGGGTTTCGAATTGTAGAAAAATTAATTGAGCAAGGACACGAAGTCCATGCCTTGGGCAGAACATCTGTTCCCCCCCCAGAAAAACGCATAGATGGGCTGCATTACCACTGCCATGATTTATCCGATTCGGTTTTATCCAAGGGATGGTTTCAGGGAACCGAAACTGTTTTTCATGTGGCGGCCAAGGCAGGGGTTGGGGGGCGGTTCCAGGAATATTTACACGCCAACCTTACCTCCACAGAAAAACTCCTTGCAGCCGCAAAACAAGCTCAAGTGAAAAGGTTGATTTATACGAGCACACCGAGCGTAGTTTTTTCAAAATTTCCCATCTGCAACGGGGACGAATCCCTCCCCTACTCCTCGGAAAACTTTTCCCCCTATGCCACAACCAAAGCCTGGGCGGAGAAAGCTGTGCTCTCTGCGAATGACCGATCAGGGATGCAAACGGTTGCCCTGCGCCCACACCTGGTCTGGGGTGCTGGCGATCCGCACTTGCTCCCGAGGGTGATTGCCCGTCACAAAGCAGGCAAATTTAAGGTTGTTGGGGATGGAAAAAACCAGGTCGATCTCACCCATGTGGACAATGTGGTTCACGCCCACCTTTGTGCCCTGCAAGCGATGGTTTCGGAGCCCTCGCTGGGTGGCAAGGCCTACTTCATCGGACAGGAGGAACCTGTTTGTCTTTGGGAGTGGTTAAACCTGATTTTTGCAAAAATTGGGTTACCCGCCCTGGAAAAAAACGTGGCATTCAAGACCGCTTATCAGCTAGGTTCGCTTATCGAAAAAGTATGGAGCACCTTGCGTCTAAAAAGTGACCCGCCGATGACCCGTTTTGTTGCCTGCCAGCTTGCACAGGACCATTGGTTTTCATCCCGTGCTGCCCGCAATGATTTAAATTACCGGCCCATCCTTTCGATGGACCAGGCAATGGAAAAAACCTTGCCCTGGTTACAAAGCCTGTAACTCGTTAGCTTTGCTGGGAACGGTTGTATTCATACAACAGACAGGCCACACTAACATTTAAGTTAAGAGAACTGGCTGTGCCTTTCATTGGAACCTTAACCCACTCCAGTTCTGGGCTTTGCCAAAAGGGACCCAGCCCAAATTTTTCACTCCCGAAAAGAATTGCCACAGAGGAGGGCATTTTTTCGTTTCCTAATTCATGGGTCGTGTGCGAACTGGTTGCCCAGATCGGTCTCTTCTCATTTTTTAGCCAATGAAACACCTCTTCTTTGGTGCCCTTTGCCACTGGTATAGATCCCATTAATCCACGAGAGGAACGAACCACATTGGGGTTAAAAAAATCCACTGCCGGATCCGATAAAACCACGCCTGCACTGCCAAAAGCCTCCGCACTGCGTAAGATCGCCCCTAAGTTTCCGGGCTTTTCCACCTCATCCAATACAATAACGGGCCCAGCTTGTGGAATAGAAACGCTACCAAGCCCGAGCTCCCATGTGCTGACCATACCAATCCATCCATATTCAGCAGAGCGGTAGGATGCTTTTGCCAAAGCCGCTGGTGAAACCTCGACTGTTTGTATTCCCTGGTTTTTAAATTCTTCGAGTGCTGCGTTTTCCTCCGGATTATCGATGTCCCTGAAAGAATAATAAATTTCCTTTATCGTTCTTCCTGATTTTACCAAGTGCATCAGCTCGCTGCTGCCTTCCACAAAAAACAATCCGAGCTCTTTTCTCCTTCTGGGAGATTCCCTGAGCTTTACCAATTCCTTAATCCTTGGGTTGGCTGCACTATCAATGGAAAAATTCATCTTCTATTTAAAAAAAGGGTTTTGCCGATCGAGGGCGAGCCCGTTACGAACCATGAGCATATGAATCGCATACCCAAAGGCTTTATTGCCGAACCCTATCCTTACCACCACGAACTGGAACTGCTCATTTCCGATATCACCAACCTGGGTGTGGGGATTGGCAGAGATGGGGACTGGGTTATTCAAGTGCCCTTTTGCTGGCCCGGGGAAAAGGTGCGAGTGAGAATCTTTCGCAATCACAGCAACTATTCCCAGGCAGACTTGGTCGAAGTCATCACTCCCTCGAGCGACCGAATTGAGCCGGTTTGTAAATTACACGGCACATGCGGAGGGTGCCAATACCAGGGGGCACGGTACGAATCCCAACTTTTATGGAAGCGCCAGCAGGTGGAAAATTCCTTGGTTCGGCTAGGTAAGGTATCCGTGCCCGTCAGCCCCGTTGTTCCTTCCCCCAAACCTTTTGGCTATCGCTCCAAGCTCACCCCTCATTATCAGGGGGGCAGGCAGGGAGATGACCTGACCATTGGTTTTTTAAGGAATGGTTCGAGAAGAGCCCTGGTCGATGTCTCCCACTGTCCCATCGCCACCGATGCAATCAACGATGCCTTGCCTGGAGCACGGGAAGACCTTCGCCAGGCACCGAAAAGGAAAAAAGGAGGAACCCTCCTTCTGCGCGATGTGCTAGAAGGGGTGGTCACAGACCCCAAACAACTGGTAAGTGAAAAAGTGGGCGAGTTGATCTTTCATTTCAAAGCGGGTGAATTCTTTCAAAATAATCCCTACATTCTTCCCCAACTTGTTGAGTATGTTGTATCCCAGGCAAACGCAGAAGAGAACAACCTGCTTGTCGATGCCTATTGTGGAGGCGGTCTTTTTGGGCTCAGTGCCGCTTCCCGTTTTCAGCAGGTTGTGGGAATTGAAATTAGCCGCGAAGGGTTTGAAGGTGCCCGCACTAATGCACAGATCAACCGGATTAAAAATGCCCAGTTCTTTCTCGGAGAGGCGTCCTCGATCTTTCAGGAAGTGAATGAATTTTCTGGATCTTCCGCTTTGATTATCGACCCTCCTCGGCGTGGGTGTGACCCAGACTTTCTCAAACAAGCGATCGCTTTTTCACCTTCCACCATTGTCTATGTATCGTGCGAACCTGCCACCCAGGCAAGAGATGCCCAGGCCCTTTTGGAAGCGGGATACCGTGCAATTGCAGCCCAACCCTTCGATCTTTTCCCCCAGACCAGGCATGTGGAAAATGTCCTTACCCTGGTTCGTTAGACCGGTTCAATAACTTTGCGATCACGATTCCAACTGAGCGAAGAGTAAATCTCAACCAATTCTTTCCTCTCTCCTTCCAAATTACCGGACCATTCTTGTACAATGGCTTCTTCATCGAGGTCGGAAGCAATGAGCTCTACAAACCGATTCTCAATTTTTCGGTGATCCAAAGCGGGCCAAGCACTCAGGTCTAAGGTTCCCTGGAGCAGAACACCCTGCCTGGTCCGTTTCATTGCCGCACCCCCAAGTTTTTGGGTGCCCGGTTCATTCATCAAGTCTCTACCCACTGGCTCGTTAAAACAATCCCCAGGAATTCCGCCCTTTGTTTTTTGAGGACACGGCATCAAACAATTGGCGATGCCCTGCTCAGTTAATGCGTCTCCCCATCTTCTGTGTACCTGGGCATAAAAATCCATCGGTGCCATCTCTGCACCCTTGCTCCCCCGGGGAACAACCAGGCAATAAGTAAGGTCTCTGCCATGACGGACAATCCCGCCCCCGGTGGGCCGGCGGGTAAGGGACTTTACAGGCAGGTTGGTTTCTTGCTCAACCCATGCTGCTTTCTGCCCATATCCGAAAGTAACCTGGGGCACCGACCACCCATAACGGCGAAAGATGGGCCCCTTCCAATGAGAGACATTTTGCAACAGCCACATATCCGTGGCCATATTTTCCGCACCTGATTCTTTTCGGAAAGCTAAGTGGTGAAGACTCATTTAAAACTTTGGGGTGTAGCAATGAGGGTCATCCACATTTTCTCGATACCAGCTATAAAGATCAGCAGGCAAGTGCATCTCTTCCAATTGTTGATCCAAGCTGTAAGGCTGCGTTTTCACCTTGCTGAGCAAAGGCGCCAGTTCAAAAGTTAAGCGGGCGGGCCTCTCCCCTGATGTTTCCGATGCTTCCTCAAGTGAGGATGCATTTAGCCTGTTCTCATTAAATCCAAACCTTTGCAAAATTCGTTTTCCTAATTCATAGCGGGTAACCACTTCAGACCCGCACCAGTGAAAAAGACCATTTAAATTTGGTCGCTCCATTAATTCGACCAGCAGTTGGGCCACATTTTCTGCGGAACTGGTCTGCCGGTATTCATCGGTGAAAAGATTCGGCTTCTGGCCCTTGGCCAATGCATGCAAAATACGTTCGTGCGGACTACGGTTTCCGCGCGGGCTGTTTCCATTTAGTAAAGTGATGCGCAAGACAACAAGGTTCTGGTCACACACTTGCAGCACCTGCTTTTCAGCCTCCAGCTTTTGCCTGCCATACTCGCTTAATGGATTGGTTTTATCGGTCGACCGATAGGGAGATGCAGTGCCATCAAAGACCATATCTGTGGATAGATGAATATGCCTGGCACCAAGGTGGGAAGACACTTCTGCCAGCCTTCTACCAGCTTCCACATTAATCAAATGAGCAAACTCTGGGTCTTGGTCAACCTGGTCGGGCGAGGAAACCGCAGCGCAATTGATCAATGCATCAGGCCATTGATCAAAAAGCTCGCGCATCACTGGATCAAACTCACTCAGGGATAAGGGGCATACCTCAAACCGCCCCTTAGGATCAGTCCAGGGTTGGTTCGAATAAGCCAACAATTTGTGCCCCCGGGCTAACACCTCCTGGCAAACAGAGAAGCCCAACAGGCCCGTTGCTCCCATAACTGCAATCTTCATTTATGTGCGGGATCATTCATTCAGTAAAACACACCATACACGAAGAAAAATATCGGTAAAGAATTGCTTCGTTTCCTTGCTTGCACCTCTAGTTTGCGGAAGATAATATAAAAACCCTTAATGAATTTATCCCAACTTGCGAATGCTCGCATCCTAGACCAACCAGTCTACGAACCAGGAAAACCAATCGAAGAGGTGGCCAGAGAGTATGGCCTGCAATTGGATGAAATCTGTAAACTTGCCTCCAACGAAAATCCCTGGGGTTCCTCTGAATTGGCCAAAAAAGAAGCAATCCAAGCTTTAGAAAAAGTACACCTCTACCCCGACGGATCGGCCCATGCATTGACCCATCGCCTTGCCCATCTCCATTCCCTGGATGAGCAACAGTTCGTTCTTGGCAATGGCTCAAACGAGATTATCGAACTGCTCGGGCATGTTTTTCTCGAGCCTGGGGATGAACTGGTGTGTGGAGAATTTGCTTTTGTTGTCTACAAACTGGTTGCCCTGCTGATGGGGGCAAAGCCTGTCGAAGCCCCTATGCCTGGGCTAGCACACTGTCTTGATCTCATGAGGGAGGCGATTACAGATCGAACCAAGCTGGTCTTTCTTCCCAGCCCCAACAACCCAACCGGTACCGCAAATACCGAAGAGGAAATTTTTCAATTTGTCCGTTCTCTCCCCGAGCATGTTATCTTTTGTTTCGATGAAGCGTACGCTGAATACTTGGATCACCCGCCCGACCTACGCCCCCTGATTGAGGAGGGCAGAAAGGTTATCTGTTTGCGCACCTTTTCAAAAATTCATGGGTTGGCTGCTTTACGGATTGGTTACGGATACAGTTCTCCGGAAATGATTGCCCTCCTACAAAGAGCACGCCAGCCATTCAATGTAAACGCGGTGGCTCAGGCTGCAGCGATCGGGGCACTTAAAGATTCTGCCTGGGTTACCCAGTGCAAAAAAAGAAACCGTGATGGCCTCGAACAACTGGCCCAAGGATTAAACTCTCTGGGCATTGAGTATATTCCCAGTCAGGCAAACTTTATTCTGTCGAAACCGGGAAATGGCAGATCCTTATTTCTCGAACTTCAAAAACAGGGAATAATTACCCGGGCTCTTGGCCCTCTCCTTTCCGACTATTTAAGAATATCTGTTGGAACTGAGGAAGAAAATACCCGCCTCCTTACCGCACTTGAAAAAGCATGTTCGGTATACGGGGCGAAATTATGAACGCTCTGCACATTTCCCCCACACTCTCTTCCACGCTCCTGATCCTTTGGGTATTTTGTCTGCTTACCGGCCTGTACCTTGGTGTCTTCCGCTCGATGATCGATCGTATACGTGCAGGGATTTCGACACCCCCAGGAGAAAATTCTAAATCTGGCAAATTTTTGGATTTCATCTTGCGGGAACCCAACCATGCACGCCCCCTGCATGTTGAATCTGCCCTCTTCTCGGGGATGCAGTTGTTTTTTGGTTTCTTTTATCTCTGCTCTGTATGGGTGCCTTCTTTCAGTCTACCGCTGGTGCTGGGTTGTTTTGCCCTGTCTTTTCTGGTGGAACGTTTGTTTTCCGGAGCCATTCCAAGATTTCTCGCATCCTCCCCAAAATCCCCCTTCCATTTGGCTGTAGGTTATTCATTCACCCTGATAGCCCGGGTGCTTTCCTGGCCCTTTTCCTTTTTTCTTTTATGGGTAGAAGCCCGGTTTTCTGACAACAACCAATATGGCGAGGAAGGGAGTACCGAGGAGAATGAAGTGGCCGATCATATCCGCACCCTCTCCCGGGAGGGCTCCAACTTAGATCCTGACATTGCTGAAATTGTTGGCAATACCCTGGAGATGGGGCAGTTAAAAGTTCAGGATGTTATGGTTTCTCGCAAACAGGTACAAATCCTGGATGTGAACGATGGGATGGAAAAAAACCTCGAAATCGCTCGGTCTTGCGGGCACACAAGGTTGCCCCTTTGCGAGGGCGACCTCGATCATTGCCTGGGTATCATTCATGTAAAATATGCCTTTCGTTTGCTCGGGAATGATCCACAAAAGATTTCTCTCCGCAGCCTTACCCGTGCCCCTGCACGTGTATCCGCAGAGGACCCCCTTCCCCTCGCCCTTCGCAAGATGATGAAGTGGAAGGTGCACATGGCTTTGGTCGGGGATGAGTTCGGAGGAATCGATGGGGTCATTACCCTGGAAGATATTCTCGAAGAAGTTGTGGGAGAAATTCAGGATGAGTTTGATGCGGATGAAAAAGACATCGAACAAGTCAATAAGGACCACTGGAAAATTGCCGGCCTTACCCCCCTGCATGAACTCCCTGAAGAGCTTGGTATCGATGAGGAGGATGAGGAGGTAACCAGTTTTGGTGGTTTAATTACCCAGGAATTTGGCAAAATTCCTGAAGCGAATGAAACACTTACACTTCGTAACCTTGCTGTCACCATCCTTGAGGCCGATGATACCAGTATCGGCCTGGCAGAGGTGCGGTTGCTTCGAACCTCCCACGAATCAACCAATCCAGACGACTCTTAAAGAGATACGAGTCCGCTAATCCCTTGGGAAAAGAATCATTTTTTGTCCCAGGGAAACACCCTCCATCCGGGCACCCCATTCGAGACGGTCAGCCCATTCAGTTGCAGGTTCCTGCCCCATACATTCAGCAATTTTCGCATGCACTCCCGGCATGACTGGGGCGAGCAATTCATTGGCCAGGCGCAAACCCTCCAGCATGGTGGCTAAACTTGTGGCCAGTTTTTTTCTATCCTCTTCCACTTCTGACTTCGCCAATTTCCAGGGTGCCCTCTCGTCCGCATACTTATTAATTGCACGCACAAAACCGATTGCCTCCTCCAAGGCCAGATGAAACTGGCAGGTATCATACAATTGCAAAACTTTTACGGAGGTTTCTGCCCACCTTGCTTGCAACCTCTGCTCCAGATCCTCGGACAATTCCTGGGCAGGGGCAAGGCCGTCAAAATACTGGTGACACATATGAACCAACCGGCTGACCAAGTTGCCAAGATCATTTCCCAGTTCTCCCTTGTAGCGGGATGAAAACCGTTCCAGGGAAAACTCCGCATCCTGGCCAACAGTCATTTCCCGCATTACAAAAAACCGAAAAGCATCCGCACCATATTGGTCGGCCAGTGCCAGGGGGCTAACGGTTTCCCCCGTGCTTTTCGACATCTTTGCTCCTGATGTTGTCCACCACCCATGAGCCAAAATTTGCTTGGGCAATGCCAGGTTGCATGCCTTGAGCATGATCGGCCAGTAGACCGCATGCGGAGGAGCAAGAATATCCTTCCCGATCACATGGATATCAGCGGGCCAGTACTCCCCAAAGTCATCCTCGCCATACCCTGCTGCACTGACGTAATTGACCAGGGCATCAAACCATACATAAGTAACATACTGCGGATCAAAAGGCAGCGGTATCCCCCATGATAATCGTTCCAGCGGACGGGAGATACACAAATCATTGAGGGGCTCTTTGATAAATTCCAGCACCTGAGATTTTCTAAACTCGGGCTGGATAAAACCGGGCGTGCTTTCAATATGCTCAACCAGCCAGTCCTGGTATTTGCTCAGTTTGAAAAAATAATTTTTCTCGGTGATCCGGGATACTTCGCCAAATATTTCTGGCCATTCTCCATCCACCTTGTCTTTTTCCTGAAGAAATTGCTCGGCACGGGTCGAATAAAACCCCTCATATTCAGCCTGATAAATATCCCCGGCATCATATAAATTTTGCAAAAGCTCGGAGACCACCCGCTTGTGACGATCCTCAGTGGTACGGATATAATCATCGTGGGAAATATTCAGTTGGGTGAGCACCTCTTTGAATTCATCCGCTATACGATCACACCTGTGCTGTGGTTCAACCCCCTCCGCTTCGGCACCCTGCTGTACTTTTTGCCCATGCTCATCCAGACCTGTAACAAATTTTGTCTTGGTCCCGCCAAGCCTCTTTACCCGGGCAATTACATCTGCAAGAATTTTTTCATAGGCATGACCCAAATGAGGAGAGCCATTGGCATAGTCGATCGCAGTAGTGATATAAAAGTTTTTCATTTTCCAGTATTCTATATCACCAATAAAACAAAGAACCAACCTATTCCCGCTTTCCAAGGTTGACTTGGGGTGCACTTGCCCGTTTTATTTTATTGATCAGAACGCAGTCGTTCTGACCGGGTAACTAACCATTTCCCTACCCACCCAACCTTACTTCGGTATTTTATTATACTGAACAAACCAATCTCTCTCAGCATGAGCGAAAATGAACATACTGAGTCTGATACCCTTCAGGTTGAAGGAATATTGGACATCATCGAGAATAAGTCTGGTGTACTGCTGGATCCGGCACGCGGAGGCAAGACCACGCCCAACGACCCCTTCCTACCCAAGGAATTAATCCGTCGGTTTAAATTAAAAAAAGGATCTTACATCAAGGCGGACGGGATCAAGCACCCCAACCGTCCCAACCCAAAGGTGCGCTTCATTCATTCGGTTGATGGCTTGTCTTTGGCCGATAGAAAAGCCCTCTTTCGCTTCGATCAATTAACCACTATCCAGCCCAAGGAAAAGCTCAACCTGGAGTGTAAGGATGGCCGGATGACCACCCGCGTGATTGATCTGTTCTGCCCCCTTGGAAAAGGTCAGCGTAGCTTAATTGTTGCTCCACCCCGTGCGGGAAAGACCACCATTTTGCACGACATTGCCAAGGGCATCGAAGAAAACCACCCCGACTGCCACCTCATGGTGCTGCTCGTGGATGAGCGCCCGGAAGAGGTCACCGATTTCAGGCGCACCGTGCCTGCGGAGATTTTTGCCTCCTCCAATGATGAGGAAGTAAAAAGCCACCTTCGTATGGCCGAGCTCGCCATCGAACGGGCGAAACGGTTGGTGGAAAATAAAAAGGATGTTATTTTACTGATGGATTCTATCACCCGACTTTCCCGTGCCTACAATGCAGCCTCCGGAAAAAGTGGGCGGACCATGACTGGTGGTTTGGATGTGCGGGCCCTGGAAAAACCGAGACAGATTTTTTCATCTGCCCGTAATTCTGAGGAAGCTGGCTCTCTGACGATTGTAGCCACAGCCTTGGTTGAAACGGGTTCGAAGATGGACGAATTAATCTTTCAGGAATTTAAGGGCACTGGAAACAGTGAAATTATACTCGATCGTAAAATTGCCGAACTCCGGCTCTGGCCCGCTCTCAACCTTGCATCCTCTGGTACCCGCAAGGAAGAAGATTTGCTCGATCCAAAGGTTTTGGAGAAGACCTCTTTTCTCCGTCGTGCCATGTCTCCGATGAAAGTAATTGATGCCACCGAAACCCTGCTTGAGCGGATGACCAAGACCAAAAACAACCAAGAGTTTCTGGACCTGATCAAGACGGGATAACGCGTTGACAACCTTCTCGAAAAACAGCATTTTTAACCCTTTTATATCCAATTCCACGCACCGGTAACTTCATGCAGAATTTCTCGAACCAATGCCTGGACCTGGCGAGGTCCTTACTTGGCAATAATCTTAAGCATTTAAATCCAGACGGCACGGTCACTCCTGCACCTGGGGAATCTCCTCGTGCCGACGAGCCAGGCCATGCAGCCTTAGCCATCGGTGAGTTCTTTCGTGCATCCGGGGAAGTCGAGCTGGAAGGTCACGATCTTTTTGATCTCTCCGCCCGTTG